>Ga0209189_1000476_pt1 | contig 33879 bp, 53 predicted proteins | sample C_130820_EF_Meta_FD_187308 | JGI IMG/M metagenome (GOLD analysis project Ga0209189, IMG submission 187308) | Freshwater microbial communities from Lake Croche, Canada to study carbon cycling - C_130820_EF_MetaG (SPAdes) (version 3) | ecosystem: Environmental > Aquatic > Freshwater > Lake... | reverse complement strand
GTCTACCACTATTAAGTTAGTTATTGCTCGTTTGGTGTAATAGGGGGGGGGAGGGGTAACCCTCCCTTTCTTTTGGAGAATCTATGGCAACCTTTAAATGTTTAGTATCTGGCAATCTTGTGACTTTTGTTAATCAAGTAGATATTGATTCAATGAAAGGACATGATGGATATGTTAGAGTTGACATTGAAGAACCTGTAGAATACAAAAATACTGTAAGAACAGATACCGCATTTGCGCCTGTCATCCCAACATTTAAGAAGATGGGTAGACCCAGAAAGGTAGCAAATGTCTGATATTGACGCTAGAGACTTTGGTAGATTAGAGGCTCAAGTAGAGTCTCTAAATGGTCAAGTAACCCAATTGAGTGCTGATGTAAAGACTCTATTAGAGTTAGCCAATCAAAGCAAGGGTGGTTTTTGGATGGGGATGGTCATTGCATCTGCCTTATCTGGCGTAGTGAGCTTCTTTGCCGCAAGGTGGTTGAAGTGAAAGATGGACTCTTATCAGGTCAAGTTTGTCCACTTCCTACTCAGGATGTAACACTTAACCTCAAGAATCGCAACAATGCTTTCAAGAACTTTGGTTATGGTGCGCCAAACCCACTTGAACCCAATGAAGCGTTTTGGCTGAAGAAAGCCAAGATGTATAACGCACCTACCGATGTTGTCAAAACTATGCGTTGTGGCAACTGTGCCGCATTTATTCAGACTCCTAAGATGATGGAGTGCATCAAATCTGGTTTAGAAAAGAGCAAAAGCTCACCTAATGAGCTTGACTATGACCAACAGTTTATTGATGCCGCTGATCTAGGATTTTGCGAGTTATTTCACTTTACCTGTGCTGCCTTGCGTACTTGTGACGCATGGAAATCAGGTGGTTCTATAAAGAAAGATTAATCATGGGAAATACTGCCGCTGAATTCGTTGGAATGCTATTCTTGGCAAGGGAAATTGCCCACAGGATTCATCTAAAAACATCATCTTTTGCTGAACATAAGACTTTGAACGAGTTTTATGAGGGAATTATTCCTTTGGCAGATGACTTTACCCAACAATATCAGGGTAAATTTGATCTTAGATTAGATATTCCCTATGTGAATAACAAATACAAAGGCACGATTTCTCAAGTCTTGCGTCAACAGATGGACTGGATTGAGGCAAACCGCCAACAAATTGTTCCTCGCACTGAGACAGCACTACATAACGTCATCGATGAAGTTGTGGGTCTGTATCAAAACACCTTGTATCAACTGACCTTAAAGTAAGGGAAAACCATGAGTACGTTCCAATTAGACCCTAATCAAGTAGCCTATGGTGTTGCTAGTAATGGCACAAGTCAGGTGGCTACAGTTACTACCAGTAGCGTTCAAATGACTGCTTTTGGTGCAAATACAACAATGATTCGCATTGCTTGTTCTCAAGGCCATTGCCACTATGCAATTGGCACAAGTCCAACGGCAAGCGTTACAACATCAGCCATGATACCCCCCAATTGTGTTGAAATTGTGCGAGTAAATCCTGCCCAAAAGATTGCGTTTATCAAGGATGCAACAATTACAACTTGTACAGTTTCTGTAACGGAGTTGGTATGAAAACTAAAGCACAAAAGAAAATTAGCAAAGTTATGACCGAGTATGGTGCAGGAAAACTGCACTCAGGTTCTAAAAAGGGCAAGGTTGTTACTTCACAAAAACAAGCAGTTGCTATTGCTTTGTCTGAGGCTGGTATGTCTAAACCTAAAAGGAAAATGAAATGAAAGCTGGTTTGTATTCAAACATCAATGCTAAACAGGCTCGTATCAAGGCGGGTTCTGGTGAAAAGATGAACAAGGTAGGTTCTAAGAATGCACCTACTGCCGCTGACTTCAAGCAAGCGGCAAAGACTGCAAAGAAGCCTAAAAAGAAAACAATGATGGGATACTGATGAAAACTCCTACTTGGCAAACAAAAGCTGGTCAAAATCCCAAAGGGGGGTTGAATGCCAAGGGGAGATCATCTTATAATGCAGAAACTGGTGGTAATCTGAAACCGCCAGTAAAGTCTGGAGATAATCCCAGACGAGCTTCTTTTCTCGCCAGAATGGGCAACATGGATGGCGCAGAGTATAAAGATGGCAAACCCACAAGGTTGCTACTTTCTCTGCAAGCATGGGGTGCTTCATCTAAGGCAGACGCAAAGGCAAAAGCTAAAGCGATTTCGTCAAGAAATAAAGGAAAGAAGTAATCTATGGCTTTACCTACATACCTATCTCTTGTCAACGATGTATTGGTTCGTTTGCGTGAGCCTGTCGTTTCTACTGTTACTCAAACCTCTTATTCATCATTGATTGGCAAATTCATCAATGACACTAAACGTCAAGTAGCTGATGCTTATGATTGGGATGCTTTTAATCAAGCAGTTACTGTCACTACTGTTAGTGGTCAGGTTGGAGAATACTCTTTAACTGGTGCTGGTGTTCGATTCAAGACAATGGATGTTATTAACACAACACGTTACTATCAGTTGACTCCTTTGTCTCATGTAGACCATGATGTTTTTTATTACACAGTTCCTAGCCCAATTCTGAATCTTCCAATGTATTACACAGTTCAAGGTGTAGATACCAATGGAGACTTGAAAGTTAAATTCTGGCCTGTTCCTGATGGTGTTTATAGCATCAGATTCAGTTTAATCGTGCCAGAAAACGATATGTCTAGCGATTCGGATACAACCTTGTTAGCAAAAGAACCAATCATTCTTGGTGCTTATGCTAGGGCATTGGTTGAACGTGGTGAAGATGGTGGTTTAAATAGTTCTGAGGCGTATGCACTGTTCAAGGCATCTATGTCTGACTTGATTGCTTTAGAGTTGGCTCGTTCCCCTGAAAACGATTCGTTTGAGGCGGTGTAATGGCAACGGGACTTGAAATCAGTAGAGTTTCAGCCCCAGGATTTTATGGGCTAAACACACAAGACTCTCCTTTGGATTTATCTGCTGGTTTTGCTTTGATTGCGTCAAACTGCATCATTGACCAATATGGTCGTATCGGTTCTCGCAAAGGTTGGACTGCACTTAATTCCTCAACAGGAAACTTGGGTGCAAATGATGTTAGTGTGATGCACGAATTGGTGCAAGCTGATGGCACATTGACTGTTTTATTTGCTGGAAACAATAAATTATTTTATTTGGGAACATCAAATACAGTAACAGAGTTAACTTATGGGGGTGGCGGAACAACTCCAACCATAACAGCAAGTAATTGGCAATGTGCATCCCTAAATGGAATAACTTATTTTTTTCAAACAGGTCACGATCCACTCATATTTGACCCTGCTGTCTCTACAACAACGTATAGTCGTGTTTCAGAGAAAACTGGCTATGTGGCTACTGTCCCATCAGCCAACAATGTTATATCTGCCTATGGTCGTTTATGGGCTGCTACAACCATTACAAACAATGCTACTGTTTACTTCAGCGACTTGATCTCTGGTCATGTATGGGCAACTGGTACTGCTGGTAGCTTAAATGTTAATAATGTTTGGCCTAATGGTGCTGATGAAATTACTGGTTTAGCGGCACATAATGGATTTTTGTTTATCTTTGGTAAACGTCAGATTTTGATTTATTCTGGTGCAACTGCACCATCAACAATGACACTTAGCGACACTGTTGAGGGTATTGGTTGCATTGCTAGAGATAGTATTCAAACAACAAGCACAGACGTTATTTTCTTGTCAAACAGTGGCATTCGGTCATTGATGAGAACAATTCAAGAAAAGTCAGCACCAGAACGTGATTTGTCTAAAAATGTGCGTAATGAGTTGATGAATAAAAAGATTCCAAGTGAAACATTGGCTAATTTAAAGTCTGTTTATTCTGAAAAAGAAGCATTTTATTTATTGACATTACCAATCAATCAGCAAGTTTATTGTTTTGACACAAAAGTTGCATTGCAAGATGGTTCTTATAGAGTAACAACATGGGACTCTATACTTCCAAAATCATTTTTGTCTAAACGCAATGGTGATGTATTGATTGGTAAGACAGGATATGTAGGTAAATATACTGGTTATCAAGATAATGGATCAGCATATAGGATGGCATATTACACAAATCATGCTGATCTTGGTGACCAAACAATAACTTCAATTGTTAAAAGAATTTCTGTTGTAATTATTGGTGGAAGTAATCAATATGTAACTATCAAATGGGGATACGATTTTTTGACAAATTATTTATCTCAAAACGTATTAATTCCAACTCAAGGAATATCAGAATATGGAACAGCAGAATATGGCTCAAATGCCACAGTAGTTGCATATTATTCTGAGGGAGTTGCCTTGCAAACCTTGGTTGCAAATGGTGCTGGTTCGGGAAAGATTGTCCAAACTGGATATGAGATGGATATTAATGGTTCTCAGTTATCCATTCAGAAAATTGAAATTCAATCTAAACATGGTCGATTGACTTAAAGGATAAACATGACTGCATATACAAAATCAACCAATTTTGCAACAAAGGATACTCTTACTTCTGGAGATCCTTTAAAGATTGTCAAAGGTACTGAAATCAATACTGAGTTTGACAACATTGCAACTGCTGTCAACTCAAAGTCAGATACTGCATCACCTACTTTTACAGGTACTGTAACTGCTGCTGCATTAACCACAACAGGCAACACTATCCTTGGTGACGCATCTACTGACACACTGAATGTCGGCAATGGTGGTTTGGTTAAGGATGCAAGTGGTAATGTGGGTATTGGTACTGCTTCACCAACTCAATTGCTGGACGTAGCTGGTACTATCCGTGCTAATTATTCAGCCGCAGGATCTGCATTAATAGTTAGATCAAATTCTGCTGGAGGTGGACAAGGCGCTCAAATTACAATGACTGACACTTGGTCTAGTAATCCAGCACCAAGTAAATTTATGCGGGTGAATGCCTCAGGTGATTGGGAAATTGTAAATAGTAGTTATTCACAAGGTATTTTTAATGTTACGAATGCAGGAATTGCTAACGCCACTGGAGGCTACCAAAAAAATGGAACAACAATCGCATCTATTGCATGGGGGGATGTAACCATAACAGGTCTAACAACATCTTATCAAAGCAAACAAATTACATTGCCAAACGGCATAACTTTTGGTGTTGTGGTTAGTATTGTTGCTCTTCAGGCGTCAAATGACATTCTTTACATTGACTCTATTGGTTTGGGCGCTTGGTCTGGAGTTCAATTAAACACCCAAGCAACTCTTTCAGTAAAGCTTGGTAACGCTGTTGCTGCTACGCAAGGTGATGTTCGTGTTTTTTACAGGATATAAAAATGACTGATACAAATCAAATGGCATTTGCCCAACTCAGATATTTTCGAGATGAAAAGTTACGGCGCACAGACATTCCTTGGGGTTTGGGCGATTTCAGTCATCCTGACAAACAAGCGTGGTTAGATTACCGCCAAGCTTTACGCAATATCACAAATACTTGCCAACCATACCTTGATGAGAATGACGTTCTTCAGGGTGTTACTTGGCCTACACCGCCAAATGAAGGAGCATAAACATGGCTATCACGCTTGACGGAACGAATCACAGCATTGGAGAATAAATAATAATGACTCATCCTGAGATAATTCACCACTTTTTTGATAGTTTGTATGAAGATTCCAGTAATCTATAACAATGATTACATTGTATTTTTAGAAAATGATTTTGGGTTTACTTTTATTCATTGTGAATGTAAAAAGTGGACAAAGGAAGTGAAAAAGAATTTGTTAGGTGATTTTGAGAAGTTGTTTGAGATACATAGAAGTGAGATTTATGCAATACATGAGATAGATGATGTAAAGCATAAAAAGTTTCTAGGTATTTTTGGATTTGAGTATCTGAAAGATTTTGTTGGTTCAGATGAAAAACAAAGACAAATATTTGTCAGGAGAATATAAATGGGACTAGAAGCAGCATTAATTGGTGCAGGGTTAGGTCTGATTGGCAGTTCAATGGAATCAGATGCTGCTCAAAGTTCGGCTAACACTTCTGCCGATGCTCAACGTTATGCGGCACAAAAAGCAGCAGAGGCGGCTAGATTTCGTCCTGTTGGCGTAACAAGTCGTTATGGCACTTCTAACTTTCAGTTTGACCCTAGTGGTTATCTGTCTGGTGCTGGCTACACTGTTAGCCCTGAATTACAAGGCTATCAGAACCGATTGCAAGGTCTTACAGGTCGTGCCTTAACTCAGGCTGAGATGGCGCAACAGCAATATGCACCACTTCAACAAAGTGCTACAGGATTGTTTGGATTAGGTCAACAATACCTTGCACAGAGTCCTCAACAAGTTGCTGCTCAATATATGAAGCAACAACAGGATTTGCTTGCCCCTAGTCGTGAAAGACAAATGGCACAACTGCAAAACCAGTTATATCAGACAGGTCGAGGCGGTCTATCTGTAGGTGCTACAGGTGCTAGACCAAGTGGTGCGGCTGGTTTGGGGGCAACTACTCCTGAGTTAGAGGCTTACTACAACGCATTGGCACAACAAGATGCTCAGTTGGCGGCACAGTCTCAACAAGCTGGTCAACAGAACGTAGCATTTGGCACAGGATTGCTTAATCAAGGTGCTGGATTGTTGGGTCAGTATCAAGCTGGTCAGGTTGGTGCATTGAGTCCATTTAGTGCTTATTTAGGTGCTGGTTCTACCATTGAGTCTCTTGGACAGCAACCATTAGATATTGGCGCACAGTTAGGTGGTCGTGCGGCTACTGCTGGTGGCAATGTTGGTCAATCATTGTTGCAAGGTGGATTAGCTGCGGCTAGAACACAACAAGCGGGTGCTTCTGGTAGCGGATTAGGTTCATTCTTAACAGGTGCGGCAAATAATCCTCAATTGATTAGTGGCATTCAAAACTACTTCACTCCGACACCTACTACATTTGGTGCATATAGTGGTGGTGGTGTAAATTCATCAAATGTTGGATATAACCCTGCGGCTTGGAACTATTAAGGAATCATCATGGCAACAGACATTGCAGGACTTTTCACAACACCCGATCAGTACCAACTTGCACAACAGCAAGCACAACAAGCGCAAGCATTGCAATATGCTCAACTTGATCCAAGGGCGCAAGCACAGTATGGATTCTATCGTGGTGGACAACAACTAGGCAGTGCTATTGGCGGTGCTTTGGGTGGTGTTGACCCACAATTAAAGTTAATTTCTCAACGTCAAGCTATTGGTAGTCAAATTGATTTTGCTGACCCAGAATCAATTATGTCTGGTGCAAATTTAGCTGCTAAAACTGGAGATCAAGCACTTGCCATGCACCTTGTTGATGTTGCAAATAAAGTTGAATCAACTTCTTCTCAAACAACATTAAGAAAAGCACAGGCACAAAAAGCATTAAATTGGCAACAAACTCAAACTGACTCTGCTCAGAAAAGAGCAACTATTTCAACATTGGAAGAAAAGTTGGCTAGTGATCCAACATATAAACCATCTGCTCAAGAAATTGCTAATGCAAGATGGATTGTTGCTAATGAAAGTAAAACCAAAACTCAGATTGATCCAACGACAGGTCAGTTATATGTGATTGAGGGATTAAATATTGAACAAGCAGCACCAAATATTGCTAATTACTTGAAGCAAACTGGTGTCACTTTGCCAGTTACAGATCAAACTGGTCAGGTTGCTCCCGGTGTTAAAGCTGTTCAAACTCCAGCATCTATACAAAAAGCAGCAGAACTTGAAAAAGAAAAAGCACAAAAGGCCGCTGAAGAAGCAAATCAAATTGATGCTATTAAAGAATTAAAAACTAGAACTGGTGAAGTTAGAAATACTATTGCTGATACTAAGAAGTTGATTAGTGGTTATACAACAGGATATGGTTCAGTTTTATCAGTATTACCATTGACTGATGCAAGAACACTTGAAAATAACCTTGAATCTATTAAAGCAGATTTAGCTTTTGCTCAATTGCAAGCACTTAAAGATGCAAGTAAAACAGGTGCATCTGGATTGGGTCAGACAACAAAGAATGAATTTGACGCATTGCAAAGCAGAATTAAGAAACTTGATCCTAAATCAGCAAATTTTGCTAAGGATTTAGATGCCATTGATACTGTTTATGCAAGACTTGAAAAACAACTCGAAACAAAGGCTGGTCGAGTTGCTGAAGTTTCTGCGGCTGGTAAAACTCCTGCGGCAGCACCCACACAAACAACACCTAAAACAGCACCTGCCAATAAAAACACAGAAGCAATAATTCAAAAATTTATTGATTTCAATGGTGGTAAACCAACTCGTCAACAAGCAATTGATTTTCTGAAGAAAAACGGAAAAATCTAACAAAGGATAAATCATGGGACTTTTTGATGAATGGGAAAAGAATCAAAAACTGTCAGCAAATGAATTGCAACAGAAATATCTTTCTGATTTCAATAAAGGTAGGATTAACTATGCCAATGATTTATCAGAGGGTATTGTCCAATCTGTTTTAGAGTTAGGCGTTAAAAGTGGATTAACACAACAACAAACTCTTGATAAATTTAATGCTAATCTTGCCAAACAACCTAGCAAATTATCTTATGACAATAAAGTAATTGGTGCTCTTGGTGAAATTGTTGGTGAATTGACTATTGCTGCACCAACTTCAACAATGGGTTGGTTTGGAAGTGGCAGTAAAGTAGCGCAAATATTCAGACAAGGTTTGTTTGGTGGTGCATGGGAATACTTTACAAAACCCATGAAACCGGGTGAAGATAGGACGACAGCCGCTACTACTGCTGGTGTGACTACTGCTGGTGCAACTGCTGTTCTTGGTGCTGTTGGTAGACCATTAGAAAAAATCACAAACTTTGACTTCAAAGGCAATATCCAAGCTGTTAAAGACGCTTCTGCTTCTCTTGGTATTACTCCTAATTTATTGGGTGACTTCACTGGTAAAGAGGCGACAAGAGCTGCTGAAGCTGTAAATAAGGCTCGTGGTGGAGAAGTTGTTTCTAAGTTAAAAAACAACGTATCTGAGCTTCAGAATGCTTCTGGCAAAGTTGAGAATATGTTTACCAAAGGCAAGCCATATAGTGGTGAAACTGGTAAAAATATTGCTACAGCAGTTCAGACAACCTATAAAAATGCCACAACAGAGGGCAATGCTTTATATAAACAACTTGATTCTGTTGCACAGAAAAATAACATCACAAAGATTACTCCAGAAGAAACGGCTAAAGCTGTTAACAATGTAATTGACCAGTATGGAGACTTGTTTAAAGTTCTTGAGCGTCCTAGTCTTGAGGCTAAATTAACCAGTTTTGGTGGTAAGTTGGCAAAAGAAGAAGTTAAACAGCCAGCAGGATTGCTTGTCAGTGAATCAGGTGCTCCATTAATTCCTGAGATTAAAGGTAAAGCTGAATTTACATTCTCAGATATTCGTAAAGCAAGAGAGGGTCTTATTGATGCCTTGCAAGCTGCCAAACAACAAGGAAAACTTGGTAGTCAAAGTGCTTTGCGAATTAGTGAAGTAATTGATGCAATGGACAAGGATATTGAGCGATGGGGTTCTGCAATTCCTCAGAATTCAGAAGTTTCAACTGCATGGCAAAAAGCTAGGGATTACTGGAAAGGTAATGTAATTCCATTGCGTGATGCTGACCTTGCTGTAAGTATGATTCGTGATCCAAACTCAAGCGAATTAAAGACAGATATTTCTAAACTTGCTGGAAACATAATTTCGGCAGCATCTACTGGTCAAGAGGGTGCTAAACGTGCCGCTGATATGGTTGCTAAAGTTATTGATCCAGAAACCAAGAAAGATGTTGCTGCTTATGCTTTTGCTACCGCTAGAAAAGAAGCAACTGATGCCTCTGGTAACTTTGATCCACTGACATTTTCTAGATTCTTGCAAGAAAGAAAACTCAATTTACAACCATTTGTTGACGAAAATCTTGACACATTGTTGAACAAATACAGTTTCCTTTCTCAGGCAATGACTCGTAGTGGTGGCGGTATGGGTGCGGCTGATGAGGCTGGAATGCAAGCAGGTAGAGCCGCAGTTAGTTCTTTGATTGGTGGTGCTCCCGGTGCTGCAATTGCATCTGTTCCAACAAATAGAATTTTGGAATTAATTTCAAGATCAGCATTTGATACATCTGCTGGACGAGCAATTATGCTTTCTGGAAAAACATTAGATGACTTTAGACCACTAATAACAGGTGGTGTTTTATCTCAACAAAAGCCAGTAGGTACTCTTGCACAGCCAGTGACTTTAGACCAACAACAAGCTCCTGCTGAACAAGAGTGGCAAATGCCTCCTGATTTGCAAGAATCTCCAACAATGCAAATGCCACCTGAACAAACAGATCAATGGCAAATGCCTCCTGATTTGATGACTCCTCCATCAAAAAATGATTTAACAAGTCAAGATCAAAGCCAAATTTTGAATATTTTGGGTGTTGCGCCAAGACCAAGTGCAATGTCTGGTATGAATCCTCAGTTGCAGCCTCAATAAGGACTCAAAATTGATCCAATCAGCTTATTGTTTGCCGCCAATGCTTGTGTTGCAGCAATCAAAGAGGGTTGTGAGCTTTACAAGCAGGTCAAGACTTCCTTTATGGAAGTTAAATCGACAGTTGAAGAAGCGGTTGGGATTGGACAAGAAGCATACGGGTTTTGGCGGCAGCTTACAGGGTTCTTTAACAAGAATCCCAAGCCATCCACCAAGCCTGTGGAAAAAAAGAAAGAAAAGTATGTTCGAGTTGATGAAACTCAAGTCAAGGTCAACATTGTCAAGCAACTCACTGAATTTTTCCGTATCCAAGAGCAACTTGCTGCTCACATAAGAGAGGAAGAAGAAAAGTCTAGAAGCGTTTACGATCCTGACCAAAACCACATGGAAGCCGCCCTAAACAGGGTTATGGCTCAACAGCAAATGGCTGAGTTGGTTGTTCAGATTCGTGAGTGCATGGTGTACCAGAGTCCTCCAGAGATGGGTGCTTTGTACTCTGAAGTGTTTGAGATGAGAGAGATAATTCAAGAGGAGCAAGAACAGGCTAGATTGAAACAAGAAGCACAAGAGAGGTACAGGGAATGGCTACGCAAGGACAGGCAAAGAAACTTCCAAGCAAAGTCGGCGTACCTAGTAATAACAGGAATATTCCTCCTCTATATATGGATGTGGCTAATATTCGTAAGCCAGTTGAGGAGGATATAGTGGGATGGATTGCTGCTTGTATTTTGGTTGCCTTGATGCTCCCTTTGGGTGCAATGTTGTATTTAGACATTCTGGACGCAAAGAATGAAACTAAAAATGCCTTAGATAAAATTGAGAAAATTGAAAAACGTATTGAAAGGAAACAACGTGATAAAGATCGTAAAGAGCCTAATTCTATTAGCGACAATCCTATATTTGACAGGGTGCGAAGACCGTTTTAGGTATCCTTGTCAAAACCCTCAAAACTGGTCTAGTGCTGAATGTAAACCCCCAATCTGTACCGCTACAGGTACTTGTCCTGAACAACTCGTAACACCCGAAAAGGAGAAAAAGTAATGCCTACCATCGTTATGAACAAAAATAACCGCCTAACTCCTGAAGAAATTGAAGTCAGGATTTGGGCTATTGTCATCTTCTCCTTGACGATGATTCTCCTTGGCTCTGTAGCCATGTTCTTGTATAGCGTTTCATTTGTGACTCAGCCTATGAATGGCATGGCAGCGATAGATAAAGTCTATACACAGCAAATCAATACCATTATGGTCTTCATCACTGGTGTCCTTGGTGGTGTAGCTGGTCGTAGTGCTGTCTCAGCCAGTGCCAAGGCAATTGCCAAGGCAGAAGCTACAGACAATGATGAACCTCCAACACCATGAGTTTATTTAATCCTTGGGTGCTGTTGGCTATCTTGATAGCTATCTGCTCATCCTTTGGCGGTGGATACTATAAAGGTGGGCAAGATGAGTTTGCTAAACAACAGATGGAAATTGCCCGACTTAATGCAGAGGCTAGACAAAAAGAACAGGCATTAGTGTCTGCTGTAAACAACACTTCAAATAAACTTGCAAAGGCAAACTATGAAGCCAAACTTCAAACTCAAAAGTTGCATTCTGCTATTGACTCTGGAACTTTCAAGTTGCGGATTCCTGTCAAAACAGCCAACTGCCCCGTACCAACCGCCACAGATACCGCCCCTGCCAGCGGAGATAGCGTTCAAGCAACAGCCGAACTTGACGGAACGATTGCTAAATCTCTTGTCGCCATCACAGACCAAGGAGATGCCAACACAAGGCAACTCAACGCCTGTATTGATGCCTACAACGCCGCCTATCAAACCTTGAAAGTAAAACCATGAATACAGAACAATTAGCCAAGATTTTGAAGATGAAACCAGCCAAAGCTGGTGAATGGATTGATGCCATCAATGAAACTTTTGAGAAGTTTGATATTTCAACGCCTGAGAGACAAGCCTGTTTTTTAGGTCAATGCGCTCACGAATCTGGCGGGTTTACAGCCCTATCAGAGAATCTAAACTACTCTGCTGCATCTTTGTGCCGTGTGTGGCCTAAACGCTTTCCTACGATTACTGATGGGCAAATTTGTGAACGTAATCCTGAGAAGATTGCTAATCGTGTATATGCAAGTCGCATGGGTAATGGCGATGAGGAATCAGGTGAGGGTTATGCTTATCGTGGTCGTGGTTTGATCCAGTTGACAGGCAAGAGTAACTATGAGGCTTGTGGAAAAGCATTGGATGTTGACTTAATAGAAAATCCTGACTTGGTTGCTACTCCTCAGTATGCTGCATTGTCTGCTGGTTGGTTCTGGAATAAGAACAAACTGAATGCGTATGCTGACAAGGGAGATATGGAGGGTTTGACCAAAAAGATCAATGGTGGAACTCACGGAATTGAAGATCGAGTTGCTCGAACTCAATTGGCTATTGATGTGTTAATGGCTTAATTCAGTAAACTGTCATAAATATGCGTCAATATTATGGTTTTAACAAGGCGCATATATGAAACTGAATGACCAAGAATTCCTTGAATTGTGGAAACAGTATCAGTCAGCGACTCACATGGCGACAGTTACTGGGATGAATATAAGGAATATTTCTCGTAGGCGTAGGGCTTTAGAAGTTAAATATGGTGAATCTTTAGAAGCAAAAAAACCTATACAAACTATATCTACAAAACCTAGTGCTGCTCGTAAGGACTTGGGGATATTAAATGGGACTGTTATTGTTTTCAGTGATGCTCATTTCTGGCCGGGCATTCATACGACAGCATTTAAAGGTCTTCTATGGGCTATTAAAGAGTTTAAACCTGTGGCAGTTATTGCTAACGGCGACATTTTTGATGGGGCTAGTATCTCTCGTTATCCGAGGATTGGATGGGATTCTGTACCATCTGTAATCCAAGAACTCAAAGCCTGTGAAATAGCAATGGGTGAGATTGAGGATGTAGCCAAGAAGACACGACACAATATGCAGTTGATTTGGACACTTGGAAACCATGACGCTAGGTTTGAGAATAGATTAGCTGCTAATGCACCACAGTACGAATTTGTAAAAGGCTTTAGTCTTAAAGATCATTTCCCTGCGTGGCATCCATGCTGGGCGTGTTGGCCTACTGAAAATACTATTGTCAAACACCGTTGGAAGGGTGGAATTCACGCTACCCATAACAACACTTTGAATAGCGGGGTAAATATTTGTACTGGGCATTTACACAGCTTAAAGGTCACGCCGTTTGACGATTATCACGGTACACGTTATGGCGTTGATACAGGCACTTTGGCAGAGCCAACAGGCGCACAGTTTGAAAACTATTTAGAACTGTCTCCTACTAACTGGCGGTCTGGCTTTGCTATGCTTACATTTCATGACGGAAATTTATTGTGGCCTGAAATTTTCCATACATGGGCAGACGGAGAGATTGAGTTTAGAGGCAAGATACATAAGGTATAAAAAAAGGGGGCAATTAAGCCCCCTGCAATAAACAACTGCATGGCTAGTATATCAGCCAACCAGTTCCCATACAAGACCATCATCATCTTCAACGATGTCGCCGACAGCGTATTCAACTTCTTCTTCTTCTACTTCTTCATCGCACTGAGCATCTTCTGCTTCGTCTTCTTCTTCTTCTTCGTCATCATAGTCTTCAACTAAGTCATAGTCAGCAGCCCAACCATGTTCTTTTTGGAATTCAACGAATTCTTGAATGATTTGAGCTTTGTCAAAATCAGCCGTCTGAATAGTCACTGTTTGGTCTTCGTCCCATGACCAATCGCCAATGTCAATCACAACCTTGTACATAATATTCTCCTAAAAAATGGATGCGGAAAATCCCGCAAAACCACTTTATCCCAAAAATATGACAGTTACTCACCAATAAATAAAATAAAAAAGAATACTCCTAAAATACCAACAAATGTTCCAATAGCTAATAACAAAATTATCATTATTGTGTTTGTAATCACTTTGTTTCTCCAATCTTTAAGAGTTGCGTTTGACTTGCCATTCACGCTCATTGCGACCAGATTTAGACTTGACTGTTTGACCTGTCAACTCAATCAAATCCATTTTGGATAATTCTTTTAAGCGTCTTGATACTTGACTTGAATCTAAGCCTGTCTGCTTGGCTATGCCATCTTTTCCAAGCGCACCATGATCCTTCAGGCACTCCACAATTATTTTGAAATGCTTGGATGCCAAATCTTTAGCTGCATCAGCCGCTTCATAGCTTGTGATTGGGTCAGAATTTCTAGCCCGACCAAAAATAGGTAAGTTAAAGAATTTTTTCACTTCACCGCCAAAATGTATATTATCTAATTTACTCATCATTCACTCCTGTTAAGTTAGTGGGTACTCACTTACGCTTTCCCCATTGAATTACATCAAAAAGGGATGTCATCATCCAAGTCATCAATCTTGGCTTTAGGCTTGCTTTGAGGTTGGCTTGGTTGATCTTCCTTGGGACTGACAGCTAATCCCATGAACTTACCGTTCTTACCCTCTTTTACCCATGCTGATAGCCAGAATTCTTGACCAGCAACCCGAATGTTGCCTTTATAGTCTGGGTGACTGTCTTTTTCTTTCTTATCGTTGCGGAAAAGTACCCCACTGTTATCACGCTGTTCCATTTTCATTTCCTTTAATTGGTTCTAATTTTTTTTCCCAGTGATCTTTTACTTCTGTAATTTCAGCAATAATTTCATTTAGTGCCTGAACATAACCAGTATTGAAGCCTTCAATATAACCATTCCCCATTGCTTTTACTATCGTTTCATTTAATCTTCTAACTAACAACATATTTACACCTTAATTTCATTGAGTTTTTTAACTTTGTCTTCCACTTCCATTAAGAACTGGACTACCTCTTTTTCGAGTTGTTCAATGTATTCATCATTGCGCTCGATCCTTTTGACAAACAGTTGTAAATGCGCTGGCATTCGTGGGTCGAAACTCACAAAGTCACACCAACTTCTGTTTGCACAAACCATTTGCCACTGCATCTGGTCGTAATACTTCTTTGCGGGTGCTTCTCCAAGAATAGTATCAATGTGTGTGGCAGTGTTTGGACACTTGATCTCTAGGCATCCATCATCACCCACAAGGCCATCAGGAGAGGCAGCAGACATGGCAATCCTTGGGTGGTCAATAGCACCTACCTGATCTACCATATTGCCTGTTTTAGCCTCGTATGCGGCACGAGCAAAGGTTTCATTCTCCACGCCCCATTCCATAGCAGCATTGGTGTAAGACTCTGCTACTTGATTAGTCATGCGTTCCACGACCAGTTGTGCCATATAGTTTGCTCTGCTTGTGCTGTAGCCTGTCTTTGTCTTGGCAACAATGTCAGAGATTCTGGATGCTGTAGCTTTGCCACAACGCTGTGCAAACCATTCTGGTGTGCCTTGTTCAACTTCACTCATTTCAATGCCCCTTTACGCTTTTCTTTTGCATCAATTACTTTCTTTTGCCAGCTTTTATCAGCACCGCAAGCAGTGTAAGCAACAGTGTAGACATTCTTTAATTCCTCAAGTGTGGCTGCTGAATCGATTGCTGCCAAGTGGTCAATCATTGTGTTCACATCAAGGTCAGACTCACCCTCTGGCAAGTCTTCACCTGCATAGATATACAGACCCAAGCCATGTAAAGACAAAGCCTTTGTCATACAGCGCATGATGGCAGTGTTTACTGCAAACGCATCGGGACTGGAGATTGCTTTGTTCTTGTAGTCCATCACTGGTAACTGGCAAGTCATTGGTTTGCCAAACATAGTGACTGTGACAAACACCATTGCAGTGCCGTTTATGTCCATGAAACATTTATCGCCAAACATCTCAATCTTGTATATAGCATCTGGATCAGCCTTGAGAGCTTCTGCCCATGCCCACGCCCATGAAAGATATGTCAAATTTCCTTTCTTCTCAGTATGTTCATTGACATTCTTACTGATAAGACTTAACACCTGTTCTTGATTCATTTTCACTCCTGTTTAAAAGTATCATTTAAGATTTGTTGTGCTTCTTTGTTTACTGCCCACATACCTAGAAGCGTTAGGTCGCTGTGGATTGCTGAAAGTGTTTGAAAAAATCCTTGTAGTTCATTCTTCAAGCACTTATCTGACAATTTTTTGGTGTTTTGCTCAATTCTCATAAGTATGGTTGCGTAATCAAACACTGGTTTCTCCTGAGTCTGTCTTTTTCTGTTGAATGATTGTTTTACAGATAGAGAATTGGGTATCAAAATCAAAGTCTCGCAATTTGAAGAACTCGCCAGAGCACTCGCAGGTCTTTGAAAGTGTTGCTTTAGGTTTTGTACAAAATTGGCAAAAATATTCATCTTGGTTGTCCTCTATAAAGTTTGCTATTGAATTTTTTATTTTCATGATTTACTCATCAAACATTTGTTGAAACTGGGCATCCATCTTAATTTTGAGGTCGTTCTCTTTTTCAATACGTTGCTTTTCAATAGCAAGTCTTGATGCTTCACGCAATACCCAGAGATTACGCAATTCACGCAATTCTTCATCGTCATCAATCCAAGGGGTTTGTACCATACCATGAAAAGATAACTCTGCCAGCCGTGTAATCTTGGTGTTTACACGCCTTTTAAGAAGCTCTAAGGCATCATTCCAATCACCTTGCTTGATTGCTAAGGGAATGGCTACAGAGCCTTGTATGGCATCCATAATGTCTTCATCATTTAACTGCTGTTGAGCAGCCCACTTTGCTCTTTCAAATACTTCTATCATTTTTCACTCCTGTTTAAAAGTTATCAACCTATGTATTCTGTCAGACGCTATCATAATTGATATAGGGAGTTTCCCTAATACATCCGGCGTAGCCGTTCTTTTGCTTGAGTTTGGCTTCAACCTTTTCAATCAACAACGCATAACAAGTTATTGGAACATATCTATCATAAAGTTCATTAAATTCATCATCAGTCAGCCCTACCCATGTGCGCTTGGCAGCTACCAGTTTGGCAAAGGCTTCAAGGTGGCTAATGTGAACATCCATGTCTGTTTTGTATAGATTAGAAAACCACATATCTCCGTCTTGTTCCATGCCAGCCTGTCTAGCCATCTCAATGATTTCATCTTGTGTCATTTTTTCTCCTTTTTAAACTCAACATAGGCATCAGCAAATTTAACCTTTTCCTCTTGTTGAACAAGATGCCTGAATTTGGCAAGGGCAATCCACATTAAAGTAACTTTACGTCCTCCCCAATCATTGCCATACTCAACAGCAAAATCAGGCATAACAAATCCTGCATCTGCTGCAAGACATTTCAATTCATCATCTGGTCGGTAAGAATCGATAGATTCTCTGGTCAACAAAGATTTACTCATCGCCATAACTTTCTTCAAGGGTTTTATCATCTAAGTAAAACCAAGAATTACAGCCACGGCAATGGTATGCATCCTCCTCTAAAAATAATGCACCGCCACATCCGATAAATGGGCATTTATCACGACTTTCATCAGCAAACAAGGGTTTCCAAGAGGATTCGGATTGTTTCATTTGACACCTTTCAAGTTGTTAAGATCGTAGTGTATTACACAATATATAATGTAGGACATTAGGACTTTCCCTAATTGTCAAACTGTATGACACAAACAACAATGTGTTTTTTTTCAACCAACAGACAAAATTCATGCCTAGACCACCATCAGAACTAACAGGATCAACCATACAAATTGCAGTCAGGGTGACTCAGCCGTTAAAAGATGAATTTAAGAGTCTGGGAGGTGCAATGTGGCTGCGTAAACTGCTTGCCAATGCCATTGAGCAAAGAAAAAACAGAGAAGCAGAGTTTGATAAGAAGTGATATGATTGTGCGAAACACGGATAGACGAGGATTGATCCCCTTGTCGAAAAGAGAGCCTCCCCTCCTGCCGTTTGTTTCCTTGTCGATGGAGGACAGCGAAGGAAAAAAATGCATTACTATCAGCACCACATTGGTGACTTTATCAAAGCCACCTCACGTTTATCAGACTGTCAAACAATGGCCTATTTGCGGCTTTTGTGGATGTATTACGACAGCGAAAAACCACTAAAACCCGACATTAAAATTCTTGCGTTTCAGATAGGTGCTTCACATGAAGATACAGAATTGTTGCTAAAAAGCTATTTTGTACTTTGTGAAAATGGCTGGCATCAAAAAAGATGCGATAAAGAAATAGAAGAATATAGAGAACTTTTGAATAAAAAATCTAACGCTGGTAAAGCATCTGCTGAACAGAGGAAGAACAGGCGTTCAACAGACGTTGAACAGGTGTTGAACAACAGTGGTACTGTTGAGCAACTAACCAATAACCATGAACCAATAACCAATAACCATAGTATTGAAGAACCGCAAACAAAACAAAGAACAAAAGGCTCACGCCTTTCAGCAAATTTTGATTTACCTGATTCTTGGACAGAATTCTGCCAAACAGAACGACCTGACTTGAATCCTCAAAAGGTGTTTGACTCGTTTAAAGATTATTGGGTAGCCAAAGCAGGTGCGGCAGGTGTTAAGCTCGATTGGCAAGCCACATGGCGTAATTGGGTAAGAAACCAGAATGTTGCCAAACCGATGTTTAACAAGGCAGATGTTGTGCATCAGACAGTACCATCAAGCTCATTCCGTGATCCTGCCCTTGTCAAATTGGATGAAGACAGAATGAGATCAGCACCACCAAACCCAGAAGTTTTAGCCAGAATACGGGCAGTTTTAGGAAAGACAGCATGAACTTAATTGAATTTGGTGATTGCAGGGAAACCATGCGTAAGTGGAAAGAACAGGGCATTAAAGCACAAACCTGTGTGACCAGCCCTCCTTACTACGGTTTGCGGGACTATGGCACAGCAAAATGGGAAGGTGGTGATGTTGATTGCGAACATTCCATATCCATGCCGACAAAATGGAATGATCCTAAGCGTGGCACAAGTGTTTTAAGACCAGAAACAGCGCATCGTGGTGGGTCATCAACCCATTGCCACAAATGCGGCGCAACAAGAATTGATGCACAACTTGGATTGGAAGAAACACCAGATGAATACATCAAGGCGATGGTTGAAGTGTTTCGATGCGTGTGGGATGTACTTCAAGATGATGGGACGCTGTGGCTGAACATTGGAGACAGTTATTGCAACAGCAATGGATTCGCTAGAGCCAGCCCTGAATATCAACGTGAGGGAAGAAATAATATGCCAGCCAATGACAGAAAGCTGGATAAGTTACATGAAACTGGATTAAAGACTAAAGACCTTATCGGCATACCTTGGATGCTGGCATTTGCTTTAAGAGCTGATGGTTGGTATTTGCGTCAAGACATCATCTGGCATAAGCCAAACCCGATGCCTGAGTCGGTGCAAGACAGATGCACCAAGGCGCATGAATATATCTTCTTGATGAGTAAGTCGCAGAAGTATTACTACGATGCGGAATCCATTAAAGAAGAGGTAAAAGAAGTTTCAATCACAAGGGCTAAGTCAGCATGGAATCCAACCAAACTTAATGTTGGTCTTGATGGTGCAAAAAATGAATCATTTGAAACAATGGGAGATAGATGGGTCAAAGAAAAAGCGAATAAGCGTAGCGTTTGGACAATAACTACGAAATCTTACGAGGGAGCACACTTTGCCACATTTCCAACTGACCTAATTGAACCCTGCATCATGGCTGGCGCACCTGTTGGCGGCATAGTCCTTGATCCTTTCATGGGTAGCGGGACAACGGCGCAAGTAGCAAAGCATTTAAACCGACAATATCTTGGATGTGAACTAAATTTAGATTACAAACCCTTACAAGATAAAAGATTATGTCAATTTATATTGGATTTTGCATGACACGCATCGAAGCAAACGATCTACTTGACGAGCACAAATATGGAATCAAAGCCCATTCAATCGTTGAAGTCACAAAAGCCCTCTGGGTCACAAACGATCTCAGAGGATTACCAAAGCACACTAGACCATTTAGTCAAACTGGCATCAATGAATGGATGGAAAGCTCACGCATGGCACAGAGCCAAGGAATTGGACAACGATCCGACAGGGATATGGCGAGGAATGAGCAAAGATTTAATTAACAGGATGAAAGCAATCAATGATTTACATAGGGATTGACCCCGGTGCTGTCAGTGGTGCTTTAGGTGCTATCGATCATGATGGCAATTACTTAGAAGCATTTGACATTGAACATAAGGACAAGCACATTCTGGCACTGGTTTTTAAGAGTCGAATTCTCAGCATTGTCGATCCCAAAATAGGGGCTGAAATCTGCATGGAGCAAGTCCATTCAATGCCAAACCAAGGGGTTAGCTCTACTTTTGCGTTTGGGCGTGCCGTAGGGGTTATTTCAGCCGTTTGCGAGTTAACTCGATACCCAGTGCATCTTGTCACCCCTCAGAAGTGGAAAAAACATTTCCATCTAACAGCAGACAAGAATGAAAGCCTAGATATGGCACGATACCTTTGGCCTGAAGCTAAATTAAAGCTCAAAAAAGACATAAACAAGGCTGAAGCCCTACTGATAGCAGAATATTTAAGGCATACCCTACATGGCATCGAAAAACAGAAGTCAACCCCCTAACACCAAAGGTCAGGTAGTTTTCTACACCGATCAGGAAAAAGAAGCTCTGAAGCACATTGGCAATGGCTCAGTAGCTGAGGGTGCTAGGATTTCGATTAGATGGGCGGCGCATTTCTGGAATGTAGGATTAAGAACAGATCACGACTTGAACAATGTTGGAATCTGTTTATTTGTTGACGACCCTCATGCGGACGATTTATAGGCGTTTTAAGGGGCTTAAAATAGTCAGTCAATACCTGCGCTAGGGTAGACGTAAAAAAAGCCCCTAAGGGCTTAATTTACTTTTTGAGGATTATTTTTAGAATTAGTGCAATTGTGGCATATATCAAGCGGTCACCTGTGTGTTAAATGTGTTTTTTGTGTTTACACCATAATCATCATAAGTGTCGTCATGATCGCAACATTTATCACACTTCCCATCCATTGTTGGACTAGCGCAGGTTTCGGCATAATTTTCAAGGTCTGAATAATTGTCATATTCATATTCATGACCACATTCAGGGCAGGTATAAACCCAAAATACATCAAAACCGATAGAGCAAGCTACTGCACCCTGCCAGTCTTCAGACCATACCCAGACATTTCCTGAGTTTTGGTTAACCCCTGCCTGTGTGTATTTATCGACCTTTAAACCTGCTTTTCGGATAGCAACTAAACAGTCTGCAAGTCGTTCAATATCCGCACCTTGAAATTCTTCAAACAAATGATTCATGATTAACTCCTATTAAAACCCTGTAAAAGCACAGGCCAAAGGGGACAATATCCCCAATGGTTTGAACTCTTAACCCCTGTAAGCCAGTAAAACCCCTATGTATGCCCAGACGGACAGACAAAGGACAGTTTGAATCATTGGAATGAGATATTTTTTCATGTTGCCACCTCATCACGCAAAGCATAAAGTTTATTAAGGTTTGATTGTGCTTCAGTAATAGCACTGTTTACCATGTCGTCATAATAGCCAGACTCGGTGACAAACTCCAAAGGGTTTTCATACAGACAGCCGCCAAGATAATCAGTGCCCAAAAGAATACCCTGCTGATAAACCTCTATACGGGCACAAAACCAGACATATAAACCCCTGTCGATTTTGTCGCACATTTCGGCAATGTCATATTCTGACGCATCGAATGAGTCCCTTGGATGGAAGTTTTCAGGTGTGATGCTGAAAACGACATAAAAGCCTCTAATGTCGTCAGTGTGGATTGTTTCGTAATGTCTCATGATTTACACCTTTCAAAATAGTGCGACAGTGCACAGGTAAGCCCTTACGGGCTTAACTCTAAACTGTCAGTCTGTTATTAGGTCAAAATAGTGGCGTATTCCGTCACTGTCTTTAAATGTAGCAGGGTATATAGCCTCTAGAATCATGTCTGCAAGGGTTTCACCCATCGAGCCATCGCCACTCTCACTTCCCAGATAAATAGCGTCACTGGGTATTGATTCATAAGTTGAAAATTGTTTCATATTCACACCTGTTTAGTTTGCTGTCCAACATCGGACTATTTACTAATGCACAGACCGTGCCAATTTTACGTTTTCAGCTAATACGGCGCACAGAATGATAGTGCTCACTAACAATGTGCACCAAGACAGTGCAACACATTTCATATCATAAAATCATGCACTGATTAGGTGATGTTAGTAACCACTCTGCACCACTTTGCACCATATAGATAACCTATCAATAAAGCTAATCTTATAGTTTGCATTTTATTGCAGTGCAATATATTTCGCATTGTGAAAGGTGGTGTGATTATGCTGGATCGCACCTATACATTATGCTGTCCAGTGCATATAGGGTTTGCACTAATGTTAGTGTGCGCTCACTCTAGATGAGAATGATTCGCATTCGCAGTTGTAAGTGAGTGCTCGCTTTAGCGAGACTTGCGAAGCAAGTGCTTACTTTGATAGGGGGGGAGGGGTAGTCGTGTGTTGTAAATATTGTGGTAGCCTCCTCTGTACACGAAAAGCTAAATCTAGATGTATGACACAACGCATCTGGATTATTAAGGTGGAAGACGAATAGGAGTATTCACCCGTTAGTGGGTTGTTCCTTTTAAAAAGGATGAGCCTCTCGTTTATCTAAGTTAGTGGTGACTGTCAGATCAACACTCCACGCTACTAGCCCCGTTCAATTTCTTTACTTGAGAACTACATGGTTCACTACGTTTATCCTACTTGGTCGGCTCTACCGCATAGAGGGGTGGGTGATGCCCCCGTTTGTCTCCACTATACAAGAATCTTATTCTGATGTAAAGTGTGCGCTAACTTCCATTTACTGGACAAAAGATGAATGCCATAGATGCTTTACCTGACAAACTAAAAAAGCCAAGAGGTCGCCCCAAACTGCCTAAAGTGGCTATTCCTAAGCCAATGACTATGGCTCGTTATGCTGATAACCCTCAGTCCCTTGTTCTACCCAAGACCGAGCATCAGAAAGTCAAAGAACTCAAAGAACTCCTGATAAACAGTGCAGGTGCTAATGTTGTTCACAAGGCGGTTGAGATTGCCATGAATGATGAACATCCTGCTCAAATGGCTGCAATCAAACTCTGTATGGACAGAATGCTTCCTGTTTCACTATTTGAAAAAGAAGGCAAACAGCGTTCCGCTGTCAACATCACAATCTCAGGCATTGGTGGTGTGAATATTGATACTCCTGTGATAGATGCTGAAGATATAGAAAGCAAAGATGTCTGACCTTAACTTTAGTCTCCTCCCTTGGCAACAAGAAGTCTTTGTTGACAAAACAAGGTTTAAAGTCATTGCTGCTGGACGGCGTTGCGGTAAGTCTAGGTTGTCAGCCATTACCCTATTGATTGAGGGATTGCAGTGTACTGCTGGTTCTGCTGTACTGTATGTTGCGCCTACCAATGGTCAAGCAAGACAGATTATTTGGGATGTGTTGATGGAGTTGGGGCGTGATGTTATCCAAGCCAGCCACATCAATAACATGGATATTACCCTGATTAACGGAGCAAAAATCTATGTCCGAGGAGCAGATCGCCCAGATACTTTGCGAGGAGTGTCACTCACCTACGCTGTGCTTGACGAAGTTGCGGACATCAAACCCGAAGCTTGGGAACAGGTTATTCGCGCATCTTTGTCTGATAAAAAAGGCAGAGCTATGTTCATCGGTACTCCCAAAGGTCGCAACTTCTTCTATGATATATTCAAACTTGGAATGTCAGAAGAAGACTCAGACTGGAAATCTTGGCACTTTACAACCAAAGATAACCCCCTGATAGACCCTAGTGAAATCGAAAGCGCAAAGAAAACCCTTAGCTCGTTTGCCTTCAAGCAAGAGTATATGGCATCCTTTGATAATGCTGGTAGTGATGTTTTTAAAGAAGAATGGATCAAATATGGAGAAGAACCTGAATATGGCTCGTACTACATTGCTGTCGATCTGGCAGGGTTTGAAGAAGTGGCTAAACAAGCTGCCAATTCCAAGAAAAGGCTAGACCAGACTGCTATTGCTGTAGTTAAGGTGACGGATGAGGGTAAATGGTTCGTCACTAAGATCGAATATGGGCGGTGGGACATCAGAACAACTGCTGTCAACATCCTGAAAGCTATGCGAGATTACCGTCCTTTGGCGATAGGAATTGAGCGTGGAGCATTAAAAAATGCAGTTTTGCCTTATTTAAGTGACTTAATGCGTAAAAATAATGTATATTCGCATATAGTTGACTTGACCCACGGTAATCGCAAAAAAACCGACCGTATCATTTGGTCACTTCAAGGACGGTTTGAGCATGGGCGTATCGTGCTGAACTCCAAGGAAGATTGGGACGAATTCAAAGATCAACTTTTGATGTTCCCTGCCCAAGGTGTGCATGATGACTTGCCTGATGCCCTTTCCTACATTGACCAACTTGCTGTTACTTCCTATTTTGAGGAAGATGACTCAGATGATTGGCAACCACTTGATGTAATAGCGGGGTTTTAAATGGCAGATATGCAAGAAAATAAATTTGACGAACCTACAGAGTCGGACAAAGAACTAACGACTTTTGTTGTTGACCACTGTGATCGGTGGCGCAACTATAGAGATACCAACTTCCTGTCAGATTGGGAAGAATATGAACGAATTTTCCGTGGTCAATGGGCTGAAGACGATAAGACTCGTGAATCAGAGCGTAGCCGAATCATCACCCCCGGAACTCAGCAAGCAGTAGAGACTCGCCACGCTGAAATAATGGAAGCAATCTTTGGTCAAGGTGACTTCTTTGACATTGAAGACAATATCCAAGATGTAAATGGCAATCCCATTGATGTTGAGATGATTAAAGATCAACTCATGGAAGACTTCAAAAAAGACAAAATTAGAAAAGCTATCGACCAGATCGAATTGATGGCTGAAATCTATGGCACTGGCATCGGTGAGATCGTTGTCAAGACAGAAAAAGAATATATCCCATCAACTCAGCCAATTCCCGGTCAACAGGGACAAGCAGCCATCGGTGTAATCGAAAGAGACAGAATTGCTGTCAAGATCATGCCAATTAACCCTAAGAATTTTTTGTTTGATCCTAATGGAACAAGCATTGATGACTGTATGGGTGTAGCAGTTGAGAAGTTTATCTCTATTCACAAGATTGTGGCTGGTATTGAATCTGGTGTATACCGCAAGGTGGACATTGGCATTGTTGCATCTGATGAAGATTTGGAAGCAACCCAAGAAATCCAGATGTTCCAAGATCAAAAGGTCAAACTACTAACCTATTACGGTCTTGTGCCTCGTGAACACCTACAAAACCTAAAAGAAAATCAGGAAATGGTTGATCTGTTCCCTGAAAGCTCTGAAGCTGCTGACTATTCAGATTTGGTTGAAGCAATCGTAGTGATTGCCAATGATGGATTATTGTTAAAGGCTGAAGAAAGTCCTTACATGATGAAAGACAGGCCAATCCTGAGTTATCAGGATGACACTGTTCCTAATCGTTTGTTGGGTCGTGGCACAGTCGAGAAAGCCTACAATATGCAAAAGGCTATGGATGCTCAAATCCGCAGCCACTTGGATTCATTGGCACTGACTACAAGCCCAATGATTGCTATGGATGCAACTCGTTTGCCTCGTGGTGCTAAGTTTGAAGTCAAGCCCGGCAAAGCCATTCTTACTAATGGCGCACCTAGTGAGATTTTATTCCCGTTCAAGTTTGGACAGACTGATGGCAATAATCTTGCTACTGCCAAAGAATTTGAGCGTATGTTGCTTCAAGCCACTGCAACTCTGGACTCTAACGGAATGGTTAGCCAAGTTAGTCGTGATGGTGGTCAAGGCGGTATGTCGATGGCGGTTGCGTCCATTATTAAAAAATACAAACGTACACTGACAAACTTCCAAGAAGATTTCCTTGTTCCGTTTATCAAAAAAGCTGCATTCCGTTATATGCAGTTCGATCCAAATCGCTATCCCTCTGTGGATATGAACTTCATTCCTACGGCAACTTTGGGAATTATTGCTCGTGAGTATGAGCAACAGCAGTTTATTGGTTTGTTGCAGACTTTGGGGGCTGATACGCCAGTATTGCCGATTATTTTGAAAGGCATTGTGGCTAACTCTAGTTTGAGCAATAGATTTGAGATGATTGCCAAGTTGGATGAAATGATGAAGCCTAATCCAGAACAACAGCAGATGCAACAGGCTCAGGCTCAGTTGGCAATGCAGTCTGCTCAAGCACAAATTGCACTGGTTACAACTCAAGCAGAACAGAATCGTGCTGATGCAACCAAGAAAATGGTTGAAGCTCAGTACATTCCACAAGAAGTTCAAGCCAAAGTCATTGCATCAACAACCAATAATTTGCCAACTCAAGATGATTTAGCCTCTAGAGAGTTTGATAAAAGAGTAAAGATTGCTGAATTGATGCTCAAAGAATCTGATATTCAGAACAAAGCCAAGATTGTTGAGTTGCAAATGGCAGATAAGCAGAATCAGAGTAAAAAGGATAATGAGTTTTTAAAAAGCGTTATTGGTGATTGATGAATCTTAAAAAAGTTATTCTGTCCGATGCGTCAACAGAGGCGAAAGTCTCTGCTATTGCTATTCTTTTGAACAAAGAGTTACCCAAACTCACAGAAAAAGTTGATACTGTTAAAAAACTCAAGGGTGAGCAGGGTGAACGTGGATTAAAAGGTGACAAAGGTGACAAGGGAGATGCTGGCAAAGATGGCATTGATGGTCGCAATGGGATTGATGGGTCTACTGGAAAAGATGGCAAAGATGGTGAAGATGGGGTTTCAGTTGTTGATGCCAAGGTTGACTTTGATGACACCTTAGTCCTGACTTTATCAACAGGCAAAGAGATAAATGTTGGTGAGGTTAAGGGTGAAAAGGGTGACAATGGTCGGGATGGCAATACTGGTGCAAATGGTATTGGTGTCCCCACTGGTGGTACATCTGGACAAGTTTTAGCTAAAAATAGCGGTGCAGATTACGACACAAAATGGGTAACTGGTGGTGGCGGCGGTGGTTCTGGAACTGTTACAAGTGTATCTGGTACGGGTACAGTAAGCGGATTAACTCTTAGCGGCACAGTCACCACTTCAGGTAATCTAACCCTTGGCGGTTCAATCACTGGATTTGCTACAAGTGGTGTAAATACAAACTTGACATCTGTAGCATTGACTTCAGGAACAGTTTCAACTGCGCCAAGTTCAAGTACTGATATTGTCAACAAGTCTTATGCTGATTCAATTGCATCTGGCGTTAACTTTCATTCGGCTTGTAATTACGCAACAACAGCAGCATTGCCAGCAAACACTTACAACAATGGAACTTCTGGAGTTGGTGCAACTCTAACAGCTACTGCAAATGGCACGCTGACAATTGACAGCTACACATTAGTTGTTGGTGATGTTGGTAAGCGCTTATTAATTAAAAATGAGGTTACAACTGCAAACAATGGCGTATATACATTAACTCAAGCTGGTACTGCATCACTTCCCTACATCCTGACAAGAGCAACCGATTATGACACCAGCGGAGCAGGTACAAATGAAGTGGATCAGGGTGATTACATACTTGTAATTAGCGGAACAGTTAATGCCAATACATCATGGGTGCAACAAACACCATTACCAATCACAATTGGCACGACAAGTCTTGTTTTTATTGAGTTTGCCGCAAGTCAAACATACACTGCTGGCACAGGTTTAACCTTAACAACAAACCAGTTTTCAATTACAAGCACTGGTACTGCTGGAACTTATGGTACTTCTACGCAAATTCCTGTTTTTGTTACAAATGCCCAAGGACAAGTTACAAGCGTTACAAATACAGCAATAGGAACTCTAAATCAGAATACAACAGGTTCAGCCGCCACATTAACAACTACTAGAGCAATTTATGGCAACAACTTTGATGGCTCTGCTGCACTTACTCAGATTATTGCGTCTACTTATGGTGGTACTGGTAATGGATTTACTAAGTTTTCTGGCGCAACTACAGCGGAAAAGACATATACATTACCAGATGCGACAACAACAATTCTTACAACCAATGCCGCAGTTACTATTGCCCAAGGTGGTACAGGTTCAACTACATTGGCTGGTGCTTCTATTGTCACTTACACTGGCTCTGAAACACTAACCAATAAAACCTTAACAGCGCCTGTTATCAGCACCATCAGCAATACTGGTACGCTGACATTACCTACATCAACAGATACATTAGTGGGTAAAGCTACCACTGATACATTGACCAATAAACGTGTGACCCCAAGGGTTTCTCCACTTTCTGGAACAATAACAAGCCCATATCAAGCAAATAGTGATTCTTTTGACATAATTGTAATTACTGGTTTGTCAAATAATTTAACATTTAGCGCCCCTTCTGGAACGCCAACAAATGGTCAAAAATTAATTTATAGAATTAGCGATAACGGAACAGTAAGAACTTTAGATTTTACAGCTTTTACTGCTGTTGGCGTAACCTTACCAACCGCAACTATTGGCACTTCAACCAAAGTAATATATGTTGGTTGTATATACAACGCTGATAACACCCGCTGGGATGTTATTGCAGTAACTACACAGGCTTAATCATGGCAAATAGATACTGGGTAGGTGGAACTGCTACATGGGACGGAACAGCAGGTCTTAAATGGGCTTTAACCAGTGGTGGGCTTGGGGGGCAAGCTGTCCCTACAACTTCTGATACTGTATTTTTTACAAATCTTTCTGGTGCAAACACTGTAACTATCGGCACAGGTGCTGTTTGTTCAACTTTAACAATGACAGGCTTTACAGGCACGTTAGCGTTTGGAACAAACACCATTTCAGCGGCTGGAACAGGAACTGTTTTTACAGGCGCAACCACATATAGTGTTTCGGGTACTCCATTAATATTAGTAACAAATGCGACGTCAACCTCAAGAACAATAACCGCTGGCTCTGTTACAGAAGCAAACAGCATAAGTTTTAACATTAATAATGGCGGAAGTACGCTTACTGTTACTGGGTCTGTCAGGGACTTAATTTTTAGTGGTTCATTTGCAGGATCGTTTCCAAATAATACATTAACTATTTATGGAAATTTGACATTTAAATCAGGGATGACCATAACCGCTGGAACAAGTGCAAGAACATTTGCGGCAACTAGCGGAACACAAAAAATAACAAGTGCAACATTAAATTTAAATTTTCCATTGACATTTTCTGGAACAGCTACTTATCAATTACAAGATAATTTAAGCGTAGGAACATCTACTAGCAGAACAATAACACTTACAACTGGCACACTTGATTTAAATAATTTTACATTAACTAATTTTGGCATTTTTTCTTCAAACAATTCAAATACAAGAGCAATTGCTTTTGGCTCATCTGGAGTTATTAATAATACAAGAACTGGAACTGTTACATCTTGGGATTGTGCAACTATTACAAATTTTACAAGAACAGGAACTCCGTATGTTAAATTTACAGGAACAAATACTACTGCTTCTACAATAACAGTTCAGCATGGGACAACATCTGGAGGAACAGAAGACAATTCAATGTCTTTTTATTTTGATTCAAGCCCTACAGTAAATTTATCTACAACAAATTGGATTTATGACTTAGGAACATTAAGTTCTTGGGGTGGAACTATTACTAATTCGTCTACTAATACTTATATTATTTATGGAAGTTTTCTTGGTAGTGGTAGTGTTGCTTATTTTGGAAATTTAACTTTTGCGTCAACAAAATCTACTCCAAGGTATCTTCCAATAAATTCTGCTTTATTAAATCTTATTACTATTAATACTTCTGGTACAGGAGTTTTTAATCTTCAAGCTAATTCAACTATACTAAAATTAAATGTATTAAATGGATCTTTTTCAACAAATGGATATACGCTTGATACTGCTAATTTTGATTTTGATAACTCAAATACAAAAAGTTTAACATTTAATTCTCAGGTTAATATTTATAAAGATTTTTCTACTGGTATAGGTATATTTAAAGGAAATTTAACAAATACAACCATAGATATGACTGGGTCTACATTTGTAATAAATTGTAATAATTCTACAATTACACTTGATGTGCCAAATTTAACTTATCCCAATGTTTCTGTTGATATTAATAGTAGCACTCCTTCTGGTAATTTTATTTTTGGTCGTGGGGCAACAACACAAACTATAACAAATCTTACAATAAAAAATAATGTTGATCCAAATGATATAATTACTGATTTTAATGTTAAATTATTTGCTGGTTCTACATTAAATGTTGGAAATATAAGTATTGATGGAATTATAACTACTGCATCACCTAATTATGTAGTATTAAGCTCAACAACAGCGGGAACTCAAGCTACTTTAAGCAAAGCCAGTGGGACAGTAAGTGTTAGTTATGTGAAAATCAAAGACAGTATTGCCACAGGAGGGGCAACATGGCTTGCTCAAACAACCAATGGCAACATAGATAATGGAAATAATACTGGTTGGATTTTTGGGGCTTATAGTGCAAACAATAGTAAATTTTTGGCATTTTTCTAAAAGGTAGACAATGACCCCAGAACTTGACAAATACTATTCAGACCGTTTTTCCATGATGTCAATGGATGGTTGGAAAGAATTAACTATTGATATTGACAATATGATAGAGTCACTCAATAATATAAGCGTGATTCCTGATGAAAAGACTTTACATTTCCGTAAAGGCGAACTTTCCATCTTGACTTGGCTAAAAACCTTGAAAGAGGTCAGCGAAAAGGCTTATGAGGAATTGAATGAAAAGAATGTATGAATTTGCCTGTAAAAACGGGCATCGCACTGAAAAACTGGCTGATTATGAGGCGGTCAATGTCCAGTGTGATTGTGGTTTGGTAAGTCACCGAATCATTTCTGCACCCAACATCAAGTTGGAGGGTTGGAGTGGGCATTTTCCTACATCAGCCCATCAATTTGACCGAAAACATCGGGAAAAGTTGGCGGCAGAATTAAAGTCGGACTCATAAACTTTTGTCGAGTCCATGTGTAATCTCCTAAAACCCAGTGTGGGCAGGAAAAGGAAACTGTATGTTGTTAGATAACGATGATGAGATGCTAGGTGAAATTCAAGCTGTTGAAAAGCAGAAACTGGAGTCCACTGTTGAGCCGATGAATGCTGATGTTCCCGATAAATATCGGGGCAAAGAACTGTCAGACATCATCAAAATGCACCAAGAAGCTGAAAAGTTGATTGGAAAGCAAGCTCAAGAGGTGGGTGAGGTACGCAAATTAGCAGATGAACTGATTAAGCAAAATCTCTCTGGCAATCGACAAAATGCAGAGGTTGAGCCTGAAATTGATTTTTTTGAAGACCCAAAAAAGGCAGTTCAGAACACTATTGATAAACATCCAGATGTACTTGCGGCTAGACAAGCTAGTCTAGAGTTCAAAAGGATGCAGATTCAGCAGAAACTTACTACTGAACATCCTGATTTTACTCAGATTGTTCAAGACCAAGAGTTTGTTGATTGGGTGAAATCTTCACCTATTCGCCTTGGGCTTTATGCTAAGGCCGATGGTGAGTATGACTATGATAGTGCCAATGAATTGTTGAGTACCTACAAGCAATTGAAAGGTGTTCGGACTAAGCAAACGAGTGATGCTGGTGAAGCAACTCGTAAGCAGAATCTGAAAGCCGCAGCAGTTGATACTGGTGGTACAGGGGAAATAGGAAAACGAGTTTACAGGCGAGCTGACCTGATTCGGCTAAAAATGACTGACCCTCAACGATATGAGACGTTATCAGATGAGATAATGACCGCATACGCAGAGGGTCGAGTGAAATAACACTTAACTTTTTGGAGTATTTAACATGGCAACAGCATTTTCCCCCGCAAATAACGTAACCATTACGTCAGCAGCCAATTTCATCCCTGAAATTTGGTCAGACGAAATTGTTGCGGCTTACAAACGTAATCTTGTAGCCGCCAATGTCGTTAAAAAGATGAACTTTAAAGGCAAGAAAGGTGACACTGTTCACATTCCTAGCCCAACCCGTGGTTCTGCATCAGCTAAAGGCGCAACAAACGCCGTTACCTTGATTGTGAACAACGAAAGTGAAGTTCAAATCTCTATCAACAAGCATTACGAATATTCTCGTTTGATTGAGGACATCGTTGAAGCACAAGCATTGTCTTCACTGCGTAGTTTCTACACAGAAGACGCTGGTTACGCTTTGGCTAAACAAGTCGATACAGACTTGATCCAGTTGGGTCGTATAGCTAATGGCGGTGCTGCTGGCGCTCGGTATGACACTGGCTATATCGGCGGTGATGGCACAACAGCCTTTGACTACAGTGCAAACTCTAGCGCTGGTAACGCTACAGCACTGACCGATGCAGCTATTCGCCGTACTATTCAGCGTTTGGACGATAGCGATGTACCTATGGATGGTCGTTTCTTCATCATCCCTCCATCAAGCCGCAACACTTTGATGGGTTTGGCTCGTTACACTGAGCAAGCATTTGTGGGTGACGCTGGTAACGGCAATACAATCCGCAATGGTGAAATCGGTAATCTGTATGGTATGCCTGTGTTTGTGTCTAGCAATGCTGACTCAGCATCTGCTACCACTACATATCCTGCATCTGGTACTGCAATTGCCCGTGTTTGTTTGATGGGTCATCGTGATGCGATGGTTTTGGTTGAGCAAATGGCTATTCGTTCACAGACACAATACAAACAAGAGTATCTTGGTACGTTGTTCACTGCTGACACACTCTATGGTGTTGGTGAATTGCGTGACTACGCTGCTTTTGCTTTGGTTGTACCAAGCTAAGTTGCAGTTGTTCCCCCTGCCTGATGGTGGGGGGGTCTTTTTTTTAACTTGTAATTTGGAGAATTGATATGGCCGCTGCAACCGCTGTAGTTTCTAAACGAGATCAAGCATCGTTTAGAGGCTTATTTAATGACACTTGGTCTGTGACCGCAACGCTTGACTCTGCATCTGTAGCAACAGGTGCGGCTGGTGCGGCAACAGACACAATCACTGTTTCTGGTGTTGCTTTAGGTGACGCTGTAATTGCAATGTCTTTGGGCGTTACAGAAGCTGGCATTGTTCGCCGTGCTTATGTTTCTGCCGCAAACACTGTGACAGTCGCAACTAATAACTTAACTGGTTCTTCTGTAGACTTAGCGTCTACCACTATTAAGTTAGTTATTGCTCGTTTGGTGTAATAGGGGGGGGGAGGGGTAACCCTCCCTTTCTTTTGGAGAATCTATGGCAACCTTTAAATGTTTAGTATCTGGCAATCTTGTAACTTTTGTTAATCAAGTAGATATTGATTCAATGAAAGGACATGATGGATATGTTAGAGTTGACATTGAAGAACCTGTAGAATATAA
>Ga0209189_1000473_pt1 | contig 33951 bp, 26 predicted proteins | sample C_130820_EF_Meta_FD_187308 | JGI IMG/M metagenome (GOLD analysis project Ga0209189, IMG submission 187308) | Freshwater microbial communities from Lake Croche, Canada to study carbon cycling - C_130820_EF_MetaG (SPAdes) (version 3) | ecosystem: Environmental > Aquatic > Freshwater > Lake... | reverse complement strand
AATTGTCTTTTTCTAAGATTTGCAATTTTGACTGTAATTGCTCAACCGCTGCTTTAGTTTGGGTTTGAGTTGCCAAATTTACCGATATTTCTATTTGTTCTTTCCTTGTTAATTCTTGTTTAGTATCTGTGTCAATCTGTTGCGAAAGCAAAGCCTCTAAATCTATATTTTTATCATCTTTTTCTTGCAATTTATCCAGTTCACATTGATGGTCTTTTATTTGCTCAATCAAGGTCTGAATCGCCAAAAGTAGTGTTTGTTTTTTGTCTCGTAAAGCCTTCGCACTTTCACTACTCAAAATTACAGACTGACAAGACTTCAAATCTTCAAAACCGACGAGTTTTATTTGGTTTTCGAGTCTACTTTTATCAATTTGAAACGCTTTTTTCTTAGGTAAAAGTTCTTCTTTAAGGTCTTTGATGATTTTGTCAGAAGATTGAATATTCGCTTGGGTTTTTACGAATCCAGTTTGAACATCGTTATATTCTTTCTCAAAATTTAAACCAAAATACAATTCTTTTACCTTAATAATCAACAAATTATATTCATTCTGCAAAAGTTTCGTGGCTGAACATTGGCGATATAAACTTTGTAAATCTTTGAGTTTTTGGGCTTTGTTTTCGATACCATTCAAAGCGTTTTGCTGGGTTTCGATTACTTTTATTTGAGCATCAATAATATCGGTATTGCCTCCTACTTTTTCAAGTTTTAGTACTTGTTTTTTCTCTTCTATTTTTATTTTTAATGCCGAAATTTGCTCATTGAAAATAGCAATTTTAGCAACCGCATTTTTTAATAAAACATTAGCCGAAGCGAGTTTTGTATTGAGGTCTTGAAAGGTTTCATTCAAGACTTTTTCCTCTTTTTTTGCTTCATTAAGTTTCAAATCAATCTCCACATAATTATTGGCGTAATGGCTCAAAAATGGGTGTTCCAACGAACCACAAAGCGGGCATCGTTCGTCTTTTTTGAGTAAAGTTTGACGGTCTTTTTCAAAATTATATGACTTGCCGAGTGTCTCTTTTTCGGTTTCGAGTTGTTTGATTTTTTGACCAATTTCTGTAATCAGTTTTTGTACTCTTTCAAGTTCTGGCTTTTGCGTGGCAATAAATGTGCTTTGTTGTTTTTCTTGCTCTTGCTCTTTTTTTGCATCATCACTTATCTTTACATATTCCCACACGAATTGCTTTAAGGCACTATAATTTCGGAGTTCTTCAGTCAAATTTTCTCTTTTCGTAAAAACCTCTTCCAACTTATTAATTTGAGTAATTTTAAAAGTTTCATCAAGCGTGGTTTTGTTGGTAATTCCTACATTTTTAATGTTTTCAATTGTCTCATCGGTAATTTGTCGGAAGTCGAAACGCAGCGATTTTTCGGCAATTTTATTGATTAATTCTTCAATCTGATTTTCATTGGATTTTTTAGTTGCCTCTTGTATATTTCTTTGTTTTTCGAGTTGGGATAATTTTTCTCGAAAATTTTGCAGGATTTCGAGGGCATTTTCAAGATTAAGCGTGCTTTGTTCTTTCGTTAATTCACCAATTTTATTTAAAATTTTATTGAGCAAACTTGTATTTTTTTCAAAACTCTCCTCTTCACTCGCCAGACGTACTTGTAGGTTTTGAAGTGCTTTTTGTTGACTTTCGAGATGCAAAATAAGCGACTGAAAAGGCTCAGCTTTTTCATGGTTTTGCAGCTTTTTTGCTTCAAAATTCTCAAAATTGTTTAGATTTTGTTGTTCTTTGGCTTGTTTTTCATTTTTGTCAATAATGCTTTTTTGAAAATTGAGTATCTGATTTTTGAGTTCGATTTTGGTCTTAATAGCCTGTATTTGAGCCTCTAAATCTTTCAATAATCGCTCAATTTCAACCTTTCTATTCAGCCAATTTTGTTCTTGTTCTGTTGTGCTAAGTTTGCGGTTTTCGGTATCGATATTGGTGCGTAAATCTTTAAGGACTTGCTCTTTTTCTTTGGCAATTTCAAAGGCTTTTTTGCCGAGTTTTCGGTAGATTTGAGTGCCTGTTATGTCTTCGAGTAGTTTTCCTCGTTCATCTTTTCCTGATTTTAGAAACTTAGCAAATTCGCCCTGCGAAAGCAAAATCGACTTGATAAATTGGTCATACGAAAGTCCGATTAAATCTTCGTTTCGCTTTGGGACTTCGCTTTTTTTGAGTGGCAATAATTGCCCCGTTTGTAAGTCGGTAATTTCCATTCCATAATCATTGAGATTTTGATTACGGTTCATTTCAATCCACCATTTTGACACAAAACTGCCCGATTTGCAAGAAAACTCAATTTCTACGGCACATTCTCGCTCTCCTTTAGTTAGAATAGAGCCAGCGGAAGCCACAAAATCTTTCGATATTTTTTTATCGAATCTCGGAATTTGGTTGAAAAGTGCGAGCGTTATGGCATCTAAAAGCGTGGATTTTCCTGCACCAGTTGGCCCAACGATGGCAAACAGCCCCGCAGACCTCAATGGATTTTCGGTAAAATCAATTCGATGCACACCCTTGAATGAATTGATATTTTTAAGATATATTTTTTTAATTTTCATCGTCTTGCTCAACCATAAGTAATAATTCTGTGAAGGCTTCCATCATCAAAGTTCGGTGTTCGTCAGAGAGTGAATTCTCTTTTTCAAGGCGTTTTTGAAGCATTGATTTCTCCGAAATATCTTTTAAATTCTGTCCTTCAACGAAAAGTTCTTCGCTACTTGTTACTTCGTTTTTAAAACTTATCTTATGTTTCAACACGATAGCATTTGCATTATCAAATTCGCCAATCAAATCATTTAATTCCTTAATAATTAACGGATTAAAGCTTTCTTCGATAACTTCTACTTCCAAAAAAGATTTTAATGGAGCATCATTCCGAAAGGCATTAAGCTTAGACTTAACGGTTTCGAATGTTCCAGAAATACGTTTTAGTTCTCTAAATTTTGGCACTTCAATTGTTTTTATTTCTTGAATTTTATTTTCAGCAATTTCAAGAATTAGCACTATTTTTAGGTCGTTTTTCTCACTAAAACTCAATGGAATCGGTGAGCCCGAATAACGAATTCGCTCATTTCCGCCAATGATTTGCGGGCGATGAATATGCCCCAAAGCCACATAATCGAACGTTTGTGAGAAATCGTTGCCATCAACTGAAGCCAAATTTCCAATTTGAATTTCTCGTTCTGACTCCGAACTTATTGAGCCATTGGCGTATAAATGCCCCATCGCAATGGTAGGCAAATTTGGATACTTTTGTTGGCAAATTTCGGCCAATTCATCATAATGTTTTTTGATACCCAAACGTACATTTTCAATTCTTGACGTACCAGTTTCACCTTCAATTGCTTGGCGTAAATCGGCATCACGCAGATAAGGAACTGCACAAACTACAAGATTTTCAAGCACTACAATTTCGTTTTGAATTGGGATTGTGGCTCCACCAACTACCTTAATATCAAGCAGTTGAAGAATTTCTTTAGGTGCATCGAGCATCATCGCCGAGTCATGATTTCCGCCTGTGATAATGATTTTGCATTTGAGTTGAATCATTTGGCGTAAAAACCAATAATACATCGTGCGGGCTTCGATGGGTGGATTTGCCAAATCAAAAATATCACCTGAAATGAGCAGTAAATCAATGCTTTGATCGTGAATGAGGTTTATCAACCAATCCAAAAATAGTTGGTGGTCTTTAGTCAAGTCGTGTTTATGCAGTTTTTTGCCCAAATGCCAATCGGCAGTATGTAGTATTTTCATGTATTTTTTTCTGAACAACAAAAATGGTATTTCCTTTTGGTATTTACCATTTATTTGTAGGAAATATGCTAAACAAATTATTTTTCGTTTGGTAAACCTTCACTTCCTTCGGAGAAATATCAGTCAATACATAAATTGGCTGATTAGTTGTTCGCATTTCGTCCAAAACATCTACTGCGTTTTTGTAATTCGATTCATCCGTTGAGTGAATAATTGTGGTAAAATTGTCTTTTTCAATAGCACTATTTCGTTATTCAGAACGTGATGAGCAGAAAACCCAAATCTAGCATCGGGGTCATATATAACCGTGATTGGTGAATGTTTGTGATGATTTAGGCCATTACAGTAAAAGTTTAAATAAATATCGATTAATTATTTAGATATTCAACTAAATATATTTTTATATTTCAAAATAAAACTTCAAAAATAAAAAAGGAAGCCCCTAATTTCTTATAATTTCATTTTCTCTCAATCGAAAGAATCTTGAACTCGGTTCGTCGGTTTCGTTGATGCTCCGCTTCTGTGCATTGCACGCCATCGCCACAGCTATTTACTGGTTCGGATTCGCCTTTTCCTACGCCACGCATTCTGGCACGAGCTACACCTTTTTCAACTAAGAAATCAAGCACTTCATTGGCTCTTCGTTGTGATAAACTTAGGTTATCAAGGGCATTGCCACGGGTATCGGTATGCGAACGAATCTCAATAATAATATTGGGGTTCTTCTGCATCGTTCGCACGAGCTTTTCAAGTTCTCGAGCGGCATCTTTCCGTATTTTAAAACTTTCTGAATCGTAGTAAATATTGTCGAGTTTCACTACATCGCCCACTTTATAGAGCTTTGTATCGAACAATGAAGCACTATTTTGTGCGGAAGTTTTCTTGCGAAAAATATTGATAATATTGCGTTTTTCTTCAATTCTTGCCACTAATTCCGACGATTTACCGAAATTTTCTTTGAAAGATTCCAAGATATAATCACAGCTGAGTTCACGTTTGAATTCATACGAACCATCAGAACCAGTAATCATTTCTTGGGCGATGCCTGTGCATTGATTGATAAACTTAATTTTTACGCCCACAATTGGTGTGCTGTCTTTTCCAGCCGTCACGATTCCTAGGAAGATTGTCGAAACCGGATTTCCGTTTCGGCGTGCTACCAAAACATCATTTTCGACTTGTTTTTTTGTTTCGATAGATTTATTTTTCTTGTTTTTTTCAACAATAACGATTTCTTTTTTCAGATAAATATCCAATTTTGAAGATTCGTAATCAGAGGCATCTTTGTTTGAAAAACTAATGATTTCGGCTTGGAAACCTTTTTGTTTGATGATGAAACTAAAGTCATTATCGGCTTCGAGGCAGAGTTTAATTGCTCCCAAACTACTCGTAATGACACTTTCACGACTAAGCGTATTTCCCTTGATTTCGTATTCAAATCTGATACGGTCGAAAGGCTTTTTGGTTTCGTGGTCATAGATATTTACAATCAATTCTCGACAACCATAGAGGGAACCGAGGCGAGTAAATTTATAAATATCATCATCTATTCCACCACGTTTGCGGTTACTACTAATAAAACCAGTTTGGCGTTCGCCATCGGTTATTATGCCAAAATCATCTTTATTTGAATTAATCGGAGCTCCCAAATTACGAGTTTTCCCACTTGGTAGACCAGTTGCGGTATTCATCAGAATAAAGAAAATATCTAAATCGCCCAATCCCGGGTGAAAATCTGATGAAAAATAGAGATTTCCTCGTTCGTCAATAAACGGAAACATTTCGTTACCTCGGGTATTTACAGTTCCACCCAAATTTTGTGGTTTTGTCCATTCTCCCTTTTTAAAGCGGGTCATCCAGATATCAGTTCCGCCATAACCGCCAGGCATATCCGACACAAAATACATGATTTTATCGTCAATCGTTAAGGTCGGGTGTCCACATGAATAATCATTGCTATTGAAAGGTATTTCCTTTATTTTCCGCCAATCGTTGTCCTCAAATTCAGCTGAATAAAGTTTTAGACGATTGAATGTAGCATTTTTTTTCTGTCTAAAAATCCCAACTCCACCGATTTGGCTATTTCGAGTAAAAATAATTTTTGAGCCATCGTGAAAAAATGCACATGGGCCTTCGTGGTATTTGGAATTGAGGTTTTTATTAAATTTTTCTGTCTGAATAGTTGGATTTTCTTCGTAATCTAATTCTTTACCTCCGGTAATATATTCACTACCTTTTCGTCCAACGGTTTTTGCATCATTAGGAGTTGTAGGTGTATAATAATCTGTACCAAGTTTTTTGGAAGGTGGTGCGGTTTTTTGAATGGGCGTTTGCGAACTCGAACCAATGGCCGATGCTCCACTGGTTTCGTTTCCTATGGCATTTAGGTCTTCGAGATAAAATAAATCGAGAAAAGAGGAAGCATCCCAATTAAACACTCGTCGAATACCTGAATTGGCACTTCTTCCAGAAACAAAAACTAAGCCTTTTTTGTAATAAACTGGACTAAAATCGGCACTGCTTGAATTGATACCGACGTATTCTATTCTATAACTTACTGCGTTGCGTTCTAATGCTTCTCTATTACTGTTGAGTTTTATAAACTCTACTCCTCGCTTGTCTTGCTCTTGTAATTCGTTGAATTTTTGCCAGTATTGATTGGCTTCTGGAAATTTTCCATTGCTAGTAAGAACCTGTGCAAAATGTCGATAGGCTTTAATATCTTCACCCTTCAAGATAGGATTAGCACTCAAAAGCTCACGGTACATATTTTCAGCAATGGCGTAATCCTTCACTAATTTATAGCAGAGTGCTAAATTGAGCTTGGCTTTTACGATTTCTTCTTCTCTAGCTCCTTTCGGTTTCTTTAGGGCAATCTCATATAGCTCAATGGCTTTCGCAAAGCTCAAGTTCTCGAATTGTGTATTGGCTTTCTGAAAAGCCTTCGAGGTATTTTGGGCAAACAATGCAAAAGTCGTATTTATGAGATAAATAAATAAGATGAGTCTCTTTAATGGCATCTCGAAAAATTGTGCTAGATTTAATCAACAAAATATAAGCAAAAATCATGCCTTTAGGTAATTCTTTAAATTTTTATATTCCATTTTGAGATTGTCTAATTTTTCCGCACACAAAACTCTATTAATTTTGTATTCAAATTGAAAAGAAAAGTATTAATAAAAAACAACGCAAGAATGATAAATTTTCAAGGCGGAACTTTTAAAAATGACTAAATCTAGGCGAATTCTAGACGAAGTTTCACGTACAATTGGTACATAAGTAAATCTATTTTACAAATGAAAATCTGAAGAAAAATCTAAAGAAACGCTAGCAGAAACTCTTATTTACGTCGAAATAGCACAACTTTGTAGATAATTTTAATGAGTTCATTGTTTTTTAGGCAAATATATACGCTCTTTAAAAAGTTCCTGTCTAAATCTTCGCCAAACCATGAAAGATGGTTTAAAATTTACATTTTGCAACAAATCAACAAAAAGCATTAAATCATCAAAAAATGTACACTTTATTTACTCTGCGTATATTCTCTTTTGCTGCTAAAAATGCAATAATCATGTAAGAAAATGAGTAATAGGATATATATTTCTAAAAACCAAAAAATCCCTTCATTCACAAGGAAAAACACCGTTAATTTGTGATGCAATAAAACCCCGAAAATCTAGTGAAACTTTGGCAAAAGGAAAGCATTAAAAACTTAGAAAATCAGGGTGCGAATCCTAAGGAGGCAACGCTCAGAATTGAAAAATTTACGGTTGGTCAAGACCGTGAAATGGACATGTACTTAGCTGAGTTTGATGTAATCGGCTCAATGGCACACGCCATTATGCTAGAAAATATTGGTTTATTAGAAACCAATGAATTGGTAGCTATCCTTAAAGAATGTCGGAAAATATATACAGATATTCTAGATGGTAAATTTTTAATTGAAAAAAATATCGAAGATGTACATTCGCAAGTCGAATGGTTACTTACTGAAGCACTCGGCGACGCTGGAAAAAAAATCCATAGTGGCCGCTCTCGCAACGACCAAGTACTGGTTGACCTCAAACTTTTTATGCGTCAACAATTACGTCAAATTGTAAACCTCACCGAAGCACTTTTTCATAAATTGATCGAACTCAGTAATAAACATAAAAATGATTTATTGCCAGGTTATACGCACCTCCAAATTGCGATGCCATCATCATTTGGGCTTTGGTTTGGTGCTTATGCCGAAAGTTTGGTTGATGATGCAATAGTACTTCAGGCGGCATACAAAGTAGTCAATAAAAATCCATTGGGTTCGGGAGCTGGTTATGGAAGTTCGTTTCCACTAAACCGAACGCTTACAACTAAGCTCTTAGGCTTCGATGACCTTAATTATAATGTAGTATATGCCCAAATGACTCGTGGCAAAAGTGAATACGTTGTGCTTTCGGGAATGACTTCTTTGGCTACAACGCTCTCACGTATGGCAATGGATATTTGTTTATATAACTCGCAAAACTTTGGATTTGTAACGCTACCTGACGATTTTACAACGGGTAGCAGTATTATGCCGCACAAGAAAAACCCTGATGTGGCTGAATTGCTCAGAGCAAAAACCAACAGACTGAAAGGACTTCCGACTGAATTGGCTTTCGTGACAAGTAATCTACCAAGCGGCTATCACCGTGATATGCAGATTTTGAAAGAAATCTTGATGCCTGCTTTCGACCAAATGATTGAATGTTTGGATATTGCCCACTTTATGATGTCGAATATTGAAATAAAGCCTAATCTTTTGGAAGACACAAAATATGACCCGATTTTCTCGGTCGAACGTGTTAATGAACTGGTAATGCAAGGCCTACCTTTCAGAGATGCGTATTTACAAGTGAAAGAGGAAATTTTTGGTGGTGGCTACGAAGCTCAAAGAGAGTTGAACCATACACTCGAAGGAAGTATTGGAAATCTTTGTAACGACGAAATCACGAAAATGATGGATGACGTAATCAGAGGCTTTGACTTCGTAAAAGTAGATACTGCCTTGAAAGAATTGTTGAATTGGAAGTAAATAAAAGGAAGTCTTCGCTTAAGTAAGGCTTCGCTCAAAGCGAAGCCTTACTTAAAATCTTTAACCTTATTTCTCACACACCGCCACTGCAATTTTAGAATCTGCCGTTCCGTAATACAAATACCATTTCTTCTTGAAATTTACGAGTCCTTCTACAAATACTACATTATTTACTTGCCCTGTTAACTCATAAGGTTTATCTGGTTCAAAGAAAAAAGTTTTCGAGCGGTCTATAACTTTTGTCGGGTCGTTTTTATCAAATATTATTTGTCCTGCACGGTAAGCATTTTTGGTGTCTTTACTTTTATTTTGAAAACCTTTATTGGCACTATTATAAATAAGTAATATGCCATCTTCTTTAATAAAAGCCGCTGGACCAGATTCTACCAACCAACTATCAAAATTATCGTCACGAGGTTTCACGATTGGCTTTAGTTTTCCTAATTCATCTTCCAAAATAGTCCAATCGCTTAGATTATCAGAACTGGCCAAAAACAGATTAGTATCGCCCCAATACATCCAATATTTTCCCTTTATTTTCGTGGCCACAAATCGCTCACCAACTTGCTTAGTTATTATCGCCCCTGACTTCGACCATAACATTTCGTTTTTCGGGTCTTTAAAAGCTAGACCTTCTTTTTTCCAAATCTGCAAATCAGTCGAAGAAGCTACACAAAGACGAGCAGTTTTTCCGTCGTAGGCAGTGTAGGTCAAAATATATTTTCCGTCTTCAGTTTCAACCATACGCGGGTCTTCACAGCCACCTGGATATTCGTATTTCTTCATAAAATCATTATCAGGAAAAAACACTGGTTTGGTCTGACGCTTAAAATGAATACCATCTTCGCTGACAGCCAGCCCCAAACGTGAAGTACCATCGACAACTTTCAAGGTATCTTCGGCACGATACAATAAATAAACTTTTCCATCTCTCACCACCGCCGAAGGATTATACACATCTTTAGCTTCCCAATTGATTGATTTTTTCATAATTGGGTCGTAGAAAGTGGTGGTATCATTGGGTAAAAATATTGGATTCTCAGAATCGGCTTTTACAAACGGTGTCAGTTGCCAACTTTGTTCTATTTTATTTCGGCACGAAGAAAATGCAAAAAGAGAAATAATTAAAACGTATTTTTTCATAGGTTTGTAAAAAAGTATTTGAGTTGATATATAAAGCCAAATATATAGATAATTTATCACAAACTAATTTTCAAAAAATGATAAGTAAAATTTTCATCCTTCTGTTTTTAATCTCTGGAATTGCTACTGCTCAAGAGCAATTAATCATGGTTGGTGGTGGCAAACGCACACCCGATATGCTAACTAAATTTATAGAGTTAAGTGGTAACGAAAAAGGCAAAATATTGGTCATTCCGTGGGCAAGTGGCGAGCAAGAAATAGCCGAATCAAACATTAAAAATGAGGTGGCCGCTCTTTCAAAAATTTCAGTCGACAATGCTCCATTCGCACCACTTACAGCCGAAACTAAAGCCATACTTTTGGCACAACTCAAAACAGCAAAAGGTATTTTCTTTTGCGGTGGCGACCAAAACCGAATAATGGATGTTTTAAGAGATGAAGAACTGTTCAAGGCCATGCACGAGCTTTATAAAAACAAAGTAGTGTTTGCGGGAACGAGTGCAGGCACGGCCATTATGTCGGAAATTATGATTTCGGGCGAAGGAGATTTCAAGGTAATTGACGGCTCGAAAGTCGAAACAAAAAAAGGACTTGGATTGATGAAAGAAATCATTGTTGACCAACATTTTATCAAACGTCAACGTCAAAATCGTTTGATAGGACTGATTTTCAAAAACCCAACTTTACTTGGTGTTGGTATTGACGAAAACACGGCTTTGTATGTTAAGCAAAATCGTTATGCCGAAGTCTTGGGCGAAAGCCAAGTAATGATTTTTGAAACTACCAAACAAGCCAAAGAAATGAAATTTATCATACTCGAAAACGGTGAAAAATATGATTTAAAGAAACGAAAGAAGATAAAATAAAACTACCATGTAGGCACAGAAAACACAGAAAAATACGGAGCTGATTCGTCATGAAACTATTCGATTTTCAAATAATTCTTAATTCTTAATTCTTAATTATTAATTAAGCCTTACCTTTATTGCTCAATTAAGGATACAAAAAATGACTGACCGTTATATGCAGCGTGGCGTTTCGGCCGCTAAGGAAGATGTTCATAAGGCAATCGAAAAACTTGATAAAGGACTTTTCCCGAAAGCATTCTGCAAAATTTCGCCCGATACACTCGGTGGCGATGCCGAATATTGCAATATCATGCACGCCGATGGTGCTGGTACAAAAACATCTTTAGCGTATTTATATTGGAAAGAAACGGGCGATATTTCAGTATGGCGTGGCATTGCCCAAGACTCAATCGTGATGAATACCGATGATTTGATTTGTGTGGGTGCTGTCGGACCGATGCTAATTTCGTCGAGTATTGATAGAAATAAAAACAAGATTCCAGGCGAAGTAATTGGCGAAATCATCAACGGAACAGAGGAATGTCTAGAAATGCTTCGCAGCCATGGTGTAGAGATTTATAGCACAGGTGGCGAAACTGCCGATGTTGGCGATTTAGTACGCACGATTGCAGTAAATAGCACAATCATTGCTCGTATGAAACGCTCTGATGTTATTTCAAATGATAATATCAAGGCAGGCGATGTAATTGTGGGTTTAGCATCTTTCGGACAAGCAACTTATGAAACTTCCTACAACGGAGGCATGGGAAGCAATGGTTTAACGTCGGCCCGACACGATGTTTTGGCAAAAATTTACGCTGAAAAATTCCCAGAAAGTTATGATGGTGAAATAAACAAAGATTTAGTTTACTGCGGAGCAAAATTATTGACCGAAGAAATTGCGGGTGTAAACGTCGGTAAACTTATACTCTCTCCTACTCGCACTTTTGCTCCTGTGGCAAAGGCTTTTTTATCGGAACTTCGTCCACAGATTCACGGAATGGTGCATTGCAGCGGTGGAGCTCAAACGAAGGTTTTACATTTTATTGACGGTGCGGCGAACCGCAATCTGCATGTAATCAAAGATAATCTTTTCCCGATTCCTCCATTGTTTAAATTGATTCAAGAACAAAGCGGTACATCATGGCAAGAAATGTATAAAGTTTTCAATATGGGACACCGTTTGGAGGTTTATTTAGATGAAGAATACGCTCAACGCATTATCGAAATCTCACAATCGTTTGGTATTGATGCTCAAATTATTGGTAGAGTTGAAGCAGCAGAAAGTAAAAAAGTAACCATCAAAAGCGAATTCGGAGAGTTTGTTTATTAGTCCACAGACGATGGTCAACGGACGACAGTTTTTATAAACTTCCCAAAAGAAAAAGGGTCATATTGAGACTTCTCAACATGACCCTTTTTAATTTCCTATCGTCTATCGACCGTCGTCCGTGGACTACTTAAAAACCAATTCCTGCATAAAGTTTCACATCATCGAGCGTAATTTTTGTGCCACACATAATCACGAGGCGTTCTACCACATTTCGTAGCTCACGAACGTTTCCTGTCCAAGGTAAAGTTTTCATATATTCCATTGCGTCAGGATCAAATTCTTTGGATGCATCGCCGTATTCTTCGGCAACTTCATTCAAAAATTTATCTGTCAATAATGGAATATCGTTTTTACGGTCGGCCAAGGATGGTACGTGAATTGGAATTACGTTCAGACGGTGAAATAAGTCTTCACGGAAATTACCTTCAGCAATTTCCTTACGTAAATCTTTATTCGTAGCCGCAATCACACGTACGTTTACTTTTATTTCTTTATCGCCACCTACACGTGTAATTTTGCTTTCTTGCAAAGCACGAAGAACTTTCGCTTGTGCTGAAAGGCTCATGTCACCAATTTCATCTAAGAAAAGCGTGCCACCATCAGCTTGTTCAAATTTGCCGATTCGTTGCTTAATAGCCGAAGTAAAAGCACCTTTTTCGTGACCAAAAAGTTCACTTTCAATCAATTCAGAAGGAATGGCGGCACAATTTACCTCAACCGAAGATTGATTGCAACGATTACTCTTTTCGTGAATTTGTTTCGCTACCATTTCTTTACCCGAACCATTTGGTCCCGTGATAAGCACACGAGCTTCAGTTGGAGCAACACGGTCGATGGTTTCTTTAACCTTTTGTATAAGCGGTGATTCTCCAACGATTTCGTTGATTTTGTAGATTCTGCGTTTTAGAACCTTTATTACTTCTACGTCTTTACTTTTTGCAATAGCATTACGCACAGTTACGAGCAAACGATTCAAATCAGGTGGCTTAGTAATAAAATCATAAGCACCTCTTTTAGTAGCTTCCACAGCATTTTCTACATTTCCAAAAGCCGAAATCATAATAAACTGAGTCATTACTCCTTCTTCTTTTGCTTTTAACAGCATTTCGAGTCCGTCTAATTTAGGCATTTTGATGTCACAAAGGGCTACATCGTACTGAGTTTTCAGTACCATTTCCAGCCCTTCTTCACCATCTTTTGCTTCATCAACTTCGTACTCTTCATATTCCAAAATGTCACGAAGGGCATCTCGGATACTTTTTTCGTCATCAACAATCAATAATTTTGCCATTTTTGGGTTATCCTCTTATTAGAGTTTAATTGATTTTATGATTTAAATGTATAATTCTAATTACAACGCAAAATAGCGAAAAAAAATAACAATTTTGTTGATAAGTTTGATATTTTAGTAGATATTAAGCAAAAGTGATGAGTAAACTGAGCTTTTTTGTGAAATTTTTAACAGAAATCACGAAATAAGTGTTATATTGGTACAATCAAAATGGATTTCAAACTGAATGAAAATAGCAATAATTGGTGCAGGTATTGGGGGAATTGCAACGGCCATTCGTTTGGCAAACAAAGGCCATGAGGTAGAAGTTTTTGAAGCAAATAACTACCCTGGTGGAAAACTGAGCGAATTTCAGCAAGGTGAATATCGTTTCGACGCTGGACCTTCACTTTTCACGATGCCACAATTCGTGACTGAGTTATTTGAACTTTCGAGTCGAAATCCTGACGACTATTTTCAGTACATTAAACTGCCCGAAGTTTGCCGATATTTTTGGGATGATGGCACACGCCTAAATGTTTCGGCCGATATCAATGAGTTTGCCCAAGATGCCGAAAAAAATCTTGGTGAACCTGCCGAAAACATCATTCAGTTTTTGAAAGAAGCAGCTTTTAAATATGAAGTTTTGAGTGGCTTATTTCTTGAAGATTCCCTACATAAAGTCTCAACTTGGACCTCAAAAAAAGCATTTAAAGGATATCTAAATTTACACAAACTAGGTATTTTTGGCACTATGAACAAGGCAAACCATAGCTTTTTCAAACAGCCAAAAACCGTTCAATTATTCAATCGTTATGCTACTTATAATGGTTCTGACCCTTATCAAACGCCCGCTACACTCAATATTATTCCTCATTTAGAGTATAATGTTGGAGTGTTTTTTCCGAAAAATGGCATGTTTGGTATCACCCAAAGTTTAGTAAACTTGGCAAAAGATTTAGGTGTGAAATTTCATTTTGGGGCGAAAGTTGAGGAGATAGTTACAGCCCCCTTACCCACAGAGGGGGAAAATAAAAAAAAGTTTTCAAACATTAGAAAACTTAAAGTAGAAGGAATTGTAGCCTCCACTTTGGGGAAATATGGTCTTGATATTGTAATTTCTAACATGGACGTAACTCCAACGTACCGAAAATTACTACCAAAAACCAAACATCCTGATAAAATTTTGAACCAAGCAAAAAGCGGTTCTGGGCTAATTTTTTATTGGGGAATCAAGAAAGAATTTAAAGAATTAAGCTTGCATAATATCTTTTTCTCGAATGATTATAAGACCGAATTTGAGTATCAGTTTCAGAAAAAAACTATTTATCACGACCCAACTATTTATCTGAATATTACCTCAAAATACAAAAAAGATGATGCTCCAGAAGGCTGTGAAAACTGGTTTATTTTGCTCAATGCTCCTGCTAACGAAGGTCAAGATTGGGATAAAATAATTGCCGAAGCTCGCCAAAATGTGATTAATAAGTTAAGTCGAAATTTAGGCGTAAATGTGGCAGATTTGATAGAAAACGAGTCAATACTTGACCCTCGAAGCATAGAAATGCGTACATCATCAGCACAAGGAGCTTTGTATGGCAATAGCTCCAATAATAAATTTGCGGCTTTTTTACGGCACGCCAATTTTTCATCTGACATTAAAAACCTGTATTTTGTGGGCGGAAGCGTTCACCCAGGTGGAGGAATTCCGTTGGCACTTTCATCGGCCAAAATTGTGGCTGACATGATAAAATAGTCCACAGTTTTTAGTCTAATGACCATAGTAACAGAGGCAGTTTTAAATTTTATTTTATAAAATCTATAATTGCTTCTACAAATTCGGCTGGTTTTTCGGCTTGTACCCAATGCCCTGCACCTTCGATGGTTTGGACGATGGCATTCGGAAAAATAGCTCTAATTACAGGAATATCTTCATCGTAAATGTAACCTGATTCACTTCCTCGTAAGAATAAAGTTGGTGCGGTTACCTCTTTGGCATCAGTAAAATCACCACCAATTTGATAAATTTCTTTACTTAAAACAGGTAGATTTATTCGCCAATCGAATTTCCCGTCTTCGTTGCGGTAAAGATTTTTAAGTAAAAATTGTTTTTCGCCTGCATTAGTCAAAAAATTTGATAATTGTACATCCGCCTCATTGCGATTGGTGAGCTTTGATAAATCAATCGAATTTAAACCTTGTATAATATGTCCGTGATGCGATGGGTAAAATTTTGGAGCGATATCAACGACAATCAATTTTGAGTATTTATCGGGATATTTCATAGCAAAGTGCATGACAGTTTTACCACCCATCGAATGACCAATAATTATCGGCTTTTCGAGTTGATTATCTTCGATAAATTCATTTAAATCATCGGCCATAGGTTCATAGCTAAACTCTTCACTACGAGGCGATTGACCATGATTACGAGCATCAATAGCATATACAGCGTAGCCTTTTTCTGCTATCATTTTACTAATCGAAAACCAATTGTCTGACGAGCCAAAAACACCGTGTAAAATTAATATCGGCTGACCTTCGCCCGTTTTTCTAAAAAAAAGCTTCATGTTTGCAATGAATTATTTGAAGCACAAAGGTAAGACTTTTTGAAGAAATTGACGATTTACGAATTATGATTTACGAATAAAAGGAATTCAGTCTTAAGCCCCTTTAGAAGTTTGTTGTCTCTTAAACTTCAACTCACAAACATTCTTACCAATACGTTTACCATTTTTTAAACCTTGTTCGTTGGAATTTCGATAGTGAATACCACCATAAAGACGAGAATTGGCAGCCTCATCGGCAAACTCAAAAAATGAGTCGAACGAGCGTGGTTTAAAGCCTTTGGCAGCGTGAGAATTGTCAGTAAAGTGATAATTAAAACCAAATAAATCGGATAATACTTGTGCGGTTGCACCTGATACTGAGGCGTGGCCAGAAGTATATTCAGGAAAAGGAGGTGTTTCGAGCAATGGAGTCCATGCACGGTCGATAGTTGTGCGTATGTAAGAAACAGGCCGTAAAACGTTGTGCATAAATTTACATTTCCAGCATGAAATAAAAGCATCGGCTGCGGCAATACCAATTTTACAGTAAGCTTCAGCGGCTTTATCCAATTTCAATTTTTCGATTGTCACTACCTGCGAGGCAATCGAAACGGCATGTCCTGGTGGGGTAAAAGTTTTTCCGGCATCATCTGACCAAAATTTAGCTATTGAAGTCTGCTCGGGTGATAAGTTTTTGCCTACACTATAAACTTCTAAGGCTTGCGAATACATCAACGATGAAATACCAGCATCACAACGTGGCGGAATAGGTAATTCAAAATCAGCATCCCCTTTCACAAAAGTTCGATTCTTGCCCCAGTTAGGCTGCAAAGGTATTTGTTGTCCGCTTATTGGAGTCCAAACACACGCACCAGTTACAGGTTTATAATCTTTCGGAAAATTTTTTTCATAGCCTTCGTGGCCGCCATCATTTTTTGAATAATCAAATACCGCTTTGGCAACGGCTTCGCCATATTTTATTGAGCGTAAAGCCGTTTCTCTATCGACGTCAGTTTGATACTTTCGTTCAAAAAGACCTTTTAATGAGTCAATTTTCACTATATTGACTTTTAAAGTATTGGCATAAAGGCTCTTTATGATAGTTGCTTGGGCGGCATTGGCACTCAAAATCCAATGGTAGGCTTTTCCACTTTCGATTCTGGGAACTGACTTAAATTCATTTAGAAGTCCTACAAGCGATTGATACTCGGGCATTCCGTTGACCAATGATTCGTAAAGCGTTAGACCAGAATAGCCCAATGCTCTTGAAGTTACTGGGGGCGAAAAACCAGAAGTTGTAGGAATCAATCCTAATTGTAGATTAAACCATGCCACCGCCACTTCATTTGAGTATTCTTTAACAAGTTTTTGTGAGGAGGCTGCTTCAATCATAAATACAACAAAACTAAAAACCAAAATGGCTCTTTTTCTTAGCTTGTTTGATATTTTTTGTTGTAAAAGCATAATCAAATTTACGAATTGATTTCTAAAACATAAAACTTTTGACTAATTAGGTATTATAGTCGATGAAACTCATAAAATCACTCATTATAATATCGGCAGAGCAAAAACAAGAATAAATTTAGAAATCATTGTTCATAAAATCTTTATAGGTCTGTAAGTCGATGCTCAATGGTCGAAAAAAAAAGCGTTTTTTGTGAATTGAAGACCGTTGATATAAGGCTAATTTGTTTTTTTAGAGCAAATATCTTGCCAAAAACAAAATAAAACTACAAACAGAAATGCTTCATAATCTTTTAGTTATGAGGCATGTAAAGAAGAAGAAAATACTACTAAATATTTTTATTAAAAAGCCTACTAAACTAAATAAAGCATTTTAATGAATCGGCTCAAACTCGCCAAATTGATGTCTTTTTGCCATTTCTACGTAGTGAGCGGCACTCAAATGTAGCTTTTCGGCATATTCAGCAGGTAATTGCTTTACAACCTTTGCTGGCACTCCCAAAACCATCGAATAGTCGGGAATCTCCATGCCTTCGGTTACCAAAGCACATGCACCTATGATGCAATGTTTACCAATTTTTGCTCGATTCAGAATCGTCGAACGCATACCTATAAGCGTCCCATCGCCTATGCTTGCACCGTGAACGATTGCTCCGTGACCAACCGTTACATCATCACCAATGATGGTTGGTTCGCCAAAATCGGCATGAAGAATTGCTCCATCTTGGATATTGGTGCGTTTCCCAATAATAATTTCTTCGACATCGGCACGAATAACGGCCAAATACCAAACCGACGAGTCTTCGCCAAGCGATACTTTTCCGACTACAGTGGCATTATGTGCAATAAAATTAGGCATAGGTTTAATGATGAATTGAGACGGGGTCGCCCGTGCGATTACGAATGACGATTGTAAAAACATTCAAAACGGTTTGAAGCTTTTCATTATACTATACCAAAAATGGTTTGCGAAAATTTAGATACTTAATTGCTTCATTATCAGCACTTTGTACCGAGCGTCGGTCGCCTCTGAGCCTTTGCAACTTTGTGCCTTTTGAGTATAAATCTATCCTATTTTAATATTTCAATTTTTACTTTTTAAATTTCAACTGTATTATATTGGTACCTATTTTTTTACCTTCAGCTAAACCAGCCAAATTATCCATATTTGTATGAATTCCGCCATAAAAACGAGAAAGAGCAGACTCTTCGGCAGCAGCCCAAAATGACTTTAGCTTACGAGGTTTGAACGCCACATTACGCTTGGCATCTTTAGGGCGACCTTCCCATGAAGTGTCGGTAAATTCAAAATTTGTTCCGAAAACACTCTCTAATGCCATTGCAGAAGCCGCCGATTGTGTAGAATGTCCCGAAGGAAAACCTGGAAATGGTGGTGCTGGCCAAAACGGAATCCAAGTCGGGTCGATAGTCTGACGCACATACGAATAAGGACGAATATTCATAAAGGTATATTTGGACTTCCAACATAAAATAAAAGCATCGGCTACGGCCATACCTGTTTTTGCAAATGCTTCAATTGATTGATCTAATTTTGCTTTACTGGTCAAAACTGCTATTTTGGCCAAAGAATATGAATGTCCAGGCGGAGTGAAAGTTTCGCTTGGGTCATCGGCCCACCAAACCGAAATTTCTTTTTCCTCTTGCGTTAAAGTCTTATTTTTTTGATAAACTTCATTATATTCTTTGAAAAAATCACTCGCTTCTCGATATGAAGGACTTTTAGGTAGTTGTAGTGCTGGCAATGCTCCATTTGCTGATGCAAATGTGCGATTTTTGCCCCAATAAGGCAACATCGGAATCTTCCTGCCATTTTCGGTTGGTTCCCAATATGCAATGCCTACAGGAACTTTATAATCGACTGGGAAATTATTTTTAAATCCTTCGTGTCCACCATCAGTTTTTGAGTATTCCCAAATGGCTTTTGCAATACTCATCCCAAAAGATTTCGAGCGATTGACAACGGTCGTATCATCGTTATTAACATTGATTAAAGCAGTTTCTAAAGTGTTTTTCAGCGAATCCAGCGTTTTTATATTTGCTTCTGATGTGGTCGAAAACATATCCATAAGTATTTGATGCTGTGCAGAATTTACTGATAATGCCCAATTATATTTCTTACTCAAATCGGGCTTTGGGAGTGTTGTGAGCCAAGTGATTTGCCCTTGCAACGATTGATAATCAGACATTCCGTAAACACCTGATTCATACATCGTAAGGCCCACATAACCCAAAACTCGAGAAGCTACGGGCGGGGTTTGAGCAGCAGTTGTTCTTAATAATTTCAAAGTTAAATCTGCCCATTTGATTGATAAATTGACATCGTAATCTTTAATACTTTTTGAAGCCATAGGTGTAATTTCTTCGAGGGACTTATCCTTGCACGAAACCACCAATACAACAAGAAAGATTGACAAACTAAATAGGCGAACTTTCACCTTTAAATTTATTAGTAAAGATTCCATTTTTTATAATTGTTCACTTTAAAATTTCAATAGAAAAAGCATTTTCCCAAAAATATAAGACCTAACCAATGAAAATCAAAAAACTTAAAAAAGTCAATTATCAGATTAAATCATACAACTCTTTTTTAAGAAATCGCTAAATGAATTTAAAAGATTTCTTAAAATTATTGTTGCAATTTTTATGCCATAAATACTTAAAAATGAGTAGAAATTATAAGGCAAAATCCACGACCATCAGATGCCCAAATTCCAGGGCCTGGATAAAACTGTGGACGCTTTGTAAAGTACTGTTTGTTAGTGGCATTATTGAGGTTGAATTTAAATAAAATTTTGCTCGAAATTCGATATGTAGCATAAAAATCTAAAATTCCGTAGGATGGCACAAGTCCGACACTTCCATTGGTCGAGGGTTGTACAGTATTGAGGGCATCGGCGTAGCTTTTGGCAGTATAACTAAACAAACTCGTGACGCTTAATTTACGGAATCGAAAAGTTAGACCATTTCGGCTAATAACCTGTGGGGTGCTTTCTACAAAATTTCCTTTGATGCTCACATTTTTTTCGCCCGAACGAATTTCAGCTTCTAAATATTTGGCTTCCATCAATGAATTTGAAGAAAAAACTGAGAAGTTATCTTTTTCATTGATTCTCACGTAATATTCGGCAAACATTTCAAGTCCTTTTGTAAACGAATCGCCGATATTGGTACGTAAGATTTGGAAAACTCCGTTTTCGTCAGTTTGTGCCAAAGTTCCAAGTCGATTTTTGTAAAGCAACTGAAAATAAGTTAATTCAAGTCTTAGTTTTTCAAAATTTCCTCTATAACCTACTTCAAAATTATAGCCGCTGGCATCTTTCAAATTATCAGAAGATTTTTCATAAATAGATGCAGGAATAATATCTTTAAAAATCACTGGTCGATACGCTTGCGAGAAACCCGCATAGAGATTTTGATTTGTAAAAATCTGATAATCAGCATTTAAGCCAAACAACGGAAAACGATGCGGGATAGCATCAGGGAATTTTGAAGCATCATAATAACTAATCATTCCCGACATTACCGACTCGCCCGATTCGATTCTAAAACCTGGCGAAACTGCCAATTTTGTTGTGAGATTAAACCGATTTTCAACAAAAATAGCAATATTCTGAGTTTTGAAATGCAAATCACGGCCCCAATTTCCTAGGATACGCAAATCAAAATCGTTGCCCGTTGAGCCTTTTCCTTGTTGGCGGCGGTGCAAATCATTGTTCATTAGTTGCACCCCTCCTACTAAAATCGAAGGTAGTTTTCCAACTCGGTATTCGTGCAAAACACGCAGTTCGGAAGTATAACTATGGTAATTATCAATATCTACTTGGCGATTGGCATATTGCAACGTAAAAGGGTTGATTTTATCAACTACATCGGCGGTTTTATCAAACATTACGCTGTTTCGGCTACCCAAAATGGCCGATGTAACCCACGAAAGTTTGGTACGATTTCCCAAAGACCAATTGAAAGAAACTGACGGGACATAAATATCTGGACTATAAAAGTTTCTCGAACGAATCGAAGCTCTCGGATTTTCAGCAAACATGGCATCGGTTTGTTGTCCTGCCAACTGAAAAATATATTTTGAGCGAGATAAATCGGCTTTTATCAAAAGGTTTTGAGTAGGTTTGTAGGTGATTTGTGCCGTAAAAGCATCGTAATCGCTACGGCTATTATCACGGTAGCCATCAGAAACTCGTTTGCTATAATAGACATAATAATTCACCTTCCCGACTTGTCCGCCAAGGGCATTGTAGGTACTCAATAGCCCAAACGAACCTACGCTATTGGTACTTTCAAAGTCAAAAACCTTGGTCGAATCGCCTTGTTTTGCCACATAATTGAGCATTCCGCCAAATTGTGAGCCATATTGCAGCGAGCCAGTTCCACGCACCAATTCTATATTTTGAATAGCTTCTCCATTAGCATCGAATAGTGGCTGGCAGGATAGCCGTACATATCGGTATTGGTGATAACTCCGTCTTTGCGAACATTAAATTCCCAGCCACGGTGCGGGTCAAGTCCACGAGTTGAGATATTTATCTGATTTCCCGAACCGTCCATGTCATAGACAAAAACGCCTGGCACTTTTGCAAAAATTTGTCGAGGAGTTTTCTCGGCAATATTGGCATCTAAGCCTTGCACATTTATCATTTCAGTCTTTTTCCCACCATAAAGAAACGTTCCTTTGGTTGCAGGAAGACTTTGAATATTAAATTTGAATTGTTGTTCTTTTACTTGCACTTCTTACAGATTCACCACTTTCACCGAATCTGTTTTTTGTTGAGCAAATAAGCCCAAAGGCAATAAAAACCCTATGATATATCTAAATTTTTGCATGATTCTCTCTCTTTAAATTCCATAGTAAAACATAGCAAATACCTTCAAAAGGCTTGCCAATTAATTTAAAAACTGTGTTTTAGGCTATCGAATAAATGGGTGGCGGAGCATTAACCGTTAAAGAAAAATTATAGTAGAAAGTGTTGATGAAATAATTGTGACATGGCAAATCTTCAACCTTATACCAAACCAGCATTTTAGAACGAAATTCGACATAATCTTTTGTAAGATGCTTAGAAAACTCTAATGCTTTTTGGCTGGTAGTTTTATGTTTTTCTGAGAAAAGATTTAGATTTTCATGAACTTCGTTCATCAAAGACATAATGTTATCTCGGCTTATATCAAGTCTTTTGTAGTAAGTGTAGAGCGTATCACAATGATAAACTTGCTCGTAAGATTTGAAGAATTCACCTTCAAAAATCGCATTGTTGCCATCAATGAGTTCGTTTTTCCATTCTGATTGATAGGGCAACGACAACTGCATTTTAAATACCAGTTTATCGCCTTTAAGCTCTACAAAACCTGTATCTTTTACAACATTACTTTCCTGCCATTCATTTAACAGAAAAATGAATGTAAAGCTCAGTGCATTGCAAACCAACAGGCTGAGAAGTATTATGGAGAACAGTTTTTTCAGAAATTTTATCGAAAATTACTCTACAAAACTAATAGAATTTTAATGGTAATGTAGATTTTGGGCAAAGAATGTAATAAAAATGTAGAAAATTTATGATTTTTATCACATTCTTATCTGAAAGTTTAAAATACAAGAAATCAAATTTCAGTATCCAGACCCATCGGCTTTGCCCCTTTCAATAGCAAATTCGCCGATTTTTGTACCATGTACTAAGCCCATTTCGCAATCAACTCTGAAATGAATCAATCCATAAACCCTTGAATTTGAAGCCTCTTTGGCCTTATCATTCATTTCGGTTGCTTTAGATCGAAAAATTGAACCTAAAACAGTAGCTGCTGCTGCCGAAAACGTAGAGTGTCCTGAAGTGTAAGAAGGGAAGTTTGGTAAGCCAACCGAAGTTTTTAAACCAAACTGTTGTGGACGTGGCGTATAATAATGATATTTTGTATCCCAACAAGCAATACCTGCGTCCATTAGAGCTGTACTTACCAATGCCATAGTACGGGCTGTTGCAACTTCGCTAAACTTATTATCGTGGCACAGATTAGCGGCTTCTCTACTCCAATGGCCTGGCGGTGTATAGCTACCAGCTCCATCTGCCCAATAATTGGCAATGCGAGCTTGCTCACGGGTTTGCGATTTATTGATTTTTTCGAGTTCTTCATACTCTTTTTGCCATTCGGCCGAGCCTACCACGTATGGCATTGCTGGACGAATTTTTGCAAGGGTTGCCTTATCAAAATTCCATGTTGCAACTGCACCATAATTTGGTAACATCGGAGGTCGTACTGGATTTTCTTGACTTACCCAAACATCTTTTATGCCACGACCTTTTGCTGCTTCAATCTGGCCAGCTACTAATGTTTGATTATTAGCTGCACTCATACCATCTACTTTTACCTTCGCCATTACTTTTGCACCAATAGCTTTACCGAGAACATCACCAGCCGTAATATCGCTCGGCACATTCGTTCCTGCCCAAACTCTGGCGTTTTTGGCTTCGGCCAATTTAGCATCCAAATATGGCACTTCACCAGGGAACATTGCCACCAAAATGGTATAAGAAACAGCCGCTACAACAGCATCTTCTGATGGATAAGACGGTAAATCAGAAACTGGCAATAATGCTGAGATTGTGGCATCGTTTTTAGATGGTGCTTTGCGATTGTACTTGAATTTGTAGTTCCAAGTACTCACAAGAGCATCGTACTGTGCTACGCTTAAATAAGCCAAAGCACGAGCAGTATAGGGTGGATTTGCAAACGGGAACTTTGGATCAGCTAGAGGATTAGTTGCATCTGGAACTGGGTATTTACCTTCGGAATTTGATGCTGGAGGGACATTATACCGTGCTGCCAATTCACGAGCAATTTCGTTCCAACGATAAACAGCACCTGCTCCCCAATAGGCAATAGCATCTTTGTTTGCAGGTGTAAGTAATGGAAGGATTTTGTTTTTTAATGAATCCAACTCTTTTAAATAAGAAGCGTCTGAGCTAGCTTTTGGTGCGGCTACTGCTACTTCGCTCGAGGAAGTCAGAATATATGGCTTCCAATTACCAGCATTTTCGTCTAATTTAGTCGGAATATACGCTTCTTTTATAGGCTCAGTTAAACTTTTATCGCAAGAAAGTAAAAGTCCACCCCCAACCCCTAAAGGGGAAAGAATTATTATGGCTTGAAATATTCTTCTATATATATATTTCATTGAAATAAAATGTTTTTAGTAAAAATGAACTCTGTTTAACTCTCCTTTTAGAGACTGGAACAGTCTGCCACTGTGGGGTTATTTTTTTAGTTCCCCTTTACGGGCGGAGCGATTTAACTGGCATAACAAACCAACCGAAAAGCTCATTGACTGACCAATATTCTGCCCATTAACTACTTTTGCTATCCTTACATTTAAACCAATGTTTTTGGGCTGATACTTTCCGTAGAAACCTACACTCGTAAAAGTCATTTTATTAGTGGGGAAAGGCATATCGTTGCGGCGGATATTATCGCCACTTACGCAAGTGAAATGTTCAGCAAAAAACTCGGCTTGAATTCGACTACCATCTTTGATATAACCCAATCTTGCAGCAACATCGGTAGCATTTGGTACGCTTACTTGGTTCGTATTATAAAGTCTATTGTCAGCTTGGTAAGCGTCTCGGTCAACTTTTATCTTACTCCTCAAAATATAACTTGCATGTGCAGTAAGATAAATACCCGATTTGTGTGTGTAGTTAGCAATCAATCGGCCAGTAGCAGTTTTGGTTTGTAAACCAATTGACATCGGCAAAAAATCTGGCACGTAATTGCCAACAGGAATAGAGCCACCAATTACTCCATGCAATGAAATCCCTTTATCATTTTTGACTAACTGATACTTCAACCAACTCGATAGGTCTTGGATACCCTTCTGCCCCATCAGATTTCCTGCACTTGTCTTTGTACTAATATATGGCAAACCAACAATCAAATTTAGCTTATCAGTGACACCGACAGCAACCATTGGCATTATACTTTGAGTTGTATGGGTTCCCATATTAAGGTTTTCACGCTTTAGGGTATTTTCCCAATATTCTTTCCAGCTACTATTGCTGTAAGATACCGCTATACAAGCTGTTCTTTTCGGCATATAAATAACATCATGCGGCATTTGAGCATAAACACTTGATGCCACGCACATTAATCCTATGAATGCGTATGTTAATGATTTCATTTTTCTTTGGTAAAGTTTAAACATCTTATTAAGCAAATAATAGTATAATTTTCATTTTCTATTGAACTTTCTGATTGATACACCAAAGAAAATACATTTTAAATTGTTTTCCAATTTAATGGAATATAATTTCATTAAATTTCCTACTTATTGTATCTTTTGCTATGCTAAAAGTTAAAGAAATATTAAAATCTGACTATTTTCTGTTATTTTATTATAAAAAGGCTATATTTTTAAATTATTTTAAATAATTAGAAGATTTGGCTCAATTATTTAAAGGGGCTATTTTTGTTTAGTAAGCGTCATCAATATTTCCATTATAACGGAATTTAATACTTTAAAGTAAATCTATTAAAGAAATTTTTACCTAATAATTTTTTAATATTTATCAATTAAATTCATGTATCAACTGCTATTTAAATATTATAACTGCATTTTCAGTTGCAAAACTGAAAATGCAGTTTTTACTTTGTTTCATCATGGAAGAACTAACAAAAACTGAAGAACGCATCATGCAAATCATCTGGGATTTAGACCGATGTTTGGTGCGAGACATCATCGAAAAAATGCCCGATGACCCTAAGCCACCCTACAACACGATTTCATCGGTAGTGAGGCTGCTCGAAAACAAAGGATTTCTGAGCTATAAAGCCTATGGAAAAACTTATGAGTATTTTCCGATAATTTCAAAAGAAGAATATGGACAGCGAAGTTTTAGAAGGGTATTTGCCAATTATTTTGATAATTCGGTAGAAAACTTGCTCTCTTTTATGGCAAGAGAAGAAAATCTGACGGAGGAGGAGATTGAAAAACTAAAAAGTTTGATAAACAGTCGCTAAAAAATTTACTATATGGAGTATCTTCTCAAATCTACTATTTGCCTTTCGGCTTTTTATGGGCTGTACTTTTTTGGGTTTCGCCGAATGAGTTTTCATGCAATTAATCGCTCTTATTTACTTTTTTGATTGGCATTGAGCCTTACAATTCCTCTCCTAAGCTATGAAAGGAAAGAAGTAGTTGTGCTTGAGCCTCAAGCGATTGAGGAAGTAAATATTCCAGTTGAAGCAATACAGGAAAGTGCTGTTAATCAATCAACTGTAATTCAGCCAACAAAGAGCATTGAGAAAATTCCTGTTGGAACTATTGATTGGATACAGATATTAAATTTCATCTATTTAATAGACTGAAAAGATGACATCATATTTTCAACTGCTACACAGCAAAAACAAAAACTTACCCATCAACCAATCGAAAAAGTCTGAAAAACACAATTTAACCGACTTTTGCTGGCTGACTCTCGCAAATTTGATTTTTTAATATCTACCAAATTTCTTAAATTGCTATGACAAAATAATACATAACTCGAAATAATTCCATATTTACGGAAATAAATAAGAATCAATTCCTAACAGAATGGAAAATAGATTTGGTAAGAATCTCAGAATTTTACGAAAGCAACAAAAGATAACTTTAGAAAAGCTCGGAGAAAGTCTAAAAATTAGTAAAAGTGCTATTTCTGATTATGAAATCGGTAAAACTTTCCCTCCTTTAGATATCTGCGATTTGATTAGCAATTATTTCGGAATTAATATTGATGACTTCCAAAATTCCGACTTTTCGGAATTTACTGAACAACAACTCAACAACCTTCTTCATTCAAAAGATAAGCCAAAGCTTAGTAAAGAGTCGAGCGAAGATTTTAGTAATGAAAAACGACAACTCGAATTTCATAATAAATTGTTGAGCCAACATATAGAAGGCTTACAAATTCAGCTAAAGTTGGTCAAACAGATAGTAGAAAGTAAAGATTCGGAAATAAAATCTTTGCAGATTCAGGTTAGACTTTTGGAGGAGAAGCTACTTGGGTAAGATTTAAAAAATAGTCTCCCTTACATATTTTCAGAGCGAACTTAGGTCATTAAAAGGCTTTGTTGCGATACTCAATCGTTTGGTTTCAACTAAATTTTCAATAAATTGATTAGTTTCTTCCAGCGTTTCGTTTTCACCTGCCAATTTTCTCACCAAATTTAACACATAGCTCTGCGTTTGTAAAATCGAATCGAGTTGTACTTGGTTTTGCACAATCTGCTTCTGATTTCTAACAATATTTATCTGATTATTGACAATGATTTCCTGATTACGAATAATCGTTGTTTGATTATGGATCACAACTTCATGGTTGTCAGCATTTTGTTGCTGATTCTGAATCATAATATCATAATTCTCTACTATTCGACCTTGCATTTCCTTCAAAAAATCTTGCTCGGCCAAAAGCTTGTCCAAAATCTCCTCGATATTTTTCATTAAAATGTTATTATTTGCACCTAAATTTGTGAACAATACAAAAGTAACACATTTTTCTATGTCAGTCGAGAAAACTAATAAAAACAAAATCCCTTATTTATACATCGGCTTCGTTACGATTGTGCTGAGTCTTTGGGCTTTTTATGTTACCTCTACCAATAGTTTCTTCATATTTGCTAAACATTGGCCTGCAGTGCTTACCATGATTTTTGGGTCATTTATCGGAGGTTCAACCCCCGAAGGAAGTGGGGCTATCGCTTATCCAGTTTTTACACTTTTACTTAAAATAGAGCCAACAGTTGCCCGAAACTTTGCCTTCGCCATTCAAAGTATCGGCATGACTTCGGCCTCTTTACTTATTTTAGGTCTAAAAATCAAAGTCGATTGGGATTACATCAAATACGTAACATTGGGCGGGGCTTTTGGACTTGTTTTTGGCACATACTATATCGTTCCGCTCATTTCTCCGCCATTGGCAAAGTTGTTTTTTGTTTCACTTTGGCTGAGTTTTGGGTTAATTTTATGGTACGAAAACAGTAAACCTCAGCGTGAAGTTTTTGATAAAATTCAAAATTTTATGTGTTCAGATATGGTCAGACTTATATTTTTTGGACTTATCGGTGGCATGATTTCTTCAATTTTCGGTACAGGAATAAACATTTTTACCTTCTGTTTGATGACGATTTATTACCGTATCGACGAAAAAGTAGCCGTGCCTTCATCCGTAATTATTATGACGCTCGAAACCCTGCTTGGTTTTTTCATTCATGGGGCAGTTATTGGCGATTTTCAGCAAGAAGCATTTGAAATGTGGTTGGCGTGTATTCCATTCGTGGCGTTTTTTGCTCCACTTGGCTCGTTTGTTATTAGTAAATTACCTCGCAAAGCCATTGCAACTTTCCTCTATATTATTCTGATTGTGCAGTTTATCGGTGCCATGTGGGTGCTAAGACCATCACTGCAGCACTTAGGTTTTTCGGCAATTACGCTCGTGGCAGGACTTGCTACATTTGCTTATTTGGCACGTATGAAGCGACCAGAAACAAAAGGCAGTAAAATGTAATGCAACTGCGTTGACAACGGCCAACCATTGCCATCCGATTTTAAAATTAAAGAGTAATTTTACGATAAGTCGCCATCTGTATCCTCCTAGACAAAACACCTCTTTAATCAACTTTCGGTAGTGAAATATTCATTTTTACAGAAATAAGTCTTGTTCCAAAAACACTTAGAATCGTGATAATCTCAATTATTTGGACAGAAACATTCAATTTTTGGAGTAAAAAGAAGATAATTCCGCCCAAAATGCAGGCAGTAGCATAGATTTCTTTTCGGAAAAGCGTAGGAATTTCGTTGAGTAAAATATCTCGAATCACGCCACCAAAACAAGCGGTAATCGTACCCAAAATCAAGCACGAAAAAATGTCCAAGTGAACTGCAACACCTTCTTGGATGCCTCTTAGCGTAAAAAAACCTAGTCCAAGCGAATCGAAAAAAGTAAGAGATTTATCCAATTTTTTGATGCGGTTTTTAAACAAAACAGTGACAAGTGTCACACCAGCAATGAGCAACACAATTGAAGAATCGAGAATCCATTTTACAGGCAAATGTCCAACCAAAATATCACGGATTGTGCCGCCCCCAACCGATGTCACAAAAGCCATGACGGTCAACCCAAACACGTCGAGTTTTTTTCTTATCCCAGCCAAAGCACCCGATGCCGCAAAGGCAATTGTTCCGCCAATATTAATAAAAGTATAAAATTCCACCGTACCTTTGTTTTTTGGAACAAAAGTAGTACAATATGTGTCATTTTGATTAAGTACTGAGTAAATTGCAACATGAGGATAAGTCAAGAAACAGTTCAACAGATTTTACAAGCCGCCGACGTAACCGAAATCGTTGGCGAATACATTTCTCTCAAAAAACGGGGAGCAAACATGATAGCCTGTTGCCCTTTTCATAATGAAAAAACTCCTTCTTTCTACGTTTCGCCAGCAAAAGGCATTTATAAGTGTTTTGGCTGTGGCAAAGCAGGCGACTCGGTACGTTTTGTAATGGATATAGAAGGAATCGGCTACCCCGAAGCCCTCAAACATTTGGCAAAAAAATATGGCATTGAAGTAGCTGAAAAAGAAATAACCAACGAAGAACAACAAGCCCAAAACGAGAAAGAAAGTCTATACATCGTACTCGACTTTGCCAATAAATATTACCAAGACCAACTCTGGAAAAGCCCCGAAGGGCAAAGTATTGGACAAAGTTATTTTAAAGAACGTGGTTTTAATCATACCACCATTCAGCGATTTGAGTTAGGCTACAGCCCCGAAGGTTGGGATGCATTTACAAAACACGCCATAAAAAACGGATTTTCGGTCGATATTCTTGAAAAAGCAGGACTTTCTATTGTAAAAGAAGGCAAGGACCCAATTGATAGATTCAGAGGACGAGTAATTTTTCCGATTCATAATGTAGGCGGAAAACCAATTGCTTTTGGAGCGAGGATTCTGAAAAAAGACCCGAACGCCCCCAAATATCTGAACTCGCCCGAAACAGCCGTTTACCACAAAAGTTATATAGTTTATGGTATTCAGCAAGCCAAAAATCCGATTCGGGTCGAAGATAATTGTTATTTGGTAGAAGGCTATACCGATGTGGTTTCGTTGAGCCAATCGGGTGTCGAAAATGTGGTGGCTTCGTCGGGAACTTCGCTTACCAAGGAGCAGATTCAACTCATTAGACGTTTTACGAATAATATTACTGTGTTGTACGATGGCGATGCCGCAGGAATAAAAGCATCTTTGCGTGGAATCGATATTATTTTGGAAGAAGGGCTAAACGTAAAAGCTGTAGTTTTTCCCGATGGCGATGACCCCGATAGTTTTATTCAGAAAGTTGGTAGTCAAGCATTTAAAGAATACGTTCAGCAAACGCAGAAGGATTTTATTCGTTTCAAAACCGAAATTTCTCTCAAAGATGTTGGTCACGACCCAATAAAGAGAGCCGAAGTAATTAAAGAGTTGGTTGAGACTATATCTAAGATTCCTGATTCTATCAAACGCTCGGTTTTTTATCAAGAAGTTGCCAATTTGATGGGAATCGAAGAGCAGATTTTGATAACGGAAGGAAATAAAATTTCGTTCAAAAAAATAAATGATGCTGAAAAAGACCGTCAACGCCAAAATCGAATAAAACCTCAGCAAGTTGGTGATTTAGATATTTTGGTTGAGCGTCCAGAAACTTCTCCTTCGATTCCTGCTGAAAGAACAGAAGCTCAACGTTCAGCAATTTCGTACCAAGAAGAAGAATGTATCAGACTTTTGGTTTGTTACGGTACGCACGTTTTAGACAGAAATGTGGTTGATAATATTGATTTTAAGTTGACTGATTATGTTTTCAATGAAATCAGAGATATGGTTTTTGAAACGCCAACGTATCAAAAAATATTGATGGTTTTTAGAGGCTTTTATGAAAACAATCAAGTTCCAGATACTTCACATTTTACGAGCCATCAAGATGTTGAGATTCAGCAACAAGTCATTAATTGGCTTTCAACACCTCACCAATTAAGCGAAAATTGGGTAAAAAAAGAGATTTATATTCCGTTGGAAACTGATAAATTGGCAGATTTGGCTTATACAAACGTACTAAGACTAAAAAAGACTCGTTACGAAGCTGACATGAAAAAGCTATCGAACCAACTTTCAGAAGCCCAAAACTATGAAGAACAAGACCAAATTTTAGTAAAAATGATGCAATTGAAAGAGGTCATAAAAAAAATTGCAGCTTTGCTCGGAACTGTTGTGCAAGGGTGAAAAGTTACTTCACCACTAAGTTCACTAAAAAACATATGGATAAACTTAGCGAAACTCTATGTTCTAAGTGTCTAAATGGTGAGCGACATTGGGTAAAATAATAAGTATAAACAATGCTAATAGACATAAAAACCATAGATTTTCTGCCAGAAATTGAATTTCAGACCTCCCGCAGTGGTGGGCCTGGTGGGCAGAATGTAAATAAAGTAGAAACAAAAGTAGAGTTGAGATTCAATATTGCCACCTCTACCCTACTGACTGATGAACAAAAAATAAAGCTTCTTGAAAAACTACAAAATACTTTAATACACGAAACGGTTTTGAGCATAAAGGCACAAGAAAAACGCAGTCAATTACAGAATAAAGAGTTGGCAATCAAGAAGTTTTATAAGATTTTAGAAAAGGCTTTTCACGAAAAAAAGAAACGAATTCCATCAAAAACACCAAAGGCGGTGATTGAAAAACGCTTAAAAACCAAGAAAATTGATTCAGTAAAGAAAGCCTTTAGGAGTTTAAAAATTGAGCTTTAAGAATCTTATAATAAGTTATTTCAGTAGAAAAGCTTAATTTTGTTTTAAAATACACTTTTTCCCAATGAAAAAACTATTCTTTTTTTTGGCAGTTATCTTTTTTTTAAGTTCGTGCAATTGGTTCAAAAAACCAACTCTTACACCTACGCCGGAAGTTGAAATTCCCGACTTTGAAACTAGCCCAAAAAGTTTTATCATTCAAAATGATTTAATAAGTGAGGCATCTGGTTTGTGCGATAGCCAAAGTATGCCTGGAAATGTATGGGTGGAAGAAGATAGTGGAAACCCTAATGTGATTCATTTAATTTCACATACAGGCGAATACAAAGGAAATGTTCAAATGCCTTTTACAAATCGAGATTGGGAAGATATGACCATAGGTGCGGGCCCTGTTTCTGGAAAAACTTATATATATTTAGCAGAAATTGGCGACAATAAAGCTGCTTATAATAATCAATATTATATTTATCGATTTCTTGAACCTCAATCAATTAAGGAAAAAGTTACTACTTACGACCAAATTACCTTTCAATATCCTGATGGAAGTCGAGATGCAGAATGTATTTTGCTTGACCCTGAGACCAAAGACATTTATATTATAACTAAGCGAGAATTCAATGTCAGAGTTTATCAATTACCTTATCCTCAGTTAGTTACGGAAATTCAAACAGCCAAATTTATTGAAGAAATTCCATATCTAATTATCACGAGCGGTGGAATTTCGACTGATGGAAAAGAAATTGTACTCAGAAATTATGATGCTCTTTATTACTGGTATCGCAAGGAAGGAGAAAGCATAACAAAGGCATTGGCTCGTAATCGTGATAAGCTTTTACCTTACCAAAAAGAACCACAAGGCGAAGGATTTTGCTTTGATAAGGGCAATAAAGGATATTTTACAATTAGTGAACGTCCTGATTTAGAATTCCCTACCTATTTATATTATTTTGGCAAGAAATAATCACTTATTGGAGATCTGCTCGGCAATCTGATAAAACATTGCACTACCAATTTCAAGTAATACATCTGGAAAATCGAAAGTTGAACTGTTTAAAGGAGGTTGGTTGATTCCAGAACCAATGCCAAACATTACACCTCTGTACTTTTTGGTAAAAAGTCCGAAATCTTCTCCAAACTCGAATGGTTTTTCAAGGTCGAGAATTTCGAATTTTTGTTTTTTTGCAGCAATTTTTATTTCAGTATAGGCTGTTCCATTATTAGTATTTGCATTAAAGGTTTCAAGCCATTTTGATGAAAATTCAAGCTTATATTTCTTTGATACTTCACCTACTTTCTGAATAATTTGATCCTTCATTGAGTCAAATTTTTCGTTTTCCCAAGTCCGAAAAGTATAGCCTATGGTAGCCTTTCCTGCCGAGGTGCCATAAGCTTTTTCGCCCATCTCAATGTGTATTGGAGTAGCCACAAAAAAATCATTACTGGCTTTGTCAGGATTATTCAGAGAATCAAAGTACTGCAGAATTTCGGCAATGGCCAAGGCAGGATTCAGACCTTTCGATGGCTCGGCGGCGTGGCTTGTTTTGCCAATTAATTCAAAAACTCCACTTTCTACACAAGGTGTGAAAAGACCATTTTTAACGATGATAGTACCCATCGGAAAGCCAGCAAAATTATGATATGCAAAAGTATAATCTATCTTAAATTGCTTAAAAATACCAGACTCAAT
>Ga0209189_1000471_pt1 | contig 34025 bp, 18 predicted proteins | sample C_130820_EF_Meta_FD_187308 | JGI IMG/M metagenome (GOLD analysis project Ga0209189, IMG submission 187308) | Freshwater microbial communities from Lake Croche, Canada to study carbon cycling - C_130820_EF_MetaG (SPAdes) (version 3) | ecosystem: Environmental > Aquatic > Freshwater > Lake... | reverse complement strand
TGTCGCGGGGCGGCCGGCCGGCCGCGTCCCCGGGGAGATTGATCGTGCGCTTCACGACCCACGTCGGGCGGGCCTGCGCCTCACGGTAGGTGCGCACCACGTATTCGCCCACCACGGCCACCGCCGCGGTCTGCACGGCGCCGACGAACGCGGCCACGGCGAGCACCGACGCCAGCGACACGCCGGGCTCCGGGGCGGTGTCCCGCGGCCAGACGGCGGTGACCGCCGCCGCGAGGGAGACGACGGCGAGCAGCCCGCTCCCCGCCCAGGTGAGGCGGACCGGCGCGTCGGAACACATCACCAGCGCGTCGGCGGCCAGCATGAGGAGCTTGCGGGGCGAATACTTCGTGTCGCCCGCGGCCCGCGGATGCCGGTCGTACCAGACCGGCTCCTGGCGGAATCCCGCCCAGGGCACGAGCCCGCGGAGGTAGCGACGCTTCTCCGGCAGGCCGTTCACGGCGTCCACCACGGCCCGGTCCACGAGCTTGAAGTCGCCCGTGTCCACCGGGATCGGATGGGGCACGAGCCGGGCGAAGAGCCGGTGGAAGAGGCTCGCCGTCACCAGCTTGAACCAGGTCTCGCCCTCCCGCGACCGGCGACGGCCGTAGGCGACGTCGACGCCGTCGCGCCAGGCGCGGACCATCTCCGGCACCACCTCCGGCGGATCCTGCAGGTCGGCGTCCATGATCACGACGGCGTCGCCCCGCGCCGTGGCCAGGCCCGCCGACATCGCGGCCTGCTGGCCGAAGTTCCGCGACAGCTCCACCACCACGGCCCGGGTGTCGCGGGCGGCGATCCGCTCGAGACGGTCGAGCGTCGCGTCGCGGCTGCCGTCGTCGACGTAGATGATCTCGAGCTCCATGCCCGTGTCGGCGAGCGCCGCCACGAGCCGCTCGTGCGTGGCCTCGACGACCGACTCCTCGTTGTGGCAGGGCACCACGATCGAGAGGACCCCGCCTGGCCGCCGGGCGACGGCGGCACGCCGCCGCGGGCCGGGAAGGATGTCGGGACGGGGGGAATCGGCGTGGGCGCTCATCGGGTGGTGCTCCCGGGCGTGGACGTGCGGGCGGTGTCGGCGGCCGCGGGCGTGCGGGTGCCGACGAGGAGGAAGTCGTGCTCGCGGAAGAGCGGCCGCGCCCGGCCGATCACGCCCACCCCCGGCGGCAGCGCGGCCGCCAGTTCGGGCAGGTTGTCCTCGCGCACGAGCACGACGGCGTCGGGGCCCGAGGCGAGAAAGGCGATGGCCGCGTCGCGGTCCTGGGACTGCCAGGATGCGACGTGGCCGCGGGCGTAGTAGACGACGTTGGGGGTGAGCTGCGTGAAGGTGCCCAGGCGGGCGTGGCCGCCGGCGTGCCGGTGGGCCTCCTCGACGAGTCCCGGCAAAGCGTTCGCGCCGGCAAGCCGGGCGGCCGCCGGTCCCACGGCCAGGCCGGTGTAGAGCAGACCGGTGACGGCCAGCGCCGCGAGCGCCCGGAACGGATCCCGCCGCCAGGCCCAGAGGCAGCCGGCCCCGATCACCGGCACGATGCCCACGGCCGCCGCCGGGGCGGCGCCGACGAGTCCGAACCGCTCGGCGACCAGCACGACCGCCGCCGTGGCGACGCCGCCGAACGCCAAGGACGCGATGCCCGCGGCCATCCAGCGGGGATGCGCCCAGCGGTCGGTCCGCGCGGCCGCCACGCCCGCCGCGGCGACGAGCAGGGCCGCCGCCGGATAGGCGGGCAGCACGTAGTTCGGCAGCTTCGTGGCGGAGCAGGAGAAGCCCCCCACCCACACGAGCAGCCAGACGAGCAGGAGCAGGAGCGCCGACCGCGTCGCCGGCGGGTCGGTCCGCCGGCCCACCCGCCACGCCGTCACCGCGATCGCCAGCGGCAGGAAGCACGACCAGGGGAAGAAGCCGACGAGCATGGCCAGCGGATGGAGGAACACGCTGCCGCCGTGCCGCTCCATCGGCGCGACGAAGCGGCCGACGTTGTGGATGAAGAAGAATCCGTGCAGCCATTCGCCGCCGGTGCGAACCGACACGGCGACGTACCAAGGGGCCGCCACCGCCAGCATCGCGGCCAGGATGATCACCGGGCGGATCGCCCGCAGGGTCTCCCAGGCGGCGGCCACGGCACCCGCGAGCAGCATGCCCGCGGTGCGGGCGGGGCGTCGCTCACGGGCGGTCCACCAGAGCCAGGGGCAAAGCACGGCCAGCGGCCCGACGCAGCCGATCGGTCCCTTGCAGAGCACGGCCAGTCCCATGAGGCCGCCGACCACGGCCGCGCGGGCCGCGGAGAGCCGGGGCAGCGCCGCCGGCGAAACCGTCTCGCGGATGCGGGCCGCGGCGACGAAGGGCTCCGCGACCAGCACCGTGGCCCAGGTCGTCAGGCAGGTGAGGATCGCGTCGGGCGTCGCGGCGTGCGCCTCGATGCCCACGAGCAGGCAGCCGACGAACGCCAGCGCCGCGACCACGCCGGTCGCGGCGTCGAACCAGCGGGTGCCCGCCCGCAGAAGCGCGAGCGCCGCCAGGAGCGTCGCGAGCATCGCCGGCAGCCGCGCCGCGATCTCGGAGCCGCCGAAGAGTGTCGCTGAGGCCGCCATCGCCCAGTGCATCAGCACCGGCTTGTCGACGGCCAGTTCGTCGTTGAACATCGGCACGATCCAGTCGCCGGTTTCGACCATCGTGTGGGCGATCGCGGCGAACCGCGGCTCGTCCTCGTCCCACAAGGGCGTCGCGGCGACGCCCAGGCAGAGGCTGACGAGGGCCGCGGGGAGAACGATGGCGAGGGAACGGCGGTCGGGCATGGAATGCTCCGGGCGGGCGGTACGTCGGCAAGAATCGGGCGGCCGGCGGGGGGGAGATGAGAAGCACGGGGAAACGGACGTTCCTGGCTGGCAAGGACGGGAGTCTGGGAAGCCGCTAGCGTTCGGGGGGGGCGATCGCGGCCAGCGCCGCCGCCGGGCGCTCGGCCACCTCGCGGCCGAGAAGCAGGTAATCGTGGTCGCCGATCGTCGGCACCCGCGCGAGCACGGCGACGCCCGCGGGGAGGAGCGGCATGACGACGCCCTCCTGACGGCTGTCGATCACGACGCGCGACCGCGGGCGGGCCGTCAGGTGGTCGACGACGTCGGCCGGTGTTTCGAGCCTGTCGATGCGGCACCCGCTGTAGAAGACGAGGCTCGGCGGCACGTTCCAGAGGCAGGCCCACTCGCTGTCGGCGGCGGCGTGCGGCAGGCCGGCCACCAGCGCCCGCGGCCCCTGGGCCCGGCTGAACCATTCGGCCACCGGCGCGGCGATCGCGGCGACGAAGAGGCAGCCTCCCACGGCGACGGCGGCGAGTGACCGCCACGGCCGCCCCGTGGCCTGGGTCCGCCAGGCGACGACCGCGGTGACGAGCGGCACAAAGCCGGGAAGACAGAGCCACCAGCCGCCCGCCGACGCCCGGTGGGCCAGCAGCGGCAGCCCCACCGTCACGGCGAGCCCGGCGGCGCCGAGGATGCACCAGGCCACCCGCATCACGAGGTCGTCGACGCGGCGCGGATCGGGGCGGGGATCGCGGCACCAGGCGGCCAGCGCCGTGCCGCCGCGGGCCCAGTCGACGAGGAATCCGCCGGTCGCGACCGCCAACGCCGGGTAGGCCGGCCAGACGTAGCCGGGGAGCTTCGTGCCGGCCAGCGTGAAGCCGCCGATCCACGCGGCGAGCCAGCAGGCCGAGAGGGCGACCCCGCCGCGGCGGTCGTCATCGCCCCGCGACCGCAGGATCGCGACCGCGTGCGCGAGCATCGCGGCCAGCACGATCGACCAGGGGAACAGGCCGACGCAGAGCACCGCGGGGTAGTAGAGAACGCTGCCCGAGTGTCCCTCCATCGGCCGCGCGAAACGTTCGAGATTGTGGACGACGAGGAAGCCGCGGGGCCATTCGCCGGCGGTGCGGACCGCCACCCACGCGTACCAGGGGCCCGCCACCCCGATCGCCGCGGCGAGCATCGTGGCCGGCCGCAGGGCGAGCACCGCCCGGGCCAGGCCCGCGACGGACGCCGCCGGGGACGCGGCGCGGACGGCCTCCGCCCAGAGGCCGAAGAGGCACATCGCCGTCAGCGGCAGCACGACGCCGACCGGTCCCTTGGCGAGCGTCGCCGCGCCCATCGTCGCGCCCACGGCCAGCGCCGCGCCGCACGAGAGCCGCGGCCGCCCGCTGCGCAGGGCGTCGGGGCCGATGCCGCGCACGAAAAGCCACAGGCCGAGCGTGGTGAGGAACGTGAGCGCCGCGTCCGGCGTCGCGGCCCTGCCCCCCACCGCGGTCCAGACGCACGTCGCCATGACGAGCCCGCCGACGAATCCCTCGGCGCTGCCGAGGAGCAGGCAGCCGAGCCGCCAGGTCAGCAGGCAGGTGCCGATCGTGGCCAAGGCCGAGCCGAGCCGGGCCCCGGTCTCGTTGCGGCCGCAGAGGGTGAAGCCGGCGATCTGCACCCAGTTCACCAGCGGCGGCTTCTCCACCCGCAGCCGGCCGTTGTAGGTGGGCACCACCCAGTCGTCGCGATCGAGCATGGCCAGTGAGCAGGCGGCGTTCTTCGGCTCGTCGTCGTCCCAGAGGGCCGGCGCGCCGAGCCGCGGCAGCAGCACGACCGCCGCCGCGAGGGCGACGAACCATCCGTGAAAACGCTGGGCTGGCACGGGCGGATGACCTGCGGAGGCGGACCGGGCAAGGAGGGGGCGGGACGATAGGCGGGGCAGGGGCGCTGGTCAAGCCGTTTCGCCCCCGTTTTTCCAGCGGTTTCGGGCCGGTTGACCGCCTCCGCTGGACGGGTATGTTCAAGCGTTTCCGCCGGGGAAAATCGGCGGGGCCCGGGGCCACCGCCGGGTGCCGGCCGGGGGTGCCGCCCGCTGCGGCCGGTCGGCGTGCCCGGGTGTCGGGCAGACGCCGATGCCGGGGCCGAGCCGGGCTGATGGTTGGTTCGGGGCTTGATGACAGGTGATCGTGGGACGCCGTCCGGAGGACGTCTCCCACGGCCGGTCCCACGGCCGGATGGGCAGGGAGGAGAACCGCTTTGGCAGACGACGCAGGCGCTTTCGACGAGGGCCCGGTTGAGGACAACGCCGGCGGTGCGGGGGCCGGCGAGCCGGCGCCGGACGGCCTGCGCGACAATTCCGGCGGCCGGCTGATCGAGCAGCCGATCGAGCAGGAGCTGAAGGACAGCTACCTGACCTACGCGATGAGCGTGATCGTGGCCCGGGCGCTGCCCGACGTGCGCGACGGGCTCAAGCCGTCGCAGCGGCGGATCCTCGTCGCCATGAACGACCTGAATCTCTCGCCGGGCGCCGCCCGCGTGAAGTGCGCCAAGATCTCCGGCGACACCAGCGGCAACTACCACCCGCACGGCGAGAGCGTGATCTATCCCACGCTCGTCCGCATGGCCCAGGAATGGAACATGCGGCACGTGCTGATCGACAAGCAGGGCAATTTCGGCTCGATCGCCGGGCTGCCGGCGGCCGCGATGCGGTACACCGAGGCGCGGCTCTCGCCGATCGCGGCGATGATGCTCGACGACCTCGAGCTCGACACGGTCGACTTCGTCCCCACCTACGACGAGCGGAACACCGAGCCGGTCGTGCTGCCGAGCCGGTTTCCGAACCTGCTCGTCAACGGCGCCGGCGGCATCGCCGTGGGCATGGCGACGAGCATCCCCCCGCACAATCTCGGCGAGGTCTGCCGGGCGCTGATCAGGCTGATCGACAACCCCGCCACGTCGATGGCGGAGCTGCTGCAGATCGTACCGGGCCCCGACTTCCCCACCGGCGGGATCGTGATGGGCCGCGAGCCGCTCGCCCGCGGCTACCTCACCGGCCGCAGCACGATCACGCTCCGGGCCCGGGCGCACGTGGAGGAGTTCGGCAAGAACCGCAGCCGGATCGTCGTCACGGAAATCCCCTACCAGCAGACCCGTGACGCGATCGAGGAGAAGATCGCGGAGCTCGTCAACGAGGATCGGATCAAGGGCATCTCGGCGATCCGCAACGAGAGCGATCTGAAGGAGCCGGTGCGGCTGATCCTCGAGCTCAAGCGGGACGCCGATCCCGACGTGGTGCTCAACCAGCTCTACCAGTTCTCCCCGCTGCAGACCTCCTTCTCGCTGATCTTCCTGGCCCTCGTCGACGGCAAGCCGCGGATCCTCTCCTTCAAGATGATGCTGGAGGAGTTTCTCCGGCACCGCGCGGCGGTGATCCGGCGGCGCACGCAGCACCTCCTGGCGCGGGCCCGGAGCCGCAAGCACACGGTCGAGGGGCTGCTCGTCGCGCTGGCCAACATCGACGAGGTGATCCGCATCATCCGCAGCTCGAAGTCGCAGGCGGAGGCGAAGGAGCGGCTCGTCGAGATCCAGACGCCCGCGGCGCTCCTCGAGCGGGCGCTCGGGGCGGAGGGATTCGCCGTGATGCAGGAGGAGCGGGGCGTGGCGGAGAGCTACGGGCTCTCGCCGGTGCAGGCCGACGCGATCCTGCGGCTCACGCTCGGGCAGCTCGTGAACCTCGAGCAGGAGAAGCTCGCGGGCGAGCACCGCGAATTGCTCGGCAAGATCGGGGAGTTTCGCCGCCTTCTCGGCAGTGACGCCGCGATCAAGGCGGTCATCCGCGAGGACCTCGTCGAGCTCGAATCACGGCATTCCGACGAGCGCCGCACGGAGATCAGCGGCGAGGCGGCCGACATCCGCGACATGGCCGAGCTGATCACCGAGGCGACGATGGTGGTGACGATCAGCCGCGCGGGCTACGTGAAGCGGACCCCGGCGGACGTCTACCGGGCCCAGCGGCGCGGCGGCAAGGGGCTCACGGGCGCGCGGACCGACGAGGAGGATCCGATCGAGCACCTCTTCGTGGCGAGCACGCACGACTGGCTGCTGGTCTTCACCACGCTGGGGAAGGTGTTCTCGCTGCGGGTCTTCGAGCTGCCGGAGCTGGCCCGCGACGCCAAGGGGCGGGCGCTCGTCAACATCCTCGAGTTCGAGGCGGGGGAGAAGGTGGCCGACTGCCGGGCCGTCTCCGGCTTCGACGACGCCGACCAGTTCCTCATGCTCGCCACCCGCGCCGGCGTGGTGAAGAAGACGGCGCTCGGGGAGTATCGCCGGCGGCGCACCAAGGGGCTCATCGCCGTCAAGCTCCGCGAAGGCGACGAGCTCGTGGACGCCGTGATCACGAAGCCGGGGGACGAGCTCGTGCTGGCCACCGCCAAGGGCATGGCGATCCGCTTTCCCGAGTCGGACGCCCGGCCGATGGGCCGCGACACGAGCGGCGTGCGGGGCATCAAGCTCGGCGCCGGCGACCGCCTCGTGGGCATGGTGGTGGCCGACCCCGACGCGACGCTGCTCACGGTCTGCGAGAACGGCTACGGCAAGCGGACTCCCTTCGGCGCGGGCACGCCCCTCTCAGGGCCGGCCCCGGGCGAGGAGGGGGAGGCCGCCGAGTCCGAGACGGCCGACGCCGGCGGCGAGGAGGGGGACGCCGAGGGCGAGTCGAGCGGGATGCGGTATCGCACCCAGCATCGCGGCGGCAAGGGCATCCGCGACATCAAGACGACGGCCCGCAACGGCACCGTCGTCGCGGTGGTGTCGGTGCGCGACGACGATCAGGTGCTGATGATGACGGCGCGGGGCAAGATCCAGCGGGTCAACGTCCGTGAGATCCGTCCCATGGGCCGCAACACGCAGGGCGTGCGGATCATGCGGCTCGACGACGCCGACGCGCTGGCCGCCGTGGTGCCGGTGGCGCCAGGCGAGGCGGAGGAGGCCGACGGCGTCGAGCCCGACGCCCCGCCGGAGGCCCCGGCCTGATCGGCTGATGGCTGTATGACGGGCTCGCTGCAGCGGCGGCTCGCTGTATGGCGGGCTCGCCGCAGCGGCGGCTCGCTGTATGACGGGCTCGCTGCAGCGGCGGCTTGCTGTATGGCGGGCTCGCCGCGAGCGCGGCAGGGACCATTCCGCTGCGCGAGGTGGAATGGTGCGGGCCGGGGGGCGCGTGTCCGGCCGGCGGATCGTTCCCCCGCGGCCGCGTCCGGTGGGACCCTTTGCGGCGACGCGAGGATCACTATATTTCCCGGTCGTTGGTCCCGTGATCGCGCCGCCGGAGCGGGCGGCGGCAGCCACCTTCGCTCGGAGTCTTCGCACATGCGCATCGCCGTCGTGGGTACCGGCTACGTCGGGCTCGTCACGGGCACCTGTTTCGCCGACAGCGGCAACAACGTCGTCTGCCTCGACATCAACGCCGACAAGATCGCGCGGCTCAACCGGGGTGAGATTCCGATCTACGAGCCGGGACTCGAGGAACTCGTCGTCCGCAGTGCCCGGGCCGGCCGACTCACCTTCTCCACGGACACCGCCGCCGGCATCCGCGCCGCCGAGATCGTCTTCCTCGCCGTGGGCACGCCCCCCGCGGCCGACGGCTCCGCCGACCTGACGAGCCTCTGGAACGTCGTCGACGCGATCGCGCCCCACCTCGACCCGCGGGCCGTGATCGTCACCAAGAGCACCGTCCCGGTGGGCACCTGCGCCGGCATCGAGCGGCGACTCAAGGAGCGCACGGGCCGCGACTGCCTCGTCGCGAGCAACCCCGAGTTTCTCAAGGAAGGCGCCGCCATCGAGGACTTCCAGAAGCCCGACCGCGTGGTCGTGGGCGTGCGCACGGCCGCCGTCGGCGACGTGCTCAAGTCGCTCTACCAGCCGTTCCTGCGGACGGAGCACCCGTTCCTGGTGATGTCGCCGGAGAGTTCCGAGATGACGAAGTACGTCGCCAACGCGCTGTTGTCGACGAAGATCAGTTTCATCAACGAGGTGGCGAACCTCTGCGAGCGGATGGAGGCCGACATCGACGACGTCCGCCGCGGCATCGGCCACGACAGCCGCATCGGTTTCGCGTTTCTCTTTCCCGGTGTTGGCTACGGCGGCAGTTGCTTCCCGAAGGACGTGCAGGCCCTGGCCTCGATGGCCCGCGACAAGGGGGTGCCGGCGCGGATCCTCACCGCCGTGCACGAGACGAACCTCGCCCAGAAGCAGGTGCTGGGCACGAAGATCGCGGCCCACTTCGGCGGCGACCTGGCGGGCCGGCGGATCGCCGTCTGGGGGCTGGCGTTCAAGCCGCGGACCGACGACGTGCGCGACGCCCCGGCCCTCGACCTCCTCGAGCGGCTGCTCGCCGGCGGCGCCCGGGTGACGGTCTACGATCCCGAGGCCATGGACAACGTGCGGGCGATCCACGGCGACCGGATCGCCTACGCCGCCACGCCCATGGACGCGCTCGACGGCGCCGAATGCCTGGCGATCATGACCGAATGGGGTGATTTCCGGCGGCCCGATTTCGACGAGATGGCCCGGCGCATGCAGTCGCGGACGATCTTCGACGGCCGCAACCTCTACTCGCGCGCCGAGATGCGGGCCCGGGGCTTCTCCTACACGTCGATCGGCCGGGCGCCGGTCTGACCCTGGCGGTTTGACACTCGCTCGCCGGGAGGGTTCAATTTCGCCGACCAAGGCGGTCGGCCGGCCGCCGCTCCGTGGCCGACGCGTTCGGCCGCCCCTCTCGTCTTCTTTTCTTCGGAGCCCACTCCAACCGTGAAACGTTCCACCACGCTCCTCGCCGCGCTCGTGCCCGTGGCGGTGCTGCTCGTGTCGCTCTCCGGCTGCGGATCGAGCAATGCCAATCCCGAGGCCGGTCCGACGGGATGGACGAACATCACGTACGGCTTCTGGTGGCTCGTGGGCGTCGTCGGCTCCGCGGCGGCGCTGTATCAGGCCTGGGAATTCTTCAAGTGGATGGAGGCCCAGCCCGCGGGCACCGCCGATCAAGTCCGCATCGCAGGCTACGTGCGCACCGGCGCCGACGCCTACCTCAAGCAGCAGCGGACCGTGCTCATCTACGTCTTCGTCGCGGTCTTCGCGCTGCTCCTGTGGATGGCGGTGGGCCTCGGCGTGCAGAGCCTGTGGGTGCCGTTCGCCTTCATCTCCGGCGGCTTCTTCTCAGGGCTCGCCGGCTGGTTAGGCATGCAGACGGCGACGCTCGCGAGCAACCGCACCGCGGCCGCCGCCGAGCGGTCGCTGAACGAGGGGCTCCAGGTGGCCTTCCGCTCCGGGGCTGTGATGGGCCTGACGGTCGTGGGCCTCGGCCTGCTCGACATCCTGCTCTGGTTCTTCATCCTCTACTGGGTCGTGCCGCTCTTCGGCAAGCCGCTGTCGCTCGAGGAGATCACCGTGACGATGCTCTGCTTCGGCATGGGCGCGAGCACGCAGGCCCTTTTCGCCCGCGTCGGCGGCGGCATCTTCACCAAGGCGGCCGACGTCGGCGCCGATCTTGTCGGCAAGGTCGAGGCCGGCATCCCCGAGGACGACGCCCGCAATCCGGCGACGATCGCCGACAACGTCGGCGACAACGTCGGCGACGTGGCCGGCATGGGGGCCGACCTCTACGAGAGCTACTGCGGCTCGATCCTCGCCACCGCCGCCCTCGGCGTGGCCGCCTTCCCCGGCAACTACGCCATGCAGATGGCGGCGATCTTCCTGCCGATGGCCATCGCCTCCGTGGGCACGATCCTCTCCATCTGGGGCATCTACCAGGTGCGGACGCAGGAGGATTCGTCGCAGAAATCGCTGCTGGCTGCGCTCGCCAGGGGGATCAACTTCTCCACGGCGGCGATCGTCGGAGCCTCGTTCGTGGTGACGTTCCTGCTCATGGGCGGCTTCAGCCGCCTCGGCATCGCGATGGCGGTCATCGTGGGCCTCGTCGCGGGCTGGCTGATCGGCAAGTGGACCGAGTATTCCACGAGCAACGAGTACACGCCGACCAAGGAACTCGCCGACCAGGCCCTCACAGGCCCCGCCACGATCATCATCGGGGGCATCGCCGAGGGCATGCTCTCGACCTGGGCGCCGGTCTTGATCACGGGCGTCGCCACGCTGCTGGCCTTCGGCTTCGCCAACGGCTTCAGCTTCAAGGATCCGTCGGCCTTCGCGCTGGGCCTCTACGGCGTCGGCATCGCGGCGGTGGGCATGCTCTCGACGCTCGGCATCACGCTGGCGACCGACGCCTACGGCCCGATCGCCGACAACGCCGGCGGCAACGCCCAGATGGCAGGGCTGCCGCCGCTCGTCCGCGAGCGGACCGACGCCCTCGACGCGCTGGGCAACACCACGGCCGCCACCGGCAAGGGCTTCGCGATCGGCTCGGCCGCCCTCACGGCGCTGGCGCTCCTGGCGGCCTACGTCGAGGAGGTGCGGATGGGCTTCGACCGCTGGGGCCACACCGCCGTCGACTACGACCGGCGGTCGGGCGTGCAGGGTGTGACCGTCGCCGGCAAGAACGTCGACCTCAAGCCGGGCGACTGGGTGAAGCTCGCGAACGGCCTGGCCGTGAGGATCGGTGACACGCCGCAGACCAACAGCACCTGGATGGTGCTCGACCAGCGGGCCATCCCCAACTTCGACCGGCTGCCGCCGCTGACGCCGATCGAGGATGCGTCGGTGGCCGTGATGGACGACCTCGAGAAGAACAACCGCATCGTCGACGTGAAGAAGGCCTTCATGGCCGACTACATGCGATTTTACGACGTCACGCTGATGAACCCGAAGGTGCTCGTCGGCCTCTTCATCGGGGCGATGAGCACGTTCGTCTTCTGCGCCCTGACGATGAAGGCCGTGGGCCGGGCGGCGAAGGGCATGGTGGAGGAGGTCCGCCGGCAGTTCCGCGAGAAGCCGGGGATCATGCTGGGCACCGAGACGCCCGACTACGCGGCCCCGGTGGCGATCAGCACCAAGGCCGCCCAGCGGGAGATGATCCTGCCGTCGGTGCTCGCGCTCGCGGTGCCCGTGGTGACGGGGCTCCTCCTCGGCGTCGGCGGCGTGATGGGCCTGCTCGTCGGCGGCCTCACGAGCGGCTTCTGCGTGGCCGTGTTCATGGCCAACGCGGGAGGCGCCTGGGACAACGCCAAGAAGCACATCGAGGGGGGCGCGCACGGCGGCAAGGGGAGCGACGCCCACAAGGCGGCCGTCGTCGGCGACACCGTCGGCGATCCTTTCAAGGACACGAGCGGCCCGAGCCTCAACATCCTCGTCAAGCTGATGAGCATGGTGAGTGTCGTGGTCGCGGGCCTCGTGGTGCGGTATTCGCTCGAGGCCCTCGGCATCTTCTGAGACCGCGGATGCGGCCCGGATTCTCCTTTCGCGTCGACGCGGTCAGCCCCGGCGGCGCGCGGGCCGGCGTGCTGTCGACGCCTCACGGCGCCGTACCCACGCCGCTGTTCATGCCCGTCGCCACGCTGGCGAGCGTGAAGGGGGTGGACATCGGCCGCGTGCGGGAGACCGGCGCCGGCATGGTGCTGGCCAACGCCTATCACCTCCACCTCCGGCCGGGCGAGGAGATCGTGGAGCGGGCCGGCGGCGTGGCGGCCTTCATGGGCTGGGACGGCCCCACGCTCACCGACTCCGGCGGCTTCCAGGTGTTCTCCCTGGCCGCACAGGTGCGGGTGACCGAGGAGGCGGCGAGCTTCCGTTCCCATCTCGACGGCAGCGCGGTGGTGCTCTCGCCCGAGGCGTCGATGCGGATCCAGGAGCGGCTCGGCGCCGACGTGGCGATGCAGCTCGACCACGTGGTGGCGCTCCCGGCGGACCGGGACGTCGTCGCCGACGCGATGCACCGCTCGCTGCGCTGGGCCGAACGCTGCCTGGCCGCGCACCGGCGGCCCGACCAGGCCGTCTTCGGCATCGTCCAGGGGGGGCTCGAGCCCGACCTCCGGCAGGAGAGCGCCGAGCGGCTCGCCCGGCTCGGCTTCGACGGCCACGCGGTGGGCGGCCTGTCCGTCGGGGAGGGGCCGGAGGCGATGGTGGCCACGCTCCGCGCCACGGTGCCCCACCTGCCGGCCGACCGGCCCCGCTACCTGATGGGCGTGGGGCAGCCCCGCGACATCATCGCCGCCGTGGCCGCCGGCATCGACATGTTCGACTGCGTGCTGCCCACGCGGTGCGGCCGCAACTCGCTCGTCTACACGTTCTCCGGGCAGCTGCGGCTGCGCAACGCCCGCCACGCCACCGACTCCCGGCCGCTCGAGGAGGGCTGCCCCTGCCTCGCCTGCCGCCACTCGCGCGGCTACGTCCGCCACCTGTTTCTCGCCGGCGAGATGCTCGGGCCGGTGCTCGCCTCGATCCACAACCTCACCTTCTACCAGCGGCTGGTGGCCCGCCTGCGGGAGGCGGTGCTCGCGGGAAACCTGCCCGCCGTGTGCGGCGACCTCACCGCCCGGCTCGGGGCCCCCGGGGAGCCCGACTGACGACCGGGGGCGATGTTCCGCCGCCGACCTGCGGTGTGGCGAGCAGGCTGCGCGGCGGGCTTGTCCGGCCGTCGCGCATCGCACTACATTTGCGGGTCTGCCGCCGCGGCCAGCCCGGGTGGCTGGTCCCGTTCCCGGAGTCGCCATGTCGCCCGATCACGCCATCGCCGTCGCCGCCATCGTGCCTGTCCTGGCCGCCGACGCCGTGCCGGCCGGGCCGATGGAGCAGCTCCTCTCGGTGCTCCCCCTGGTGCTGATCGGGCTGACGGCCTGGTTCGTGCTCTTCCGCCCGGAGCAGGAGCGGGCGCGGCGGCAGCAGGAACTGCTCGGGGCTCTCAAGAAGCACGATCGCGTGGTCACGAACTCCGGAATCTACGGCACGGTGGTCAACGTCGATCGCGACGCTGACCGGGTGACGCTGCGGATCGACGAGGCCGGCGCCGTGAAGATCGCCGTCACGCTCGCCAGCATCTCCCGGGTGCTCGGGGAGCAGGCGGCGGAGGCCGCGTCCAATGGCTGATCGCAACCAGGCCCGAGGACGGCGAGCACCGGGGGCAGCGGCCGCCGTGGGCATCATCCCGGCCGGGTCGGCCCGGCTCCTCCCGGCATTCTGCCCACAGCATCGTGCGCCGTCGGCTTCGGCCCCGCGGCGAACCCTTTCCAGAAACTGAAACGAGAACGGCATGAACATCGCGTCCTTCGCCTTCATCCTCTTCGCCCAGGTCGCCGACGCGGCCGCCGCGACGGCTCCGGCGATCCAGTCGGGGCCGTGGTTCCGCGCGCCGTGGGCCGTCTGGGTGATCACGTTCCTCACGGTGGCCGTGCCGACGCTCTTGACGTGGCTGGCGGCGAAGAGCCTGCGGTTCTCCGACAGCTGGGGGCGGCTGGCCACGGTGCTCGTGGCGGCCACCGCCGGTGCCGTGATCACGTGGCTGGGCTGGCCGCCGCGGCTGGGCATCGACCTGAAGGGGGGCGTGATCCTCGTCTACGAGGTCGATTCGGCACGGCAGTCCACCGGCCAGGTCGGTGACGCGGCCGGCAGGATCGAGCAGCTCCTCGCCACGCAGGATGGCGGGGCGGGCAGCGTCGTGCGGATGGCGGGCAACCGCATCAGCGTGCAGCTGAGCACGCCCGACGCGGTCGCCCGGGAGGCGCTCGTCAAGGGCATCGATCAGATCGACTTCGGCGACGCCGAGGTGCGGCTCGTGGGCAAGAAGACCGCGGGCGACCGGCTCGATCTCGATTTCGACGTCTCCGGCCAGGCGGCCCCGGTCGACATGGACAAGCTCGTCGCGGCCGTCAGCCGCCGCGTCAACCCGGGCGGCCAGAAGGAAGTCACCGTCCGTCGCTACGGCCTCGAGCAGCTCGAGGTGATCATCCCCGACGTCGAGCAGTCGGAGGTCGACTACATCAAGGGCGTCGTCTCGAGCGCCGGCGTGCTCGAGTTCCGCATCACCGCCAACCCCGAGGATCCGCGGCACAAGCGGGCGATCGAGCTGGGGCAGCGCTCCGCCGGCACGACGGTCAGCGACGGCGGCCGCGCCATCGGCCGCTGGGTGCAGCTCGACACGGAAAAGTTCAACCCGCTGGAGCAGCGCGATTTGGTCACGCGGAGCATGTCCGACGGCCGCGTCGAGGTGCTCGTGCTGCTCGACCGGTTCAACGTCACCGGCGGCTACCTGACGCGGGCCACCTCGAGCTACGACCAGGAACTCCAGCCCTGCGTCAACTTCTCCTTCAACTCTTCCGGCGCGGCCCTGTTCGGCACGCTGACCGGACAGAACCTGCCCGACCCGGCGAACCGTCTCACCAGCCGTCTGGGCATCGTGCTCGACGACGTGCTCATCTCGGCCCCCACGCTCCGCAGCGCCATCTCCGGCGACGGTCAGATCACCGGCGGCTTCAAGCAGGCCGACGTCGACCGGCTGGTGGGCGTGCTCAACGCCGGCAGCCTGCCCGCGGCGCTCGTCAGCGAGCCGATCAGCGAGCAGAAGATCAGCCCGCAGCTCGGCGCCGACACGATCCGCTCGGGCGCCCGCGCCATGCTCCTGGCGACGATCGTCGTGCTGGCCTTCATGCTGGCCTACTACCGCTTCTCGGGCTTCGTGGCCGACCTGGCCGTGCTGCTCAACATCCTGCTCGTGGTGGCGCTGATGATCTCGATCAAGGCGGCCTTCACGCTCGCCGGCCTCGCCGGGCTCGTGCTCTCCGTGGGCATGGCCGTGGACGCCAACGTGCTCATCTACGAGCGGATGCGGGAGGAGACGGAACGGGGCGCCGGCGTGCGGATGGCGATCCGCAACGGCTTCCAGCGGGCCTTCTCCACGATCGTCGACTCGAACCTGACGACGCTGATCACGGCGGTGGTGCTCTTCGCCATGGGCACCGACCAGCTCAAGGGGTTCGCTGTGACGCTCATCCTCGGCCTCGTGCTCAACCTGTTCACCGCCGTGTTCTGTGCCCGCGTCGTCTTCGACCTCGCCGAGCGGAACGGCTGGCTGCGGCGGATCGAGATGGCGAAGCTCTTCGGCACGCCGAACTTCGAGTTCGTCCGCTGGGTGCGGCCGGCGATCGCCGGCTCGCTGGCCTTCATCCTGCTGGGGCTCGCGGCGGCCGCGCAGCGGGGCCAGGGGCTCTTCGACATCGACTTCACCGGCGGCACGAGCGTGCAGGTGGCCTTCAAGCCCGACCGGCCGCTCGACATCGCCGAGGTGCGCCGGGCCGTCTCGGTGCTTCCCGACGTGGCCGTGAGCGCGGTGACCTCCGCCGACGTCGCGGCGGGGCTGCAGTACAAGATCGACACGTCGGTCCGCGACGCGGCCGACGTGGAGAAGACGCTGCGGGAGGTGTTTCCCGACCGGCTGCGGACGTATTCGATGGGGTTCGGCGACGTCGTCTCCTCGGCCAAGGAGGGGGCGCCGGCCGACGCCGCCGCGCTGACCACCGCCGTGGCGCTCGACTTCCCGGAGAAGATCAACCTGCCCACCCTGCGGGCCACGCTCCAGGAGGCGCTCGCCGCCGAGGGGGCCGCGGAGGCGGTCTTCGAGCTCGAGCCCGACGCCGCCGAGGCGAAGGCGGTCGCCGGCCGCACGAAGCCGCGGCGGACCTGGGCGCTCTCGACCGGGCTCGACGTGCCCACCACCAAGCGCGTGATCGAGCGGGTGGCGCGGAAGCTGGCCGACACGCCGGTCTATCTGTCGGCCAACTCGATCGGCGGCAAGGTCGCGGGCAACACGAAGGTGACCGCCGTCTACGCACTGCTGGCGAGCCTGCTGATGATCGTGCTCTACGTCTGGGTGCGGTTCCAGAACGTGGCCTTCGGCCTCGCGGCCGTCGTGGCCCTGATCCACGACGTGCTGGTGGCCGTGGCCTGCCTGGCGCTCAGCAAGTTCGTCGCGCCGGCCCTGGGCTGGGCGCTCGTCGACGATTTCAAGATCAGCCTCGACGTGGTCGCGGCGCTGCTGACGATCGTCGGCTTTTCGATCAACGACACGATCGTGATCTTCGACCGGCTGCGCGAGCTGCGTGGCAAGAGCCCGCTCGTCACCGCGGACATGGTGGACAAGGCGGTCAACCAGACCCTCAGCCGCACGATCCTCACGAGCGGCACGGCCTTCCTGGCCACGCTCATCCTCTACCTCTTCGGCGGGCAGGGCATCCACACCTTCGCCTTCACCATGCTCGTGGGCATCATCACCGGCACCTACAGCACGATCTACATCGCCTCGCCGCTGGTGCTCTGGCTGCAGGAAGGTGCGTTCGGCTCGGGGCGGCCGTCCACCAACGCGTCCTCTGCCCAGTACTCCGCGTGAGCGGGGCCCGGCTCGTCCGCGAACCGGACCGGTCGGGATCCTCGGCCGGGCGACGTCTGCGGAAGCGGGAGTGATCGTGACGGACGTGCGGCCGCGATCGGCGGCGGCGGCCGGCGTGGCCGGCCTGCGGGGCGCGGCTGGCGGATCTGCCGGGCGCATACTTGCCTGCCGGCGGCCGTCGGCACCGCCCACTCCGGTCGGGGCACGGTTCACCCGAGCAGTCCGCTGCGGTGGCGTGCCGCGTCGAATCAACGGGCGGCCGGCCCGATGCCGGGCCGGTAGCCGGTGGCAAGGGCCCGCCCCCGAGGATCGCCTCATGTCGCAAGTCATGCACACCGTGCGGTTCGTCGTGGGCATGTCGCTTTTGGCGGGGGGCGCGGTGCTCGCGCAGCCTCTCGCCAGCGCCCTGATCGCCGCGCGGCGGCCCCCGGTGGACGTGCCGCCGGCGGGCCAGCCGGCCTGGCGCGGGGCCGCAGCGACCGCCGCGTCAGTGCCGCCGGGCGGTCATGCGATTCCCGACCCGCTCACGCAGCGGCTGCCCGAGGGCTGGTCGTTTCCGGGCGCCGTGCCGCCCCCGGGAGCGTTCGCCGCCGCCGGCGGCGTTGCGGCGCCCCCCGGAGCGGGGCCGGGGGAGACGCGGTCGGAGACGGGATTCGTGCCCGTGCCGCCTCCCACGCCGCTGCCGCCGTCGAGCCTCGCCTTCGCTCCGGCCGCGCCGGAGCTCGACGGCACCTATCGCTCGACGGTCGACATCCCGCCGCCGCCGCTGCTCGACGCGCAGACGCCGCCGCCGCTGTCGGTGGGCTGGTCGCCCCAGGACGTTCCCCGCGCGGCGGTCATGCCGGCGCCGACGATGCCGTCGCCGGCGGCCGGCATGGCCGCGGCGCCGCCCGCGGCGGTGCCCGCCGCCGCTCCGCTCGACGGCACGGCGGCGACGTACGTGGTGCGCGATGGCGACGATCTCACGAGCATCGCGCTGGGGGCGTATGGCCACGCCGGTGCGGCGGCGGCGATCTGGGCGGCCAACGCCGACCGGCTGTCGGATCCGAGCCTGCTGCCCATCGGATTGACATTGCGGCTGCCGCCATCGTGGACGTTGCCCGCCTCGGCGGCGACGGCGGGCGGCGGCCAGCCGGCGATCGAGCCGGCGCTGGCGTCGGTCGGCGCGGGTGCCGCGGTGCCCCGGCCGTCGTTGGCGGCGGTGTCTCCGTCTGACGCGTCGCCGGCGGCGGCGTCATCGGCGGCGGCGCCCGCCCGCATGGCGGCGTCGTCGGTGCGGGGTGACGGGGCGGCGCCGATCGCGGCCGGCGGGCAGCACTGGCTCGCCTCCTCGGCGGGGGCCGCGGGTGGCGCGGGGCACGCGGGGGCCATGGCGGCGGGCATGCCGAAGCCGGCGGTCACGGCCGCGCCCGTGGCCCGGCGCCCGGGGGCCGTGCGGGTGGCGGCCGGCGAGACGCTCGACACGATCGCCGTCCGCTTCTACGGCGATCGGGCCATGGCTCAGCGGATCTGGCTGGCCAATCGCGATCGGCTGCGCAGCCCCGACCTGCTCGTGCCCGGCATGGAGCTGACGCTGCCCTGAGCCGCTGTGAGCGGCCGGACGTCCGGCGGACGTCATCGACGCGTCGCCGGAGGCATCCCGGAGCCACGGGCGGTCTCGCAGACGCGGCTTACCGTGGCTTGCGGGCGAGCGCCAGCTGGAAGAACGCCTTGAGCTGTTCGCCGGCGTTGATGGCCGGATCCTCGATGAGTTTGTCGGCGGAGAGGCTCGTGTCGAACTGCACCAGGAACACGGAGGCGTCGGCGAGTTCCTCGACCTGGGGAGACTTCGCGGGAGGCTGCCCGGCCCGCTGCTCGAGCCACTCGCGGGGCCGCAGCCGCTTGAATTGGTCGAACAGCTTCACCGAATCCTTGTCCTTCGAGCCCGCGAACACCATGACCGGCACGGCCCGCTTGAACGGCTCGGTGGCCATCGGCCCCGTCATCGACACGCCCTTCGTCGCCAGCACGGGGCTGACAAGCACCAGCGCCCGCACCTGCTGGCCCTGCGGGCCCGTGGTCGTGGGCTGCCAATTCCAGTCGGCCACCGTCCACATGGCCGCCAGCGTGCCGCCGAGCCCGGAGCCGACGACGCAGAGCCGGTCGATGTCGATGGCACTGCCGTCGGAATGCCGTTTGATCCAGGTGCGCACGGCCTCGATGTCGCCCCGCACGGACGACTGTTCGCGGAGACGGCCGCCCGCGGCCGCGGCGATCATCTCGAGATCGTGCTTCTTGAGCAGCCGGGGATCCGGGTCGGACCTGGGGCCCGGTCCGCCGTCGCCGCGTGCGCCGCTGGCGCCGTGCGATCGCAGGTCGGGGGCGACGACCGTGCAGCCGGCCCGCTGCAGCGAGCGGGCGAGTTGGTCGACGGTGTTGTGGGAACCCTCGATGTCGTGCACGAGGATGACCGTGGCGACCGCTTTGGTGCCCGCGGGCACGGGGTAGTGCCAGGCCGCGATGCGGACGCCGTCGGTGGTCTCGAGGTCCAGTTGCTCGACGGCCGGCTCGGCTGCGGTCGCCCCTTCGGCTCCACACGCCGCCCGCCGCGGACTCGCCACGAGGGCCAGGGCCAACGCCGCGGCGAACAGTCCCCACGAGAGGTGCGGCCGGCCGATCTCGAACGTTGCCAACGGTGCTGCCATCGACGTTGCCATCCGGTGGGAGGGGAGGACGGCAGTCGTTCCCGGGCCGTCCGACGTCGCCGCTGCGACAGCCTGCGTCACGGGGGTGAAAAGCCGATTGTTCCGAGGCTATCACCCCCATGTTTGCCCGGTCAATCGACGGGATCGCCGTCGCGGGGGCGGGTCGAAACGGCCGGGGCCCTCCCGGGGAATAAACCGGGGGGAGCGGGCCGAAGAGAGAAGAGAATAGAGTAGTGCGGGAGTTTGCCCCGGACTCCGAGGGATCGTGCGGGGCGGCCGCTCGTGAGCGAGGCCTCGGCCGCGCGCGGGAACGATCGGATCGGGGGCAGGATCGGGGGCGAACCAGGCCGCGAGCCGGGTTCGACGACGTCCTTGTGCCGCCGCCCGAACGGAGCCTCGCGGCACGGGAATCCCCGGCCGGGACCGGCGTCGGGTAGGGTATGATGTGCGGAAATCCGGCCACTCGGGGCCGGCCATGGCGGGCCGGGCACGACCGGTTCGAAATCGACATCCACGGTGAGGATTCCCCGATGGGACCGATCGCGCAGGCCAGGCGTTGGTGGCAGGAGTACACGGGCGAGGAGGACACGCCGTTCGACGGCGACACCCCCGCCTGGCTGGTGAGCCTGCTGATCCATGTCATCGTGCTGTTGTCGCTGGCGCTCGTCGCCCTGCGGGAGCCCACCCGTTCGGCCCCCGCCGTCACGATCATCCAGCCGCGGCAGGTCGAAGAGCAGGAAGTGCTCGTCGTGCCCGACGAGATGGCCGTGTCCGACGACCCGGAATCGACCCCCGGCGCCGACTCCAGCGACAGCATCCAGGTGGCCCAGGCGCTCGCGCCGACGCTGTCGGAGCAGTCGGTGGCGCCCGTCGAGGTCGACACCGCGATGCCGACCGACATCAAGGTCGAACTCCTCGACGAGGTGCCCACGGCCCAGTCGCTCGATGAATCGATCGTCGTGAAGGGGGCGGCGGGCGCGGGCGCCACCGGGGCGTCGGGCGCCGTGGATCGTCTCACGGCGGAGATCGCCGCATCCCTCGCGCAGCATCCCACGGTGATCTGCTGGGTCTTCGACCAGTCGGTGAGCCTGGCGGGACAGCGGAAGGAGATCGCCGCCCGCCTCGAGCGGGTGTTCGACGAACTGGGCACGCATCGCTCCGCGGCCCATCGCCCCGACCTGAAGAACATCGTCCTCGCCTTCGGCCAGAAGGTCACGGCGGTGACCAAGCCCACGGATGACGTCGACGAGGTCGTGAAGGCGATCAACTCGATTCCGATCGACGATTCGGGCATGGAGATGACGTTCACGGCGGTGCGACGGGCGGCGGAGGAAGCCCGCCGGTTCCGCACCACCACGCCGCGCCGCAACGTGATGATCATCGTGTTCACCGACGAGGTGGGCAACGATCAGGATCAGGCCGATCAGGCCGCGAAGGAGTGCCGCATGCTCGGCATTCCGGTGTACGTCGTCGGCGTGCCGGCGCCCTTCGGCATGAAGCAGGTGAAGATCAAGTTCGTGGAGTTCGACCCGAAGTTCGACCAGGAGCCGCAGTGGGCCGTGGTGGAGCAGGGGCCGGAAACGCTCTATCCCGAGGTCGTCCGTGTGCATTCCGGCCGCCTGGCCGACGAGGCCATCGATTCGGGCTTCGGGCCGTTCAGCCTCTCCAAGCTCTGTGCCGCGACCGGCGGCATCTACTTCTCCGTCCACGCCAACCGCGGCGCGGCGGGGCGGGTCAATGACGACCAGACGGCGGCGATGTCGTCGCAGTTGCGTCACTTCTTCGATTCCGAGGCGATGCGGGCCTACGCGCCCGACTACGTCTCCGCCGCCAAGATCGACCAGATGCTGGCCGCCAACAAGGCGAAGAAGGCGCTCGTGGAGGCGGCCCGTTCCGTGGAGATCAACCCCATGGAATCGCCGACGATGGTCTTTCCGCGGAAGGACGACGCGGCGCTGGCGGGGCTGCTCGGGGAGGCGCAGCGGGCGGCGGCGCTCGTGCAGCCGCGGATCGACTCCCTGCTCGACACCCTCAAGGCCGGCCAAGGCGACCGCGATGCGATCAAGGAGAAGCGATGGCAGGCGGGCTACGACCTGGCGCTCGGCCGCGTGCTGGCCGTGAAGGTGCGGACCGACGCCTACAACTCCATGCTCGCCCAGGCGAAGTCGGGGATGAAGTTCAAGAACCCCAAGAACGACACCTGGGTGCTGGAGGAGAGCACCGACCTGTCGAAGGTCGGGTCGCAGACGGAGAAGGCCTCCCAGCAGGCCACCATGCTCCTGGAGCGGGTGAAGAACGAGCACCCGGGCACGCCGTGGGCGCTGGTGGCCGCCGAGGAACTGCGGCGCCCGCTGGGCTACGTCTGGAACGAGAAGTTCACCGACGTCAACGCGGTGAAGAAAGAGGGGCCCGGCGGGAACAACAACAACAATCCCGCCGCCCGCGCGGACGACAAGAAGAAGATGCTCGCCGGCCCGAAGCAGAGGCGGCCGCTGAAGAATCTGTAGGTGGCGGCATCCGCAGGCCGCGTCCGGACCCGTGCGGGCGTCCGGGCCGTTTCGTGTCGACACGCATCGGCGTCAGAACGTGAGGTTTTCCTCGGCGAACGTCGAACGGCTGTCGTAGGCGTGGAAGCTGCGGGCGATCTTCCGCGAGAGCACCTGCAGGAAGAGGCCGCGGAACTGTGCCTCCGAGCGGTCGCTCGAGGGCACGGCGCTGTCGCCGGGGAACGTGAAGCTGTCGATCCGCTTCTCGAAGAGCACCGCCTTCTTCTCGACGTCGTAGACGCGCACGTTCGCCGACGCACGGCCGCGGTAGAGCGTCGATCCCTCGTGCATGCGGAACTCCTCGAGGTCGATTCCGACGACGATGTCGGCGTCGAGCGATCGGCCGAGCGTCGGGTAGTCCACCCAGGCGTTTTCGTCGATCCACCGGGCGACCTCCCGTTGGTCGATGACGCGGGCCTTGCGGACGTTCTGCGAGAGCTGTGCGCCGACCATCGTGGCGAGTTCGCGGGCCGAACTGGCGTCGCTGAACTCGAGCTCCACGATCGGCTTGCAGACCACCGCCACGTGCTTGCCCCGCAGGCCCTTGAACTCGGCCGGCGCGTCGTTTTCGGGCTGCACGAGGTAGGCCACGGTGGTGAGCACCGAGCAGCCGCCGGCGAGCGGGGGCAACAGGGCGGCGGCCAGAAGCAGGAGCGGGCGGATGGGCCTGGGAAGCATGCGTGGATCCTCTCGTCCCGGGGTGGTCCAACGAAGTGGATCGATGGGGGCGGGGAGGATATCGGGCCCCGAGGCCGCGCTCAAGTCCGCTTGCACCCGATCACGAGGCCTGGCACGGGGCCGAATCGACACCGGCCGCCCGTTGCGGGCCGTCGGGCCGGGCGGCCGGGCAGCGTGGGGGGAACGGGGATCGGTGGGCCGACTGGTGAGGCCCGCCGGCGGGGGCACAATGGATGACATGGCCACGACCGACGACCCGACGACGACGCCCGACGCCGCGTTTCTCGCCATGCTGCGGGGGGGCCTGCCCCGGCAGGGCTTTTTCGGGCCGCCGGTGCTGGTGGGCGTGTCCGGGGGCGCCGACAGCGTGGGACTGCTGCTGGGCCTGCAGGCCCTGGCCGGCGGGGGAACGCCTCCCGGACGGCTTGTCGTCGCCCATGGGCGGCACGATCTGCGGGAGGAGGCCGGCGCCGACGCCGCGTTCGTCGTCGCGCTGGCCGGATCGCTGGGCCTGCCCTGCGTGGTCGGCGACCTGCGGGTCCGTGACCGCGACGGGGTGCGCGGCGAGGGGGTCGAGGCGCGGGCCCGACGGATCCGCTACCGGTTTCTGGCCGAGACGGCCCTCGCGCACGGGGCGCGGCACGTGGCCGTGGCCCATACGGCCGACGATCAGGCGGAGACGATCCTCCATCGGGCGCTGCGCGGCACGGGGCTCGCAGGCCTCGGCGGCATGCGGCCCGTGCGGGAGTTGGTTCCGGGCGTGGCCCTCGTCCGGCCGCTCATCACGGTGCCCCGCGCCGCCGTGCGTGGCTACCTCGCCGCGCGGGCGCAGGAGTGGTGTGAGGACGCCACCAATGCCGACGTGCGTCACGCCCGCAGCTTCCTCCGTCACGAGATCCTGCCGCGATGCGCCGCGGGCCCCTATCCGGCGGCGCCGGCGGCGCTCGCCCGTCTGGGGCGGCAGGCGGCCGGCGCGGCCGCGGCGCTCGCGAGCGCCGCCGACGCCCTGCTCGACGCGCACGCGACGCGGGGCGGCGGGGGCGCGGTCGTGCTCGCGGCCGATCGGCTGGCGCGGCTCGATCCGCAGCTGGTCGCGGAGGTGTTCGTGGCGGTCTGGCGGCGCGAAGACTGGCCGCAGCGCGACATGACGGCCCGCCACTACGAGCGGCTCGCGGGCCTCGCGGCGACCGCCGCCGATCCGCCGGCGACGGCCGCTCCGATCGAGTTGCCCGGCGGGGTGCGGGCCGCACTTGTGTCGGGAGGACGACTCGAGCTTTCGCCCCCCGTGCAGGCCCGCGCACGCTGATGGGCGGCCGCGACGGCTGGCGGATCAGCGGGCCGGCGGCCCGTCGGCGGCCGCCGTCCGCACGGGACCGAGACCGGCCGCCATCTCGCCGAGGAGCCGCTCCCGCACGGGCCGCAGCTCCTCGATGAACCCCTTCGGGTCACGATGCTCGCGGATGGCGTATTGATGGGCCACGACACCCCCGCCAGGGGCCTTGGCGAACCGGAACACGTTGAACTCCACCGACGACGCGTCGGCGGGCCAGAAGACGTAGTCGACGAGGACATTGCCGGTGGCCGCATCCTGGCGGATCGAGCAGGGCGCCTGCGGCGACTCGGCCTTGATCCCCGTGACGAGCGACACGGCGAGCGCCTTCGGATCCTGCTCGCCCGAGTAGGTGCGGATCGACGCCAGCCGCGTCCAGGCGTCGGGCCGCTCGCCGGCCGGGACGAACTCCCGCGCCATGCCGCCGGGAATCTCCCCCTCCCAAACCAGTTCGAGCGTCCGGCCGTCGAACGTCACGGCTGCGGCGGGGAGCGGCTTCGCGGCCGGCTCCGCCGCGATCGAGCGGGGGGCGGACGTGAGGGCGACGGCCAGGACGATGGCCGGTGCGATGGCTGAGGCGGTGCGGGCGTTCATCGTGAAACCTGCGGAGGCTCGGGGCGTGACCGGATCCAAGGGGCGGAACGATACATCCCCGACCGCCGCCGGGCGAGAAGAGATTCCGCCCGCCCAGTCCGCCTGCGGGCGGACTGGGGGAACTGGGGCGGTGGCGGGGCAGCGGGACCACGACGACGCTGCCTCACCAGTCGCCGATCCACGCACACCGCACATGCCACCGCATTCCCGGCTGTGCCGGCTCTTCGTCCACAGCCTGCTAGTGCATGCCGCGGGCCTTGTACCCGCCGCGGGTCGCGAACCACGCCAGCAGGAGCCCGTAGCAGACGAACATCGTCGCCGGCACGAGCGCCGTCAGCTTGAGAGCCTGCCGCCCGCCGAACAGGCCGGCGTCCTCCACCAGCGGCTTGTCGGTGGCTGCCGCCGGCGCCGCCTGCGAATCCCACCAGTCGACCAGCTGCCGCTGCGCCGCCACCGCTTCCGGCTTGGCGTTCTCGCGGGTCAGCAGTTCGAGGGCCCGCTGCGCCTCCTTGCCGCCGTCCTCCAGCACGCCCACCTTCGCGCCGTCGAGGCCGACGGTCTTCATCCAGAGAAACTCGTTCTCCTTCGGCGCCTTGTAGCGATCGTAGACCGCGGCGTTCGACTCCTGCAGCTTCGCCGAGGCGTTCTGATCCTGCAAAAACCCGATGCCCGGGCCGCCGAGGAGTCCGGCCGCCAGCATGCCGACGCCACCGGCGGCGCCGATCGTGATCGCGCCCCCCTTGGGGAACTGCTCGCTGACGACGGCGAGCATCGTCGGCCAGAGGAAGGTCTTGCCGATGCCGTACACCGTGGCCGCCAGCACGCACATCGCGGCGCCCTGGGCATTGCCCAGGAGCGTCAGGCCGGCGGCGCCGAACAGGGCGGAGACCGCCAGGAGGCCCAGCGGCGAGATCCGTTCCACGATCGGGCCGGCGAAGAATCGCAGCACGAACATCAGGCCCGACGTGTACACGAACAGCAGGAGGCCGTTGGCCGGGCTGCTCATGATCGTGCCGGTGATCTTCGAGATCCAGGAGTCGGTGCCGAGTTCCACGTAGCCGACCATCGCGTGCACGAGCAGCAGTGCAGCCAGCAGCAGGTGGCCGAAGCGGAATCCGGTGGCGGCGCCGAACGCGACGAGCAGCCCGGCGGCGATGCCGCCGGCCACGATCGGGGACAGGCCGAGGTCGCTTTTGAAGAACAGGGCGAGCAGGCCGCAGATCACCGCCGCGCCGACGAGACCCAGTTCGCCGAGCATGTCCTTGAAGCTCACGCCCGAACTGCTCGCCTCGCTCTTGGGGAACCGCTGGCCGAGCATCATCAGGCCGTAGAGCACGACGGGGATGAGGAACAGCGAAATCTGCAGCTCCCAACGAATCGGCTTGCCCCCCTGCGCGCCCGCCATGAAGTAGCTCGCCAGACCGCCGAGGATCAGGCCCCCCGGCCACCCCGCGTGGAGGATGTTGAGGTAGTGCGCCTTGTTCCTGGGGAAGAGCGTGGCGACCAGCGGATTGACCACGGCCTCGGCGATGCCGTTGCCGATCGCGAAGAGGAACATGCCCCAGAAGAGGCACTGGAACGCCAACGGCTTGCCCCCCGCGGCGAAGGCGGCGCCGGTCGCCAGCGTCAGGGCCGCCGACACCAGGTGCATCACGAACGCGGCGAACATGAGGGGCCCGAAGCCGATCCGATCGGCGATCAGGCTCGAGAGCAGGATGATGATCCCGAAGCCGGTCAACCCACCGCCGGTGATCGCGCCCAGTTCGGTCTGGGTGAAGCCGTACTGCTCGGCCCACTGCCCGAGGATGCCCGCCCGGATCGAGAAGCCCACGCCCGCGGCGAGGATCGCCATGAAGCCGGCCCAGAGCAGCCGCTGCGGATTGACTCCCGCCGTGCCGGAAAGGTCGGACGAGTCGGAATGATCACGCTGGTCGTGCTCGGCGTTCATGCGGGTGCACCCAGAAGAGAGAAAAGAGAGCCGCAGGACGGCGCGTGCGATCGACGCCCTCCCCGGACCCGGACATCCGGGGCAACCCCCGGTGACAAGTTCGGCACTATAGCAGGGGGCCGCAGGCTGGGGAAACGGCGTTATCGCCGCGGCTCTCCGCCGTGGCGGCGGCGGCCGATGGCGGCTTGACCCCCCGCGGGCCGAACACGTACTTTCCCGGCCCGTTCCCGTCCCCGGCCGCGGCCCCTCCGCGCGCCGACGCTCCCGGGCAGATCGTCTTGAAATCCCTCTCCGACACGCTCTGGATGCTCGTGCGTTGGGCGTTGCCGCTGACGGTGGCCGGCGTCGTGGCGGCGGGCGCGATCGGCACGAGCCGCATCGGCGACGAGGTGCGGGTCCGCGTCCAGGAACGCCTCGCGCGGGAACTGCCCGCCTTCACCGTGCAGGTGCAGGCCGCGAGTCTCGTGGAAGGGGAGGGGATCGTGGTGCGCGGCATCTCGATCGTCGACCCGCGGTTGCCGCGGGAATACCGGCAGGTCGTCTGGGTCGACGAGATTCGGCTCGCGTGCAGCACCACGCTGGCCGACCTCGTCGCCGGCGCCCCGCGGATCGCCGCGGTGCGGCTGCGTCGCCCGGTGGTGCACGCGGTACGGCTGCAGCAGGGGGGCTGGACGCCCGCGGGCCTGCTCGGCAGGCGGCCCGCCGGCGGCGGCATGGTGCCGGTGTCGATCGAGGACGCCACCGTGCTCGTCGACGACCTGCAGCGACAGACCCGCACCGTGGTGCGGCAGGTCGCGCTGGAGATCGAACCCGAGGCGGACGGTTGGGCGACCGTGCGCGGCACCGCGGGGGGCGACCTGCTCGACCGCGCGCAGGTGTCGGGCCGCGTCGCGCCCGCCGCCGGACGATTCGACCTGCGTGGCACCGTGCAAGGACTCGACGTCACCCCCCGGCTCGTCGGCCTCGCGCCGGCCGGTGCCGTGGCGGCCGCCGGCCCGCTCTGGAGCCGGGCCGCGGGGCTGCGGGGCCGCATCGACCTCGAATGGCAGGCCGCCGGCGAACTTGCGAAGCCCGACGAGATCGCCTTCGCGTTCGGCGGCCGTCTGGAGTCGGGCCGGTTCGAGCACGGCTCCCTGCCGTTCGCGATGAGCGACGTCACGGTGTCTTTCCGCGGCGGCCGCGCGGGCGTCACCTTCGAGCGGCTCGAGGCCCATGCCGGCTCCACGCTGCTGCGGGGTGGAGGCCGCCTCGGCGGCTGGACGGCCGACGCGGATTTCGAGCTGCTGGTGGAGGCGGAGCGGCTCGTCGTCGGGCGGCATTGGGAGGGACTCCTCCCCGATGCGCTGGCCTCGCAATGGAGCAAGCTCCTGCCCGCCGGCGAGATCGACGTGCGGGCGCAGCTGGCCCGTCGCGGCGGCGTGCTCGATCGCAACGTCTCGATCCGCTGCCGGAACGTGTCGCTCACGCACTACCGCTTCCCCTACCGGCTCGACCGCACCGTGGGCACCGTCCTGCTCGAGGGCGACGCCGTGACGATCCACCTCACCGGGCAGGCCGGCGGGCACGCCGTGCAGGTGCAGGGTGCGTTCCGTCCCGGCGAGGCCGGCGGCACCGTCGGCATGCTCGAGGTGCGGGGCGACGGCATGCGGATCGACGACACCCTCCTGGCGGCGATGCCCCCGCGGAGCGCCGACATCGTGCGCACGCTCCGCGGCTCCGGCACGTTCGACTTCGTCTTCCGGCACGACCGCGCGCCGCAGCTGCCGGGTGGATACGCCAACTCGCTGGGCATCCGCCTCGTGCAGTGCAGCCTCGCCTACGCCGGCTTTCCCTATCCGCTCTCCAACGTGTCGGGCACCATCCGCATGGATCGGGGCCACTGGACGATCAAGGACATCACCGGCTCCAACGACACCGGCGTGGTGCGGTGCTCCGGCATGCTGCTGCCGCAGGGGGAGGACGACGGGGAGCTGACACTCGAGCTGGTGGGCACGGGCGTCGTGCTCGAGCCGGAACTGCGCGACGCCCTCCCCGCGGGTATGCGGCAGATCTGGGACGACGTCGATCCACGGGGCAACGCCGAGTTCACCGCGACCGTGCGGCACCAGGTCAAGCTGCGGCGGACCGAGGTGGAACTCGAGGCCACGCCGCAGGGCGACACCGTGTCGATCGAGCCGGCCTGGTTCCCCTACCGGCTGGAGCGGCTGCGGGGCAGCCTGACGTTGAAGGACGGCGTGCTGCGGTTCCGGTCGGTCCGCGGCACGCACGCCCGCACCACCGTCTCCGCCGGCGGCGTCTGCCGCTTCGCGCCCGACGGCGGCTGGGCCGTGTCGTTCGAGCAGCTCTCGGCGGACCGCTTCCGCGCCGATCACGAAGTGCTCCAGGCGCTGCCCGTGGGCCTGCAGCAGGCGATCTCGGCGGTGCGGCTCCGCGGTCTGCTGTCGCTCGTCGGCACGCTCGACATCCATTCGACCGGCGGCCAGCCCGCCGCGGCGTGGGACATGCACCTCGACGTCGAGCAGGGCTCCCTCGACGTCGGCACGCCGCTCGAACACGTCCACGGCGGCATCCGGCTGCGGGGCCGGTCGGACGGCCGCACCTGGCAGACGCTCGGCGAGCTGGCGATCGACAGCGCCACCTGGCGCGGCGTGCAGCTGACGGCGGTGCAGGGACCGCTCTCGATGGACTCCGGCGGCGTGCGGTTCGGCGCGAACGCCGTTCGCGCCGGCGGGGACGGCACGGCCCGGCGGGTCTCGGCCCGCCTCGCGGGCGGCACCCTCCTCATCGACGGTAGTGCCGCCGCGGGTGATCCGGGCGGCTTCGCCGTCGTGGCGTCGCTCGCCGAAGCGAGCCTCGAGCGGCTCGCCGGGGAGGCGCTCGTGGCGCCGCACCCCTACCGCGGCCGCGTCTACGGCACCGTCGAGGTGAGCGGCGCGCGGGCCGGCACCCACTCGCTGGCCGGCCGCGGCCAGGTGCGGCTGCGCGACGCCGACATCTACGAGCTGCCGCTGGTGGTGGCGCTCCTGAAGATGTTCCGCGTCAAGGCGCCCGACCGCAACGCCTTCGGCTCGAGCATCGTCGACTTCCGCATCGAGGGGCCGCGGGCCTACCTCGACAACATCGAGCTCTCGGGTGACGCGATCAGCCTCGTCGGCAACGGCGAGGTCGACTTCGACGGGGCGGTGCACATGACCTTCCGGTCGATCATGGGCGACTCCGCCACGCAGCTCCCCGCGATGAAGCGGCTGATCGGCGGCGCGAGCGGACAATTCATGCTCATCCACGTGGACGGCTCGCTTCCGCATCCGGAGATGACGAGCGAGGCGTTTCCCACGCTCGCCGCCGCGATCCAGAAGCTGCAGTCACAGCGGCGGGGCACCGACCAGGCCCGCACCGCTGGCGTCCGCCGGGAGGCCCCCCGATGATCCACGCGATGAACCCCGGGATGCACCGCACGACCGCGCGGCCGCGCCGCCGACAGGCCATACTGGACCGCCCGAACCGGGATGCGCGGCACCCCGGGCGCACGACGCGTCGCCGCCCGGAGGACGTCCGCCGCGGACCGGGGGCGCGGCCGCCGGGATTTTCGCCGAGGAGCACAGCCGTATGACGCCGGCACCGATCCACTTCGTGAAGATGCAGGGCGCGGGCAACGACTACGTCTACGTCGACTGCTTCGCCGAGCCCGTCCCGGCCGATCCCGTCGGCCTCGCGCCGCGGATCGCCGACCGGCACTTCGGCGTGGGGGGCGACGGCCTCGTGCTCGTGCTGCCCTCCACGCTGGCGGCCGCCCGGATGCGGATGTTCAACGCCGACGGCAGCGAATCGGAGATGTGCGGCAACGGCGTGCGGTGCGTGGCGCACCTCGTCGTCGCCCGCGGGCACGCGGCCCCGGGGCCGGTGACGATCGAGACGGGCCGCGGGGTGCTCACGCTCGAGGTCACGCCGGAGGGCCCGCGCCGGTCCCGCGTGCGGGTCGACATGGGCGCGCCCCTGCTCGCGCCGGCCGCGATTCCGGTGGCGGTGCCGGTGGCGGTGCCGGGGGCGGACGGCCGGGTCGTCGACGCGGCCTGCCCGGCGCTCGTGGAGCCGGAACCCTGGTGGCACGACTGCGGACTCGATCCGCGGATGACCTGCGTGTCGATGGGCAATCCGCACGTGGTCTTCTACTGCCGCGACGTGGCCCGCGTGCCGCTCGAGGCGGTCGGGCCCCGACTGGAGACGCACCCGATCTTTCCCCGGCGGGTCAACGTGCACTTCGTCGAGGTGATCGACACGGGCCGCGTGCGGATGCGCACCTGGGAGCGTGGCAGCGGGATCACCATGGCCTGCGGCACCGGCGCCTCCGCGGTGTGCGTGGCCGGCGTGCTCACGGGCCGCACGGGGCCGCGGCTCGTGGCGGAATTGCCCGGGGGGGCGCTCGAACTGGAATGGCGGGGGGCCGGCCACGTGTCTATGACGGGACCGGCCGCGGAGGTGTTCACGGGCACGTGGCCGGAGGCCTGACCGCACGGGCGGACGGGCAGGCAGCGAAGAAAGGACTCGATCGCTTGAAACTCGAATCACCACGGGCCATCGGCGCCTGGTCGCTGGCCGCCGCGGGCACGATCCGCTGCTGGATGGGCACGCTCGACTACCGGGCGGACTTCGGTGATCCCACCGTGGATCCGGTGCACCCCGCGTATCGTGGCGCGAAGATCTACGTCTTCTGGCACGAGAACATCCTGCTGCCCCTGTTCCTCCGCGGGCACTGCAACATCGCGATGCTGCTCTCGCGGCACCACGACGCCGACATCCTCGCCCGCGTGGCGGGGATGATGGGCTTCGGCGTGGTGCGGGGGAGCACGTTCAAGGGGGGCTCCACGGCGCTCCGCGAACTCGCCCACCGCGCCCTCACCGAAAACCTGACGATCACGCCCGACGGGCCGAGGGGGCCGCGCCGCCGGCTGGCGCCGGGCTGCGTGTTTCTGGCGAGCACGCTGGGACTGCCGATCGTGGCGATGGGGCTCGGCTACGAGCGGCCCTGGCGGCTGGGCACATGGGATCGGTTCGCCATTCCCCGCCCTTTCAGCCGGGCCCGCGCCGTGATCAGCCGGCCGATCCGCGTGCCGGCCCGCCTCGATCGCGACGGGATCGAGCATCATCGCGCCGGGGTGGAGCGACTGCTCGTGCGGCTCACCGACGACGCCGAGGCGTGGGCCACGACGCGGAGCCGTCGCGCGGGCGAGTCGATCGTGCGCCGCGAGCCATCGCGGCACGCGCGGCAGGCGGCCCCGTTGCGTGGTCCGTCAGGCGTGTCGCTCGAAGACGAGCTGATGCGGTGCGGGCTGGCGCCACTGGCGGGCGTGGATGCGTCGGCCGACCGGTGGAATGAGACACGGAACGAAACATTGAACGAAACACGGCACGAGCTCCGGAACGAGCAGCGTCCCGCGGCCTGAAACCGGTGGCCGCCAAGGAGGCATGCTTCCCGCGGACACGCCGTCCATCAGCGGTTCAGACGCCCCGTGGCGTCCAGCCGACGTTCGAGTTCCTCGACCCGCCGCTCGAGCCTCTGCACCAGCTCCTCGAGCCGCTCGATCAGCCGCGGATCGGCCGGCACGCCACCGCTGGTCGCCCGTGACGGATTCCCCGACGGCGTGCGCTGATCGAGCGACTGCATGCCGCCCGCCGTGGCGTTCGCCGTCGCGGCGGACGCCGGAATCACCATGCTGCCAGGGATCGGAGCGCCGATCCGGTCGGTGCCCCCCGCAGGAATCCGCCGGGCGAGCGCCGGCGCCGGCTGGAGTTGCGGCGGCTCCGTCGCAGGAATGGCCTCGCCGGCCGCAGGACCACCGACGAGCGCCCGTTCGAGCGGGGCTTCGAGCGGCTGCAACACCACCTCGGCCCGTTTCGCCTCGCCGCCGGGAAGCACGTATTGGAGTGAGACGGGGATTCCCACGGGGCCGTGGCTGACGAGCTGCGACAGATCCTGCGGCGAACCCACCGGCCGGTCGTTGATCGCCACGATCACGCTCCCCGGCGGCACGCCCGCCCGCGATGCGGGCAGATCGTGCACGACGCCGATCACGAGGGCGCCCCGCGGATCCGGCAGGCGAAACCGCGACTGCACCGCCGTGTCGACCGGTACGGTGCGCACGCCGAGCGCCGGTCGGCCGGACGCCGCCGACGACTGGGGGAGCGTCGTCGTCGGACCGGTGGCGACCGCCGGCGGCGGCAGGAGGCCGGCCGGCTCGGCGAACCGACGGATGGCCGGGGAGTATGGCTCGGCCATCGCGACCGGTGCGGATGGCGGTGCGGCCGGGACCGTATCCGCAGGGCCGCCGAACCGGGGAGCGGGCGTCATGACGGGCGGCGCCTGCGCGAACGGCGATGGGGCCACGTCGGCCACGGAGGGAACGGTCGCCGCCGACTCCGGCGGTTGCACGAGCACGGATCGGGGGGGCACCGCCGCGAGCGGCGGTGCCGGCGGCTGGGCGATGCCCGGCGTCGGGGACAGGGACTGCGGCGGGCCCGCGAACGGCGCCGGTTGCGACGCGAGCGTCTGCGGAACGAACGCCGGCGGAGATCCGGGCTGTGCCGTCGCCGGCTGCGGCGATCCCGGTTGCAGTGGGCTGCCGAAGGGGGCGGTTGAAGCCGCCGCGGTCGCCGCCGGGTTGGCGAGCGGGGGATTGTCAGTCGGACCGCCGCCGGGCGGTTGCCATGCCCGCGCGCGGGCGTCCGCCGGCCGGGCCGCCGCCGTGAGTTCCACGTTTTCGACACGGTTGTCGCGACCGATCGCCGCCTTCACCTGCTGGCCCGGCGCGATCGCCGCCAGCGTGGCGGCCATCTCCTCGTCGTGGCTGAGCGGCCTGCCGTCGAGGGCGAGCAGCACGTCCTGCGGCCTGATGCCGGCCTTCGCCGCCGGGCCGTCCGGGGCCACGTCGACGACCGACAGGCGGCCGGTCACGATGGCGTCGTCCACGGTGAGTCCGAGCCATCCGGTGCCCGCGCCGGGCAATGCCGCGGGGGCCGCGACGGCCGGCCGAATCGGTGCGGGATCGCCGGCCGGCAGCGTGATCGGCTGACCGATCGCGACGTCACCCGCCGGGAGCGTCGGTGCGGCCGCAGACGCCGAGGGGGGCACCGCCGCCGCCCCTGTCTGGTC
>Ga0209189_1000470_pt1 | contig 34037 bp, 21 predicted proteins | sample C_130820_EF_Meta_FD_187308 | JGI IMG/M metagenome (GOLD analysis project Ga0209189, IMG submission 187308) | Freshwater microbial communities from Lake Croche, Canada to study carbon cycling - C_130820_EF_MetaG (SPAdes) (version 3) | ecosystem: Environmental > Aquatic > Freshwater > Lake... | reverse complement strand
AAAGATAAAAAAACCAACGAAGTAAAAGCACCACCCGACCCGCAGTGGTTGCTATTTGAAAAGTGTATGCGTGGCGATACCAGTGATAATGTCTTTTCTGCTTATCCAGGAGTTCGTGAAAAGGGCACAAAAAATAAAGTGGGTTTGAGAGAAGCATTTGCTGATCGAGACGCCAAAGGCTACTCTTGGAATAATATGATGTTACAACGTTGGTCTGATCATGAAGGTGTCGAACACAGAGTATTAGATGATTACCTTCGAAATGTGCAATTATGCGATCTGTCTGCTCAACCAGAAGAAATTAAACAAATTATTTTTAAAACAATTAATGATGCTATTGATCTAGAAAAAAACATTCCACAAGTTGGCGTTAGATTATTGAAGTTCTGTGCAGAATATGACTTGCAGAAAATCAACGAACAGGCCACTAGCTATGTGGAACCATTGAATGCGAGGTATATTAAAGAATGAATGCAACTGCCAAAGTGCTGATTCCAGATAAGGAATGGATCATCAAGGATGGTGCTAAAAAAATTGCCGCCATTTCCAAAGAGAAAAAAGGTTATCTAGTGATGTGTAAAGGTTTACGCATACCTTTCAAGAATCTAGCTGAAATAAAATCTGCTGTGGGAATAGCTTTTTTTGAAGAAAGTATCAAACATCTCAAAAAAGAAGAACCTGATACTTACAGCATCTATGGATTTCCCTGCAAATCCAAACCACACGAACCACTGTACAATGTACAAAAAAAACTACCCCTGTATACCAAACGATCCAAAAGCAAAAGTCAACACTGTGCAGGACACTATATCATCAAATTTAGAAAGGGTTGGGTTAAAAGTTTTAGTCCCAAACTGATTACACTGGAAAGATATCCATTTCAGGGTCCTTGGAAAACTGAAGAAGAATCCAAACAGGCATTGAGAAAGGCCAATCACTCATGCGACAACTAAACACTATACCCATTGAAACTTTTTTAGACAAGGCTAGAATTGCTAGAAAAAGCAATCAAAATTCCATAACATTATCTGTCAAAGAATACAATGAGCTGTATGATAGTCTTGCCACTATTATGACTAGATTGAGCGGTGAATTGACACAGTCTCCAGATACTGAAGACCCCATACAGATCAAAATGACAGGCGGCACTTTTTAAAAACTAGAAATAAATACATGCTAAGGAGCATGTATCTAATGTCTAGGCCAAAACCCAAAGTCTTGTTAGAAATAACCAATAAAAAAACCTACAAAACAGAACAGATTTTGAACGCTGAGGCCATTTGGGCTGTATTTTATCAGGATAATCCCATCAATCTCAAAACCAATAGTTTTGTGGCTCAAAAGGTAGGTCCAAAATACAAAAAAATCAGTTTTAGTAACCCAGGGCATGCATTCAATTTGGCTGAAAAACTCAACCGGCTGTTCAATAGTTCCGAGTTTTCTGTGTACAAGCTGACCACTGGTGAAAAACTAACAAATGAATCAAAAACTTGATTTGACCAAATACATAGCAGAACAGTGCAATTTACCAACTGACGAAGAATACATTAAAAATTTGATCGTAAAATGGTGGTTCAATCCAAGGAAAAAACTGTCTGGCGGTCTAAGACTCACAGATGAAGGATTTTCTCAAATTTCCAAATACATCAAAGTTTATCGTGTGGCCATTGACCAACCAATACCATATACCAACAAAGTAATAATTTGGTTGGACAAATACATTGACAGTCCATGGTATGTTACTAACAAAGAAGTGTATGTGTTACATGAAAAAATAGCTGTACAATTGGTGTTGTTTTCTGGCAACATTGCCAGGTATACTGAAATTAAAGCATCCGCAAGTTGACAATATTAAAAATCTGCTGTATAATTTATACATATTGTAAAGCAATGGGCCTACAATACAACTTTTAAGAAAGAGCGGAAATGGCAGAACAAATTAGCACTAATCGCACAGTCACTCCTAACGAAGCAAAACGTAGCATTCGTAAATGTATCAAAATTCAACGTCCTGTTTTTATGTGGGGTCCACCAGGAATTGGTAAATCTGATATTGTCAAGCAAATTGGCGATGAAACAGATCGTGATGTTATTGATATTCGATTGAGCTTGTGGGAGCCTACTGATATCAAGGGCATCCCTTATTACAATTCTTCAGAAAATACAATGACATGGGCTCCTCCTGCAGAATTGCCAACTGATGTTAATTCTACTGCTATTATATTTTTAGATGAGTTAAATTCGGCTGCTCCGGCAACACAGGCAGCGGCTTATCAACTGGTTTTAAACCGTCGTGTTGGTACTTATGTATTGCCAAAAGGTGTTAGTATTGTTGCCGCAGGTAATCGCGAAACTGACAAGGGTGTGACATTCCGAATGCCTGCTCCGTTGGCCAATCGTTTTGTTCATATTGAACTTAAAACAGATTATGAAGATTGGTTACAATGGGCAACCAATAATAGGATACATGAACAGGTTGTAGGGTATGTGGGATTTGCCAAACAGGATCTATATGATTTTGACCCCAAGAGTTCTAGTCGTGCATTTGCTACACCACGTAGCTGGAGTTTTGTATCTGAACTTCTTCAGGATGACGATCTCAATGAAAACACACTCACTGATTTGGTTGCTGGTGCAGTTGGTGAAGGCCTTGCAGTTAAATTTATGGCACATCGTAAGGTTGCCAAACAAATGCCTAATCCAGAAGATATTTTGAGTGGTAAAGTAAGTAAGTGTAATATCAAAGAAATATCTGCCATGTATTCTTTGACTGTGTCATTGTGCTATGAGTTGCAATCAGCTGATCAAAAGAAAATAAAAAATTGGGACGAACAGGCTGATAACTTCTTTAAGTTTATGATGGAGAATTTCCCCACTGAACTAGTAGTTATGGGTGCCAAAGTGGCAATGACCAATTATCAATTACCATTTGATACAACTAAATTGAAGAATTTTGATCAATTTTACGAAAAATATGGTAAACTAATTATACAGGCCATGGAATGAAAAAGGGCTTAGGCCCTTTTTCATTGACCTCAGGCATAAATTCGTGTATAATATGTTTTTAACTAGGAGTAGGAATGACATCCAAAACATCCACCGCTAATAAAAAAATTGATTTCACAAAGAAAAAACAGTTTACTCAAGATCAAAAAAATAAAATTATTGAAAAATTGATCACAGCTCGTGTTGGTTTACTCCTACGTCATCCATTTTTTGGTAATATGGCCACTCGAATGAAATTGATTGATGCCAGTGATTGGTGTAGTACACTAGCCACTGACGGACGTAATTTTTATTACAGCAACGACTTTGTTAGCGAACTTACACCCAAGCAATGTGAATTTGGTTTCGCCCATGAAGTATTACATAATGTTTTTGAACATATGTATCGACGAAATGGACGAATTCCAGAATTAAGTAACATTGCAGCCGACTACGCAGTTAATCAAATTCTTAAAGATGAAAAAATTGGCGAGGTACCCAGCTTCATTAAAATTTTCCAAAATGACAAATATCGAGGCAAAAGCTACGAAGAAATTTATGCCGATCTTTATGAAAAGGCCGACAAAATTGATATTAGTTCGCTAGGCGAATTATTGGACGAACATTTGGACGGAGAAGGTGACGGAGAAGAAAGTGGTGATCAGGATAGCGAAGACAAAGAAGGCAAAGGTCGTCCCAAATTAACTGCTGAAGAAAAAAAACAAATTCGAGACGAAATCAAAGAAGCAATGGTTTCGGCAGCTCAAGCTTCTGGTGCAGGAAAAATTCCAGAAGGCATTAAAAGATTAATCAACGAGTTTACTGAGCCAAAAATGGATTGGCGTCAAGTATTACGTATGAATATCCAAAGTATTATCAAAAGCAATTTTAGTTTCAGTCGTCCTAATCGAAAAAGTCAACATTGCGGTGCTATATTACCTGGAATGATGAATGAAGAGACTATTGATGTTGCAATTGGTATTGATATGAGCGGTAGTATTTCCAATACTCAAGCCAGAGACTTTATCAGTGAAGTTAAAGGAATCATGGATGAATATACTGATTTTGCAATCAATCTTTGGTGCTTTGATACAGACATTTATAATCACAATAAATTTACTGGTGATAACTCTGATGATATTCTATATTATGAATGTATGGGCGGTGGAGGTACCGACTTTGACGCAAATTGGAGATTTATGAAAGATCATGATATTCAACCCAAAAAGTTTATTATGTTTACAGATGGTTATCCATTTGGTAGTTGGGGCGATGAAGAATATTGTGATACATTGTTTATTATTCACGGTAATGATTCAATCATAGCTCCGTTTGGACAAACTATTCATTACAAATAAGTGGGCAGTAGATGTCTTTGAATAGAGGTGAATTGACTCCGTTGGGGATTTTGGGAATGAGACGACTAACGTTCATTCCTGAGCATTTCTCAAAAATTACGATAAAAAATCTTGATATCAAAATATTGAACCAGTGGATTAACTATAACTTAAATAGTAGGTATGCAATTAAAAAAACTTATGCATTGGACAGTAGTACCAACTACACAGTCCAGGCATTAGAAATTGGAATGGAAGATCCTTCCGAAATTGCTATGTTAATTTTGGGATGCCCTCAATTACACAAAATATAAAGGAAAAAAAATGAACGAAAATACAACAGAAAACACACCAGAAAATACTGCGCCTCAACTCAGTATTCAAGATCTACAAAATCTTCGTACCATTATTGATCTTGCTGTACGTCGCGGAGCCTTTGGTGCATCAGAAGTCAGTTCAGTTGGTCAAGCTTATGATCGACTCAACAGTTTCCTAATTGCAGTGGTTCCGGCGGACAATCAGCCTGCGCAACAATAAGGCACTGTCATGAAACATATAGGAAAAATGAAAAACAACAATGCCAAAATTGTTGTTGTATATAGAACACTGCCTGGAGATCCCAAAAGCGCTCTAGTATTAGGAACAGGCAATTTACAAGATTCGTGGCATGATTCTTTGATGTCTTTGTTGCAAGATGTCAGCGGGCAAGATGCCAACGAACTGGCAGATGTTTTGGCTGTGAGAAAATTTCCTGATGGGCAAAACATGCTGGAAGCACTGCACGTTGGCGGACGATTAAAAAAAGTTCCAACCAGCGGAGTAATAATGACCCCAGGGCCTAATGCATCCATTGCTTTGGACGAATTGAACGAATTGATTGCTAAACAAAAAGGTGTCTCAGTGGATCAATTGGCAGTCACTGACGGAAAAAGATTAGATAAAAAATCTATGCCCAAAGATGACCCAACAAAGACATCCAGTTCTAGTGTAAATACAGTAGAGGAAGTTTTTGCAGAACCTGTTAAAGATGATCCAGTATTGGTCACCGAGGAATTGAGTCCTACCCAAATGCGTTCAAAAGCTGATAAACTGTTTAAAGAAGCACAGTCTTTGAGAAAACAAGCAGATATTATTGATCCTCCCAAAAGTAAAAAGATCAAAGAAGTAGTTACGGATAATGCATGAATAATTCCGAACAAGTCTACTTGGATGCTCTTCGAAATGTTTTAGAAAACGGTGACGATCGCCCAGATCGTACTGGTGTTGGAACTCGAAGTATATTTGGCTTACAGATGCGATTTGATTTAACAGCAGGGTTCCCTGCCGTCACTACAAAAAAACTAGCTTGGCGATCAGTTGTCAGTGAACTACTTTGGTTTATTGAAGGCAGCAACGACGAACGACGGTTAAGAGAAATCCTCCATGGTAGCCGTGATAGCACAAAGACCACCATTTGGACCGATAATGCTGATGCTGATTATTGGGTTAAAAAGAAAACAAAACGCAGTGCAGGTGACTTGGGTCGAATTTACGGTGTACAATGGCGTCGTTGGCGCAAGCCCTTGATACGTATCAACAAGGTTGTTTTGCAAAATCACGATCAATTGATTGAATTGATTACAGGTATCAAGGACGATCCATACGGACGCAGGCATATTATTTCAGCATGGAATCCTGGTGAACTTGAACTAATGGCACTACCCCCTTGTCATATCATGAGTCAATTTTATGTTGGTAATGGTAAATTAAGTTGCCACATGTATCAGCGAAGTGCGGATATGTTTTTAGGTGTGCCATTTAATATTGCCAGCTATGCATTATTCACTCATATGATAGCACAAGTTTGCAATTTAGAAGTTGGAGATTTGATCATAAGTTTTGGTGATGCTCACATTTACAATACTCATTTTGATCAAGTTCGTGAACAACTTAAAAGAAAACCAATGTCTTTGCCACAGCTACAGTTGAATCCTTCCATACAAGTTGTTACTGACTTTGAAATGGAAGATATTGAATTGGTTGATTATCAGCACTACGAGGCTATTCCAGCACCCATGGCTGTTTAAACTATCAAAATTTCAATAATTCCAAAGCCTTCTGACTGTGTTCCGAGGGCTTTTCCTATTACAGCTCCAGCAACAACACTAGCAGCAGCAGTTCCATATCCAGGTGTTGAACTGGTCACAATCAAATCACCCTTCTTGACATAGCCAACAACTTTGCACGGTACACGACCCTTTAATGCTATTGCAGGATGGGTTTCATTATTTCCAGCATCTTTGTTCATCAAGTAAGCAGGATTTTTACTTACTACACCTGCTACTCTAGTATCTGCAAATTGTGTGGTCACAGTGACTTCTTTTTCACCACCTATCACCAGCACAGTACCTTCATCGTATGCAGCATCTGCTGCATACCTTTCTGCCAAATCCGCATAAAATGCAGAAGCAGCAGTGACATTTAATACACCGTTAGTGTAATAAAAGGATGAACTGGTTACCAGTGCCACGCTGCCGGTGGTAATGTTTGATAGAGGTATATAATAATTGATATTTGATAAATTTGGATTGGCAACTGACACATTTCTAGCATTTATTGTATCCGCTGCTGTGCCCCAGAGCAAATACCCAGAATTAGTGGTTACAGCTGATACTCCAGTCACTGTGTCAGCATTGGGCAGGGTGATACCTTGATGGATAGTGGTAAATGTGTTAAGAGTGTTACCTGTAATCAAATTAGGATTAGTGGGAACATATGTTTCAAAAGAAAACACAGCAGTTGGCAGTGTTCCTACTATTGATACTATGGAAGGATGTAAAAAATTATCAACTGAGGACGATGTCCTGCCAAAAGTCCATGAGCTGAATTGGCTGCCATTGGCTGGGCCAATAATTACATATGATCCTGCAGATTCTTGATAGGCATATAGTATTCCGTTATCCCAAAACATGTCACCATCAGATGGATTACTCACTGTTGAAGTGGATCCCACTGTGATACTGCCAATTCCTTTGAAATTTTGCCCATCATAGTTCACATACAGTTGATTTTTTTGACTGTTGAACCACAGCTGCCCACGCAACGCATTGGCAAGCACGGTGTTTGATGGTACATTACCATTTCCTGGGGAAGAAAAATTTTCCAATAACTTGATAAAATTTTCTTCTAGGGATTCTCCATACCCAGAAAAATTACGCCCAATAAACGTGAGACTGGTGCTATTATCAATGGTCCCATCTGCCACTGTGAGAAGTTGACTGCCGGTGGTTAAATTTAAGATATAAGGCATGATTAATAAGATGTTAAAGTGATTCTCTTCCAAACGCTGTTGCCTGTGCAAACAAACAAATAGCTTGGGCTGGCAGCCAATTGTCCAGGAATCCCCAAAGAATTAGAAGGGAAACTGTCAGCTACTGAGTTTGCCACTATTCCACCAGTGGCCTGAACATATCCAATAATATTCAAACCTTGCAGTATGGGATAGGCAACAGAGTTGGCCAAGGGGAATGTGTAAGCACTATCATTTGAGCTGGCTATAAAAGAAGTGTTGCTCAAAGCACCAACCACACTACCATAGTTTTGCAGCAGTGTGACCTGCTGAGGCTGCCCCGGGCTATTATTGTCCAGTACAGTATTTGTCGGAGTTATCCATCCAGTCGGAGTCAAGCGAGGATAAGTTGGTACCGACACCAAACCTGATTTTAGATAAAGATTGAGCACATTTTTGGAAAGATCATACCACCAATCACCAACAGCAATACCCCCTGGTAGCCCTAGACTCACAGAAGCTCCGCCTGCATGTAACCACCCACTGTTGGATTCATAACTGGGGTCAAAAATATTTAATCTTTTATTTGTGGTATCATACCACAATTCTCCCAGTAAAGGATTACTGGGTCTAGAATAATCTGGACTAGCAGAATTGGTCAGCAGTGTAACTAAATTTTGATTTTGATAAATGCCATAGCCCTTGTAATCTTTACCTATGAAGGTTACACTACGAGTGGTATCAACACTGTTATCTGCCAATAGAGTTAGTGTACTGCCGTTTCTATATGTTATAGCATATGCCATTATTTAGGTCCCTGTTGTGCTCAAACTTTGCACTCTTATGGTATAATCAATTTGCAACAAACGATTCAAAGACTTTTGAATAGGGTGAAAAATCACATGTGTCAAAAAGGCTCCTGATCCTTGGCCCTGTGAACCGTAGGCTTTGATGCCAATTTCATCAAAAACAAATGATCCATCGCTATTGACTGAATTATCAAATGCCTGCTGCCCCGAAGGCTCACCAAAATCTAATAAACAGCTTATCAAAATATCGCTGTAGTATGCACCTGGCAAATGCCTATATTGAATAAAATTCCTTGCTGGATCAATATTTCCGCTGGCTAAACCATTCACTCCAATCGCATCAACCACTTTGAAATATGTTTGATTGTACAATCCTGCTTCAATACCAGTCACATTTGGTGTTAGATAGGTAACAATTCCTGTGGCATCTACTCGACTGCCGCCATTGCCAAATGCCATCCCCTCAATCATGCCAATGTTTTGATTGCTTAGGCTTTGAGCCATGGCAATGCTAAAATTTTCATAATTGATAGCGTTGGGCTGATCCCTAAATACTTCATTTGATACGGGATCATAAATTTTGATGTGTCCTTTGACAAAAAGGGAGCATAACTCATTGGGTTTTTCTTCATGTGTGTTTATCATTTTTGATCTTTCCATAGTATTATTTATATCATAGTCCACCGCCTGGTTTGGCTATTGTTGATGCAGAACCATAAAAGTAATTGGAAGGAAGAACAGCCGGACCAGACTTCAAGAAAGTTGCAATGGTGCTGGTGCTGTTCAACAGGGATGTAGTGGAATTTATTGAAATGATGTCATTCCATGAAGACCCTAACTGTCTCTTGACTATAGTCAACTGTGTTCCAGAATTAATTTTTACTGTTGCTGTGTTCAAAATCAAATTTTGACTGGCAGTGGTTATTGCAAAGTCGGGCAGCGATCTCTTTAGTCCTGAATAAACATAAAACGGCACAGATGCTATATTATATTGATTCTCAGTGCATACCCAAACTTCATTAGAATCTTCACAAATATAAGCATCTCCTACTGACTGTGTCAATGTGGACAAATAAGACACATTTGAAACTGATCCTTTTATTTGACTCACTAATATACCATCGTAGGACGTGGAGGCATCATGATAAAAATATTGATTTTTATTCAACAACCTGCCACCGTAATAGATTTCCAATTGATCGCTAGCATTGATACTGGAAGTGGATACAGAATAAGCTCTTCCAGTATATGTTGCTATCCCAGTATAGGGGTCATAGGGTAGTGTAGAAACTGTGGTCATTAATTTGATACCATCACATCTCACAGTTGAAGAGGTTATTGGATTGATCCAATTGTATATGGTGGTGGTGCTGATTGCATAAGAATTTTCTAAATTAATACTAGTGTATGTGTTTTGAATCAGTGTTATATCAGAATATGGTGTGGCAGGGGCAGATGAAATTATTTGATTGACCCCTTGATCTAGAACAGTAGTACCAACGTCTGAATATTCAGCTGGGCTGGTCCCCCAAGTGCCCCTACGTAATTGTCCCAGTACATTGTCAATATTTTTAAAAAATTCTATTCTTTCACCCTCTATTAATACTACACCAGGACTATTGGTCGCGGGATCAAACGGGCTTAATACACTGCCGTCAGCCACATATATTTCTGTATCGTACACTGACAACGGTTTTGTCAAGTATGTGGAGTCATCATTGCTCAGTCTAGTAAAATGATGTTTTCCGAGAAAATCTTTGCTGATTCGATAACCCAAAGTTTTTGCTGATTTTCCTGGATCAGCAAAACTTTCTATAAAAACAGTATCTTGGTTAGTTAGATAAAATGCATTACTAAGCAACACAGTCAACTGATCAGGCAGTATTTGATAATCTATACCATTGATCAAAGATATCAAACCAGTTGATGTGGTATTGATTTCTACCCAAAGATACTTTGAATTCAAAATAGGAGCATCCAATTTGTAGGTCCTATTGGGATTTCCCACAAACCTCTTTAATACTATGCCCAAACTGTCCTGTATTGCGAATGTGGTTATCTTTATCGTGGCTGATGTGAGATAGCTGTAATTGGGCGTTAATAAAAGTGTGTTGCCATCGGGGGTGATCATGAAATCATAGTCGTACTTTACAGAACCATCTATAATAGACACTGATCTTCCCACATGATTATAATAGAAAGTTTCAATAACTATTTTGCTGCCAATTACTGGGGCATTGCCAAATGTCGTTTGCCTTGATGTTAACTGAACTGCATTGTTGGTTATAATATAATCTTGATCAATACCAAAATCCAACGGCACGTTGTTTAGATAAACTTGTATATTCGATGCCAGTACTGTATCCACCACAAAGGATGAAGTGGAACCCACTATCAAATATGTGGCAGCATTATAATCACTGTTAGTCACTGAGTAGTACGTTGAATAGGGGGGTCTAAGTCTTACGGGATTTCCCCTGTCTGGTATCAATTCAACTACAACCTGTGAACTAAAAGGAACATCATTTAGGGGATGGTTGACCAAACCAATGCCAGTAGCAAAACCATTTGCATTGTTCACAAAACTAGGAGTGTTGCCTGCTTTATAATTTTGTTCAACAATTTTATTGAAATTGGGGTTACTTGAATTAAAAAACCAAGATTGAATCAAATGTGTTCCTGTGGTCAAATTGTATACATCCACTGCAACTCTACTGTCTCTACTACTGACAGTGTTTAAATTATAAAAAGTAGATGTCAAAGAAGTTGTGGTATTGATTGGAGTACCATCCACTGTCACATAGGCACTGTTTACTGCATTAAAGTTGACCATACCTATCAATCTAGTGGATGTGTTGGTGGCAGTGACCAATACAGGTAATATTTCTGTGTCAAGTATTCCCAAACCAGTCTTGTCTGAATCCCCAACTCCAATGATTGAGTAGCCCAATATCCCATCTGTTTTCTGAGCAGGAATGAGCAGAGTCTCATTGGGCCAGTTAATGGAAAACTGCGTTGATGTGGTAAAATACTTGTCTGAATAAACATAGTCAAGCAAGCGTCCGTTAAGTGAGACTATCATGCTGTCAATGGTCGGTGGCATTACTGATAAACTCAATACTTGAGTTTGTGTTGATTTGGCTATATTCGCACTGGAGTTAAAGATTGACGGAGTTTGATATGCTGCTTTGGTGTACACATTTATGGCTATGGAATCAGCTGAGAACCCTGGCACCTGTTCTTCCAAAGATTGACTGGGCGTAGCCGGCAAAATTTTCCAATTTGATCCATCAAATATAATTTGATCCCCTGAAACAAATCTATTGGCAAATGTACCAAGTGCAAAATTGCCTGCTTTTTCTACCACATAGAGATCACCCAAACTGCCTTGATCATATTGAAGAGGAGGTGTGTTTGTGGATGCATCCCATGCTCCATAATTGGTTACTTTGCCCAATAGAGATTTGGGTATTTTGGAGTTTTCAGAAATGTTGCCACCACCAATTACTATATCATTAGGGCTTGCACCAAGAGCATTTATCAAACCACTACCATTCCATGTGGGGTAATCAGAGTCACTTGGATTAAAGATGCTATCTGCTAAAATACCAGAATTCACATTTCCAAATCCTAGACCTTCATACTGTCCACCTATAATTTTTCTTGACTCTGCGGTGCCAGACATGAGTTGAGAAAGTATTTTGTTTGGCATGCCTTCAAATGGGTGATAAAAATTCTTTATCCTTTCCACTGCTGACATTAATTCTGTGCTTTTTTGATAGGTAATACTGATATTGAATTTTATATTTGGTGCCAAATTGTTGGGAGTAGATCCCAACAACAATTTAAGATAACTGTATTTTTTTGTATAGCCATTGTAAGATTTACTGTCATATGATATGGTATATAATGATTGAAATACTGGAATATCATCAATTGTGACAGAAATTTTTGATTTATCAGGTTGAGCCAACCAACTGAGTTGATAGCTATTCAAATTGGCGGTTCCAACAAAGTTGTCAGTCACTGTTAGACTGCCAATATCATCTCTTGTTGAAATCCTGTCAAATTTAATTGAACTAGTAACTGATCTCCAAGGCACAGTTATCAACTTGATTTTGGGAGGTAATCCTAACCCTGCAGTGATTATTTGGCCAGTGTCAGGCACGTAAGCCTCGGGATACACAAATTCACTAAGTGGAATAGGAGTTGGTACAAATTGACTGCTGGTTGTGCTATAAACAAAAGGATGATCAAAATCTAATATTGTGGTATTAGAATTTTCATCATTTTTAAATGCAGCTGAAAATCTTCTCACTTGAGTATGGTATGGTTTAACTTCATTGATGTAATTTTCATAATATGCAGTGTCTTGCAATTTGTAAATGGGTGTTTGTGTCAATGTTCCTATAAAATTGACCACATCTACCAAAGAAGTTTTGAACGCCCAATCCACAAATTTTTGTTCCGAAAGTGCATATTTGATAGATTTAAAAAATAACAAATTCCAATTGATTTTTAAATCATTTATGAAAATATCGTTCTTTAACGCTTTGAGTATGTAGGCAATTTCTATGCCGGGGCTTTGATCAAATAATAATTGATTAAAGGCTGCATTCTTATCCCAACCGTATGGAAGATCCCATAAACTATCTTTGAACTGTATGGTGCCGTTTTGTATGTATAACACATCATAGCTATTGCCAAAAGTACCAATACCGCCATTGCTGGTGGGAGTTAATATAATATAATTACCATCTCCTCTATTTCTAATTTTTACATATTGACCAAAACTCACGACTAGCTCTGAAATCTCGTAGACATCGTTGACAATAAAGTTTATTTCTTTGTACTTGTTGTATAATGGCGATTCCCAATCAACATATGTCCAATAAAGATTGGTATTGAAACTCTGAGTTTGAATTTTGTTCCATACGGTGCCATCATACTGATACACTGCCCAGCCATTATTTGAACTAGAATCAACCAGCACTGTTGCAGTGGTTGTTTGATTGACATCAATTTTTACAATCAATGTATCATCTTCTATAATTATCCAAGACGATGTTGTGGGTTGAGGTGGAAGCTCTTGTGTTTGCAAATTGGAAAAGTTATAATTGCCAACAATTTGATGATCTATCAGCACTGTGTTGACAAACTCTATGGCATTTCGAAGAGCTGCAGATCGATTAGAAAATAATGTTTGTTGTGGTCTAATGCCAATCCCAAATTTTGATCTATCAGATAGAGATGTATCGGGTACAGGATTGCCCAGCTCATCATGTCCAATGAGACTATCAATTAATTTTTTTTCTATCAGTGCCGGGATTGTGCTTTTGTCAGATCCTTCGGCCACCAGCTGCCATTGCACATGCAATGGAGTTTTATTATTTGATTTATCAATTGTTAGATTTAAACTGATTTGATCTTCTCGCAACCTATCAGCAAAATTGGATATGGTTAGAGAGCTGGTAGATATAAAAGCAACATGCTGTATACCTGCCAATGTGGGGTTGGCTATATAACTGGCCACAGAAAATGCGCTGATTTTTCTGCTGTTGATGTTGGGCAGTGTGACTTTATTTTTTACCCAGTAGTAATAAAGATTACTAAAGCTGTTGGTTATATTGTCGTATATTTGTTTAACTGATATAGTACTGTTATCTACATACTTGGGCTGACCACTCACACCCTTTGACAAACCTGCAGGAGTATCTGCTTGCACACTCCATTCGCTGGGTAATAAACTGGTACCTACCCATTCGTACACATCTATGCCTGCTCCTGGAAATAGTTTGCCCCAATTATTTTTTCTATATTCCAGTTCTCCCTGCTCATACCAAATATATTTGGCGTTACTCAAATCCCACCACAGCTGTCCCACTTGTTGATCAATCCAACTGTTATTGGTATCAACATTGACCCCCATGCCACCTATGCTGTATATAGCTGGGTCACTGGCTGTTTTGTATGCCAACTCTTCATCTGCAATTCCTAGAATCTTGCCCTTTATTGGATCAACATAATCATAGTAGGTCAGTATGCTATCGCGAGATGTATCAATCAATTTTATCTGTTTTACAGAAGATGCATCTACCAAGTTTTCCTGCGTTCTATGTTTTTGCCAACCATTTGTGCTTTTATCAATTTGAGAAAATTTATAGACACTGCCAGTGCTTTGATTCACTGTACTTGGAGCGCCAACAAATATAACCGTTTCATCAATTGACACCGCAGCACCAAAATTGGTCAATGATGAAATAGATTCAGTCAATTCATTGACTTCTTGACTAAACACAAATCTTGAATTTTTTCTTGTGTATAGGTATGTAGTTCCTGAATAATCTTCAGATTCAAAAAATCTTGTTGAATCCAAGTCAAATGTTGTTATTGTATCAAAGGTTGTCAGCACTGTAGTATTTGTGCCCAACGACGAAACTATCAGTTTGTTTGATAATGTGTTTATATCCAACGCCATACCAAAATACATTTTGCTATCAGTCACCACATTGGACAATATTTGATTCAATACATACAAGTTGTTGGTAATGGTATAAATTGCCACCGCACCTCTACTATTATTTGGATTCAATGTGTTAGGTGCAGCAATGGCTAGATATGATGCATCTGAACTCATGGCCATAGCCAAACCAAAATGCCCATTGTCCCCAAATGGACTGTATATAGTTTGAGCCACTGTTGACCCTGACACTGTATACAGCGCAGCAACATGACCAATATCATATGCGAATGATGTAGCACTATTGGCTACTACAAAATTTATATTTTTTAAATTGTTATAAGGAGCACTAATGGCTATGTGGGTTGCATCATCTGATCCCACAATCGCATAACCCCAATTGGCATTGGCACTTAGAGACTCTACCGAATTAACCGCTATGGGCTGACTCACAGTAACACCACTCACTTGATTTGCTGTTACAATATAAGAATATGCGGCATTATTTACAGGAGCTCCCACGATGACTTTTTTGGTGTTTGTGTTTCTTTGAACAAAGATACTAGACCCAAACTGATTGGATGCTCCGCCAACTGGATTGTTAATAGTGCTTTCAACAGTTGCTTGATAGGCATTATTGATGCTGATGATCAAAACACTACCGTCTTGGGAATAAGATCCCGGAGCACCAGCAAACACTAGTCCAAAATTAGATTGAGTTGGGTATGGGGTATCATCATAGATTATGGAACTACCCAATCTATTATCATTGCCTGCTGTATTTGGCATGGAGTAAAAAATAATTTCTTCCAAAGTTGAGCTTCTATATACAAACAGACCCCCAGATTGTCCGCTACTGGTATATAGAGGACTACCCACTGCCAAAATGTCGCTGCCTTTTCTTGCACTAATGCTATATCCGTGGCCTTCTGATAGAGCAGAGTGTGTTCCAACAATAATTTGATTGGAATAATTTAAAACTTTCTTGTACACTGCCCAACCATTGTTATCAGTGTCATTTCCCGAGTCTGCCCAAATCAAGGTGCCAACATCATAAGAATACAATTCATTGTCTGATGGCATGGAGTCAAAGTTTAAAAATCGCATGGATTGAAATGCAAATAAAAATCCAGGATAATTTACATCTTGAGAATTGGTAAACAATTTGCTGTTGTCAATAGTGAACTGATTGGAAGAAACTATTGATTGTATCACGTATACTCCGTTTATCAAATCACTTATGCCTGTTATAGAAATAATTTGCCCAGTAATCAACCCATGAGGCCTGGTTGTACTAACTGTTAGACTACTGAACACGATGTCTGCCGTAACATCAACAATGTCAGCACTGATCAAATAGTAGCGTAACACATCCCAATCCCCATTGGGCTTGAATCCTAACCAGATTGTGGTTCCTTGCAGCAAGTTACTATTATTTGCAATATCCAACAAACTGTTTTGATTGTAAGCAGTAGCGTCAACATCGTCCAGCCTCACATAGCCAGCGCTAATCAATTGAAATATATTTGTTGATGTTGTAGTGCTTAAAACAGGGATATCTCCTATTTTTGGACTTAGAGTTAATTTTTTGCTGTCAATATAATAAACTGTGGTATTTTTTACATTGCTGAATTCAGAAGAAAAAGTCAAAATTTGCGGATTATTTAATAAAGCACCTTCCAATAACGGAAATTCATATTCCTCCAAAGATGTAAATCCACCATACTGACCCACTCTCAACGCCCAATCCTCATACAATTCAATATCACCAATAGAATTTCTTGCAAAGGCCTTTGACAATTTCCTCACTGCATTAAATGTGCCTTTTTCCTTGATATAGCCTTGATAAAATTTATATTGAGATATAGGGTTGGGAATAATATTGCTGAAATACTTTCTTTTAGCATATCCAGTCAAATTCTGTGCTGATTTTTGCTGACCCGAATCAAAGTTGTCAATGTCCAAACTGTAAAAATCATTGAATTGAGTTATTTTATAATCAAAATTTGGTAAAAGCCCCGAGGTGGGTTTTTTATTTAATTTTTTCCATTTGGTAAAATCAAACGTGGATGATCTGCTGATATTTCTAATTGCACTGTAATACAAATTATTGTAAATGACAATGCTGCTGGCAAGATATGTGTTATTGGGTGCCCATTCAACAGTTTTGGCAGCATCATAAACAAATCCTGGAGAAAATACATTTCCATCCCAGTTGGCTGTTTTGAATCCCACCAACTTCATGCGATTTTGTCTATCACCAGTTTTTACATCATATACAATGTCTCCAAAAATTGTTTTATTTTTAAACACAATACCGTGCTCTTTTTGTATGGAATTCAGTCTAGCAAAATAGATACCATCATCAGTGTTTATAGTTTTTACGTTAAAAATTCCATTTTGTCTTGTTATGAACAAATTGTTTTTGTTAAAAGGCGTTCCGTCTGCTTTGGTCAAACTGTAATCATAAAAACCATTATAAATGTTATCTACTATGGATTCAAAAAATTGATAACTGAGTTGATCTGCAAAAGGGCTTAGAGTAATTATACTGTCATTGATCCAATTTTGGGTGGTCCAAAATAAAAATTCTTTGGCCGTCAAATTCCAATCTACCACCTGTTGCAAATCAGAATTGAACTGATTGAAAACAAATCCTTGATCAGTCAACCATTTGCCATAACCAATTATCAAATCATAAATTTCCTGCACGCTGTCAAAAGCATGACCATAGGGCACTTGGTAAGCAGTGGGTTCAAAACTTGCAACTTGATAAACTGTTGCACCACCAACTGTGGGCAGTGCAGACAATTTAACATACATGGTTTGATCAAAAGTTGATCCTGACTGATGGGAATTTTTTACTCTATAAAAATTTCCAGAATAGTAAACTATTTGATCTTTTTTATAAAATACACCAGATGGTGCAGCTTGAGCAGTGGTCAAATCTATAGATTTTAAATTTTTAGTTGAAGTTGCCGACTGAGATGGTGCCCAATCAACATATTCACTGCTTACCCCCCCAATAGTAATGGAGGGCGTTGATGAATTTCTAACTGCAGGGTAATATGTAAAATATGGATTGTCTCTATCATATCCTTTGACAATGTACCTGCTGCCATCTTTTTGTATGATTAACCCCGAGATACCCACGCTTTTTATTGGGTTACTGACTTTTAGTATCAACCTGTAATCATCGTCAGGCAATGATGCACCCGGGGCATTGGTGGTGGGTTCGTAAGCATCTATAACAATTTGTATATTATTTTTATTCAAGAAACCGCCCACTTTGTAAAACAGATTGAAACTGCAATATGTTAAGTCGTTTTTTAGATTTTCAAGATAATTTAGATCTCTTTGCTGCCCTATTTCACTCACTGCCACACTGTATCCACTGATATTTGCTATTTCATTTTTGCCATGTATAGGTACATTGTTCAATTGCAAAAATGCCTCATTGGGTTTATATAGCCACTGACCAAGAATGTTTTGATACATGTTGGCTGGGTCGTACATTCTAGAGGCATAAGTAGCTGGTTTGGTTACGGCCAGCATTTTTTGTACAGAAAATGCCCAATTGCTGCTGCGCCGCCAAGCTGTTTCAGCAGGGCCCTGTTCGCCAACTGCCCAACTTGATTGTTTGCCAAGATTGACTGCTATGCCCAATGTTTCAGGATCAAGCAAATTGCCATAGTCATCCACTGGGATGTAACTGACTAGAGACGACCTAACATACAATTCACGAATCTTTGGTCCATTAATTGGATCATTCACTTTTCCCTGTGCTAGATCAGACCATAACAAACTATTGCCGTAGGTATAAGGAGCTACGCCATATTGAGAATCCCACCAAGATGGTTTCATGGTTAATCCCAGCATTTCCCAAGGATCAGTATGTGGTCTATCTGTGCCATAAACATACTTGTAAATTGCTCTCCAGGAGCCGGTGATACTGGTATTGTCTATTACAGCATATTTCCAAGTGAATGGGTCAGTTTCGTCATAGACGTCATTTGTTGTGTAATCAATGCCATAATTTATAGCCCATTTGATAAAATCTTTTTCCAAAATAGCTGTGATTTCAGAATAAGAATACTCACTAGTATTTGATAAATCTCTATCATAATTAGGGTCAACTGCATGAATATCAAATAAATCATCTTGATAAAAAGTTTTTAAATTGTTATAAATTCTTAATTCATATTCCAAAATAATTTCATCTCGAAAATCGTTGAAAGCAACAGTGATGCTGCCATCATGACCTTGTATCACAGCAGTTGGATTAACATATGAATCATCAATATAAATTTTTGGTAAAAAACTGGGATACAGCCCCAATTTTGTAGGAGTTGATGGAATATAACTGCGTTTAGTATCATTGTAATAATTGATTTTTATTTTATCTGCAACAGCCAAGGGTCGCAAAAACAAAACATAAGGCTCAATATCGTCAAATTTATAATCAATTTCATGCACCATCTGTTTACCATTTAGATAAACCAAAACACTGTTTGTGGAATAAACTTTTAAAGAAAATTCTTTAGGTATGGAATATAACAGATTGTCGATGTTAGTAACAGTGTGGTCAATGGTGATTTTATTATCACCATGAGGCACCATGTCAGATAGATAATATGAATTTTTTGTGTTTTTACCTAAATTAATTTTTTTTATGATTTGATCCAATGCCAATGCTGGGTCATTGGGCTTTGTGGTCAAGATTATATTGTTTATTAGACTCAATTTGAAATAATCATAATCAACTGATAGTTTGGTCATTGCATCAACGACACTGTGCTGCTTTTTGCCCAAAAACATCATGGCAAAGCTGATTGGATTATCATTGGCTACCAATCTGGTTCCAAATGGTGTTTTTTGATCTTTTAAATCTCCTGCCACTAGAATATCAAAATCTTTGTTTAAAGGATTATTGGTCAAACTTATAGGAACATCATAGTAGCCAAATGCGTCGTTGAAATTTACCTCATAGGTTCTCGGTGTCTGCCAAATATTAAACAACGTGCCATCTATTTTGAGATAAGTTTGATTGGAATTTATTGAATAGCTGGTGTTTCCCATTGTTGCTACATTGATAGTAGAATTGGCATAATAATTTTCAAATAAAATACTGGCATAAACATTGTTGTTGAGATAGTTCAATCTCAATCCCAAGATTTTATCTATAGGATTGGTATTGCTAAGACTGTATCCAAAAATCTTACTGCCTTTGAAGTCTGATAGATAATGTTTCCTATCATTGTAACTGATGCCATCACGGTCAAATAGATCAAATAACGGTCCCTCATTGATTGTTTTATGCTGTTGAGCATACTCCCAATTATCACCATTAAAATACCAACTGGTACCGCCATATTCAACACCTCTTTTGATCAAAACAGATTGATTTTTCTCTGCAATTTGATGAATCAAAGTCACATTAGTAGTAGTGCTACCTCCCAATTGATATAGGTACACGGTGTATATTTTATTTCTTATCTCAGGATTGGGGTCAGCGGCAAAAATTACTCTATTACCGTATTCCAATTTGACGCCGTCAATCAACAGCTCACTTTGAGCAAATGTTCTCAAAGTCACATCAAGACCTTCAACAGTTTGTAAAACGCTGAACACATCTGTTATTCTAAAGTCTATTAGATCAACAGCCGGTACTGCCTCAGATCCAAAATTATACAATTTGATATTGGCGTTAAATTCAATGATGGGTCTATTGGCGCGATTGGAAATAGGAGTAATAACTTCTTTGTTGTTCAATTTGGAGCTGACAATAATGGTGTCCAAACTGACCCATCTATTGTATCTAGACCAAGGATTGCGATCTTTACTGGCTCTATTAATAGTGATGTATTCAGGAATTTTTGGATAATTGCTGACAGCATCAAATCCCACACTGTCATATGCTGTTGAGTCATAAAAATCAACAGTTGGGGTGGCTATATCTTCTGGAGTCAAAAGATCATTTAGTGGCACCAATGATATTGAAGTACCAGTACCCTCTACAAAAAATTCTTTAAACTTATATTTGTCATCAATACCCAATCCTGAAAATGTGACCAGCATGCCATTTAATAGTGTGACTGTCTGTGAGTTCACAGTGACAGTTGCTGCGGACTGTCCCACAATACTTGTGTCAATATCCAAATCAACTTGATCAATGTCCACCAAAAACGATCCATCTGGTAACCAATAGTAATTTTGGTAATTGTTGAATTTGTCTAAATCAATGTGTGGGTAGTAGCTGTACACTGTGCTTCTAAACAGTCTATCAACATTGACAGTGTCACTGCCATTGTTTGATAATTCATTGAACAAATCATCAATTGTGGTCACTGTTTGTATTGTATCTGCTATATCATAAGTCACCAAAGCTGGCTCCAATTGATATGCTTGTCTTAGAACAGTGGGCTCCACAACGTACAAGTCATCAGATGAATAGTTAGGTGTGGATGTCGACCCAATATAGGCATTGATCCGTGATATTTGTGTGGGCTGAATCAATTGATCTATAGTGCTTGATAAAAATTTGGAATTTTTATCAGTTTGAAAATAAACTGGTAATAGATTGACTGATTGAATTGTTGAAGTTGACATTTAGTATGTTCCCATTTCCAGTTGGGCCGGCGTAACAGCAGAAATTACTTTGATGTTGTTAGTAGTTGCGCCGCTGATAAAAATTTCAGTTGATTGGCATGCTACTTCTTGTAAATTTCCAAAATTTGTGGATAAAGGTACCAATAGGAAATTGGTGATATCTGGTGTCAATAAATTCATAATGTAGGCGGATAGCTCGCTGAAGTGAAAGAATTGTCCAAAATCCCAGTTTTCCAAAGCAAAAAATTGATTTATTGCATCCAGTACTTTGGATTTGATTGCATTGTCACTAATAGTACTGGTAGGACTTCTGACCACTTTGAAAGTGGCTTGTAAATTTGGGTCAGCATATTCGCCAAATAGTATCTTATAAGATGCAGGCTGATATATGATTTGATCACTGATTGCTTTTATAGCATCCAAATCTGCACTATAAGTGTTTTCCAAACTTTGAGTAGTGGGGGGCAAGGGTTTGCTACCACTTCCAGTCAACAACCAATTTCTAAATTTTAAATCGTAATCTTTGGTCAAAACATATATGTCAATGATGTTGCTTTTGGCAGGGTCTATTCTAGTGTTACCAGAAGGATTATGCTCATATTGAAACTTCAATCCAGATCTACCTACATAAGATTTGCCATTTATATCAATAACGGTAGGATTGGTTCCCACGATGTTGTCAAAGGATTCAGGATCAATGGTGATTTTTTGATTTCCCACTATTGAATTATTAGAATAAAATCCCACAAAAATCAAAGACGGATCCACATAACCATCTGACTGAGTGGATGTACCGGTGATTTGCCAAACATAGTCTCTTTGTAGGGGATAGTTAGAATTTGGTTTGGCATTGATGGATAGCACTGATATTTTATCTTTGACTATGGTATTGGTTACATAATCGTAGTTGTTATTTGTATCATCTAAATAAAAACCAGTTTGCTTTTCACTTTTAAACACATATTGTGTCAGTTTATTAGTGACTTTGTATGTTTTTTCACCTTGAAAATCAAATAACACCAGCCAGCTAGAATCTTTGTTGGCATTGGAGTTGTCACCTTCGTAATCCAACATGACTGATAGCCCCACATTGGATAAATCAAAATTTTTATTCAAATTTCCACTAAAAATTATTTTCCAGCTTCTCAGTGTTGAATCAAATCTCAACCCAAAAGACTGATAGCTCAAACATAAATTTATTATGTTGGATTGAAAATTGTAATCAAGAGTAGTGACAAATGGCGGAACTATTTCAACTATTGCTGATCTATCTGGAATAGTGTTAGTGAGTATTATGGGGCCAGTTCCATCATCCAAAGCACCAGTTCCGTTATTATCACCAGTACCAATCACCTGTTGCACGTTAGACCAAAAGTATAAACTGGCATTCAAAGATGACAGCGTCAGTGTTCCGTCAGGCAAAAAATATTGATCCCTGCCAAAGGCATCTTTGGGTGCTTTGAATTTTATCAAAGATCCAGCTTGTACATAATACAAGGGGTTGTTTACCAAATCGGCAGGTTCTTGTCGAACACCAATAGGTCTAAGATAATAATCTTGTGAATTTGGATTCAATAATGGTGCTTGAAAATATCCTCTACTTTGTCCCACAACAGGACTACCCACCTGTACCCAGGTTATTTTTGCACTGTCTGGCTCTACCAATATAGGTCTATAAGTTCTATAATTGTCCAAGTAAAAAGATTGAATTTCTGGGGAGGACAGTACCTTGGGCAATAGGTAAGTTTTTATCATTTCCCAAATGTTATTTTGATTATAAAAACTAAAGGTATAATCCGCACTGGATGCGGACTTGGCAATAATGCCATCATCACAAAAAATATTAGTTTTGCTATATTTTCCACTGACATCGCTGAGCTCAAAGTATTTGCTGATGCCGCTACTCACCCTGTTCACACTCTTGATCTTGAGCACGTTGGTGGTATATGTCAAAGGTGCAATGCTGTAATCTTCAGCTGTGATCATTCTATTTTGAGTATAAAAGGCCTGCGGAGCATTTTTTTGAATTGATGTGTTTGACTCAGATGCAGCACTGTTGGTCACTGTGTATTCCAAACTCAAAATCATGGTCAAAATTTGACTGATTCCCGACTTATCAATATAAGGAACTGCTACTGATATTCCAGACATTTGATCTGGAGATATATTGTATGACAATCCGTTGCTTTGACGATAAAACAATTGAAATTGGCCGTTGGGCAGTTTGCCAAATACCCCATCAGAAAAATTCAAATCAATTTGATCCCTGTCTCTGGTGCTGATGCTGTAGATATTTCGGCGAGACTTGTTCAAACTGTTGTATATAACATTATTGCCGCTGGTTGCAGGCACCTGATCCCACAAAGATGTATAGTTTCCAGAAGTATCCAACTCCCACAACCAACTGTCAGAATTGTTGATATTGTTGACATTGATTCCTATAATTTCATTAGGTACAGGATTGACTATTCCAAAATTGCTGATACCAAGAGTACCTTGTTTGAAAAGGGTAAAAAATCCTGTGCCTGCACTGCCTGATCCTTGATTGTCATTTTGGTACAGTATTTTGAAAGCATTTCCTGGTTTTGGAGGATCTTCATAGATATAATTTTTTCCTGAAAATGTGGAAGATACTATTTCAAAATGCATGCTAGTACCATTGATATTTTGATCAAAGGCATAGACTGGCACATCCACATTTGAACTATTAATTATATATTGTTGAGTTTCAACCCCATTCAAAACATCGCTGTCGTAAGGCATTCCAAACGACAAGTCACCTGACATGGCATTGTCTATAATACTGATAAATTGTGTGTACCAATTGATATTAGTTGAATCATTCCAAACAATTGTGCTTCCTGACAAATTGTTGCCTGTTTGATCATAAACATTGGCAGTTGTGCTTACTGCTGATAATTTCAAAAGTCCACTGGCAGGGACATTGCGTTTGGGCACATAGCTGACTAGCTGTGCCAATCTCAAAATGCTGTCTCTACGCTGTGCAGTTTCTAAAAAATTTTCTCTAGCATTTAGATCAATACGGAAACTTAAATTTTGACCTACATAAGCAATCAAATCCACCAATGCAATGTATTCGCTGCTTTCAATAAAATCGTTGAAATCTTCAGGATAATTTTCTTGAAGATACGAAATAAGTATCCTACGCAGTGTATCAAAGTCATAGCTTTGAAATTCGGCGTTTTGATAAGACTGATATATTTTTTTCCAATCTTCGGTAACAAGTAATTTTGAATTAGTGGCTGGTATAGACATAGGTTTTCATTGTATGTCGTATTTATAGCAGAGGTAAACTGGGTATATTATTGTACAATCAATCCTGATTCTTGATTGAAACTCAATTTCAAAGTGGCCGTTTGATCTGTATCCACTACCTGCACTGTGATCTCGATCAAATATCCCCCTTGATCTTCATTGATGTTTATTTGTATTGGGACTATTCTTGGATCACTGTTGCATATTGATGATATATCCTGTGATAGTAATTCATAGACTTCATCGGTCATTGGTTCCATAATGATATCCCAAATAATTGTGCCAAATGTGGGATTCATCAATCTTTCACCTTTTCGAATCCTAAATTGATTGATCAAATCTTGTCTAATAATATCTATATCATACAATTTGCTGTTGATGTTGGATATATCAACGCTAGAAAATCCCTTGTAAAATTGACTGGTTTTGGGATTTTGCTCATAAACTGATGCAGCGTTGGAAATTTCTAAAGTTTTGTATGGCATAGTGATATATTTATCAGTCTATCCTACCTGTTCTTATTGGGTTGCCTTGAGAATCTTTTATTATTTGCCCAGACCCTGATCTCAAAACATCCTGTTGCGGCTTTAATTGTTCCAAAAAGTATTCATAGAAACTGGTCTTTTTAGCCAATATGTCAGGAGTATTGTATCCTACTGCTTTCAGTGATGATGAAAAGTATCCATCATCTGCTTGAGAGATTTTGACCCTATCCAACAAGTATATCACGCTGACTTGGGCAGCCACGATCAGAGTATTCAAAGCGTCCGGTTCATCTAATAATGTAGTGGGCTTAGGAACAAACCCGTTGGCGTACATAAGCTGACTATATCGAGCATAATTGCTACGTCCTGTTAATTGAATAAATCCTCTTCCAACATATTTAGATCCATCACCTGGCTGTGTATTACCAAGTCGTTTTCCAATAGGGCTTTGATATCCATATAAAAGCTCTGGTAATGAATTATTTGGATTTCCAGCATACTGTTGGGCCAAGGTGGGATTATCTTTAAATATTGACGGGAATACTTGAATCAATCTATCTGCTTTATAATTAAAGTTTTCAGTTTCAATTCTCCACAAACTTTCACCACCAGTAATACCCAACAAGCTGGCAATAGCGTTGATTTCAGTCATGCCCAACTGTTCAGCTGCTTTTTTGAGTGCCGCTTGACCTTTGATGCCAGATTGGGCAGCTTGTTCGGCTTTGATCTTGTCCTGCTCGCTAACACTGGGCAAGAAACTACTTGAAGGAGTAGTGTTAGCAGACTGTCCAGCAAATGTTGGGGAAGACCCAGTGCCTGCAACTACATATTTTGGAGTGCTACTAAACACTGATTTTGGTTCTCCAATATTTCCTGGTATAGTAGTACCAATAGTAGCATCTGTATTCGCTAGATTGAATTGATCAGGGTTAACATTTTCGTGTTGTGCCCAAGGCTCATGACTGGGAATCCTTGACATTATAGATGTGAGATTAGGTGCTGAATAAAAATTATTATTCCACTCACCTGGCGAATTTTGAGGTACAGAGAAAAAATTTAAAGGCGCTGGGGTGTCAACTGTAAATGGTATTGCAGTTGACGGACTAGTTGCAGGGGTTCCATTCATGTCAATGATGGTAGACGATGCAGTTATAGATTCGCCGGCACTCAAAGCCAAATCAGTATTTGATTTTATTGCCACTCTATTTTCAGAAATAACATTTAATTGGTCTATTGAACTGATGTTAGCTGTGCCGCCAATCAAAATATTGGAATCGCCAGTTACAGCCACACCAAAATTTTCCCCCACTGCAATCTTGGTTTCTGTATCTGATGTAAAATTGATATCTTTGAAAGATCTTACTTTTATTCCATCTGCCAGCAAATTGAAATTTTTCCCTGCATTAACGTTGACATCTCCAGAACCAGTAGCTATATTGAATTTCCTACCTGCTTCCAGATTGAAATCTCTATCAGCTCTAAGATTGAAGTCCCCTTGAGTATGAATGCTCACCGAGTCTGCTGCATAAATGTCCACCTTGCCCATGCTGGTCAACTCTATCCATGATGTGCCTGCAGAATTGGCTATGTAAATCAAATCAGCTGAATTGTGCAACAGTATCTGATGCCCTGTTCTTGTTCTTATTCTAACTAACTCATTTTGACCGTTAATATCACCATCGTCCATTACAAAAGTGCTGCCACCTAATCTACTTACAGGCGCTAAAAAATCTTTCCTTGTTTTGCTGATTGCCTTTTTGGGTCCGTTGGGATCCAAAGGTCCAGGTGTACTTATACCAAACACTGAACTGGGAGTTTCACGCCTAGCACTGCTGGAGGTGACCCCGCGTATAGTGTCCATTAATAGACCTTGCTCTAAAAGTCTATCTGCAAAAGGATGCACGGGCTTTAATTTTTTATCAATGTTGGGATTTCTACTGTTTGTTCTTTCCACAGTTGATTTGTTGTATTCTGCTACTGGCAAATAAGTGGACTGTCCGTATTTTTTCAATTGAGCGGATGTCATACTGGAATCCAAACTGGCTGCAATGCCTGGTACCATGTGATTTTGATAAGTGTCACCCACGCAGCCAATCCAATAGCATTGGTTGGGATCTTGGTTGACAAATATGATCAATACCCTACAGCCTATATCAGGCGGGATCATCCAAAAACCATAACTTTTTTGCACATCATTGAAGCTGGACGGGTTGGTTCCTTCAAATCTTACAGATGTGGCTCCTTGAAAAGGACTGATATAGTTGGCTATATAAGTTTCATTTTGATTGGTTCTGGAATTCATCAAACCATCAACCACAACCACTTCCAGTCGACCCATTTTCAAAGGATCTAAATGATTGGTTATTTCGGCTATATATGGTCCAGTGCCTGTGGGTTTGGATTTGGGGGCTCTGTGATCAAATGGCATGCGACTCTTTCAACTGTAGTTATTGTTATTTAAGGCATTCAACAGCGGACTGATTTCATTTACAGACTTGCTGCCGTATTGATTGATTACTGATTTTGTCAAATTGTTGTCTGATATTTTATTTTGTCCTTCAACTGACAGGGCATTTCCAGAAATTTTACCATAAAGATCAAATGAGGATATTTCTTTGGATGCTCTGATATAATTGTCAATTTGAGGAAATTGCGGCTGTGCATTATTGGTATCAACCAACACATTGTTGAACCCAGGATTTCTTATACCAGTTGCTGGTTGCGGAATAGGCGGCAATTTGGACAATCCGTCTGCAGTGAGTCCGTCTAAACTTACACCTTGATTGGAGGCAGTTTTTAAATTTACATTTGGCGGAATTACTTCTGACAACCCGTTAAGTTTGGACAATACTGTACTGTCTACACCGCCAGAAAGTTTACTGATTTGAGATGGTCTTACCCCAAAAAGAGAAGACAATGACAAGTTGCCATGTATGGTTTGATTGATTTTATCACCAATATTGCCTAACAAATTGGCAACGCCGGATTGTGCAGCATTGTTCAAAGAATTTGCATTCAAAACATTTTTTAAATCATATTGATTGTTGATCAAATTGCCAGTCATGGACTTGAGGATGGAATTGGAATTTGGATAAACAGAGTTCAAGGACACCGCGGCGCTCTCGACCAATGCTGCCTGTGATAAATTTTTTGTTTGTGATTGCACTAGACCAGCAGCAGACGCTCTGATGCCTGATGCCAGTTGATTTGCTCCATTGGGTATTATGCCATACACTGCGGTTGGCAGATTGGCTGCAGGATTCACGGCACCCAACACTTGATTGTTGTTGCCACCCAGTCCCCCTAGATTTTCTGTGCCTGCATTTGATATCACATTGGACAGGTTCAGTGATGTGGCTCTAACCCCTTGTGATCCATCATTAGTTGTGATCAACTGATTTGCAGGTGGCGGGCCCGAACTGACTGAAACTACATCTTCTGGTTTGGGATAGGAGCCATAGATAGCTGACGGCAGATCAGGTACTTGACTGCTATCCAATGCTTGGCCAGGAACTCTAAGAATTTTCAAAGTTTGTTTGAACAAGCCATCTCTGAAGGAGCTTTTGCATTCTATCACTTGATACAGTCCACTTATTGGGATGGGACTGTTGCTAAAGGCCATGAACCCAGATTTGTCAATGTCTGATGGATTGTTAAATGCCAAAGATATCAATAACCTTCCTGCCCTCAAAGACGCTTCACCATCATTGGCCAGTTGACCTATTTTGCTGCCTTTGTTCAAACTGTTACCTGACCCTGCTGCTGTCACGTAATATGGATCTCCCAAAATATTTAAATCTCCAGATATGAGTCCAACTGAATTTGTGATTTTTTCATGCATCAGTTTGACCATGCTGGTCCATGGTTGAGAATCTGGCACTGCACTGTTGATGGTGTCGTTGGGTTTGGCTGATCCCGCGTTGGCAGTTGCATAAATTGGTGTTATGCCTACAGTGTTCCTATCAGCTTTGGAGTCGTTTTTATCAGTTTTAATTATGTTGTTGGTGCCACCTGCTTTGGCAGCTGATGCACTGGGGTCAACTTGATTATTGCCCAAAGCTTTGGGTACTTCTTCAAAAAACAAATTGTTGAGATTAATTTTGAAATCCAAAATATCAACATTTAATCCTGTATAAAAATATCTATACTTGCGTAGAGCCAGTTTTTGTAATTTGTTGGTATCAATGATTTGATTGGAAGCACCTGGTATTGCCGAGTTGTAAAGTACTTTGTAGGGTTCAACTAAGTACACATATATGCAATAGGGACGGTTGGTATCAACATTCATGGTGCCTTCTTTGATCAGCACTTTGGGTGTTATTACAAAATGATTTATGAACCCGTTGGCATCCACTACCTGATCGGCTCCTGCGTTGCCATCCTGTAGAGATTTTATAATTTTCTTCAAATAGTTGCTGTCACGTATCACAGTTTGAATAATGTCCGTTATTGACTGGTTGGTATCAAAATTGGCAGTATGTTCGTAGCTGCTTGTGCTTGAAGATGGATATTCATCATAATAGCTATTATAAAAATTGTTTGGACTGTTGCCAACATCTCTCATTTTGGCATTGACATTGGCTGAATCAGAATCATCCCAGAATTTGGCCGAAGCTATTTCGTTATCATCATTGGGTATGATAACACCATTTTTGTCATATTTTGGAAACAATATAGCGTAACTGTCAAAATTTTGATTGGCATTGTTTGATGATGCCTTTGCATCTTCTGCAGCTTGATCGTTCAGCCCCTTGATAAAATTTTGCAAAAACTGTTTGACAGTGTTTCCTGAACCAGACATTTTGGTCTTGATAGTAGCCACTGATGAGCTCGCAGCCCTATCGCTGACCGGGCAGGCTAATACCTTGTATAGAGTTCCTTCTTCAGTCACAGACACTTGGATGCCAGTAATCCTCATGTAAAACACTCTTGAAGACATGGGTATAGGTTCAGGCAACGGAGTAGAGCCCTTGTCAGGATATCCCATGAAATCCAAAATTAACACATAATCTGCGGCAATGTAGTCATTGAAGCCGGTAGACAATGCTGCCACTTGGAGTGCTTCTATGAATCCATTCAAACTATAAGGCTCTATGACATCAAATGCAATGTTTACGGGAAGAGATGCTACACCATCCTTGAAGGCCATTACAGTATCAATCATAACGTTGTCTATGAACAAATCAAATCTGCCAGGACTATTCTTGTTGAATCCTGTAACAGTGTCTTTAACATAGGTGCTGGATCTTTGTTGGTTGCTTTTCTGTGTTTTTTTGGCACTATTTTCCTTGGTTGAATCCACAGATCTTTGATTGGATTCATTACTCAAATTACTAGTGGGCATTACAGGCTTTCCCTTACTGGATGCTACGACGTATTTGGGGTTTCTAGCATCAAACAGTTCAGGTTGGTTAGACTGTTGTTGAGTCACTGCTGCCAAGGTAAAATTGTAAGTTATTGATCTATAACTGTTTAAAACATTGACGTCTACCTGATTGACAAAGTCGTTGCTCACATTGGAATTGCCTTGCTCAGTATTGTTAATTTTGGTTTTTCTTTGAGCAGAACTGTCGCTGTCAACTTCTGTATACTGAAGATTGGGCCTAATCCCGCTAAAGGGACTGCGCTTGGGTGCAATTGTTTCCCCTGCCATATTAAACTCCCAAATCAGTTTTGATAGAACTCAACTTGGGCAAATATATTTTTACACCTGCCTTCATGTCGTATACTGGATCCTGTATCACTGCCGGATTTCTCGCAGCAAACACCCACCACAGTTCCACAGTTTGATAAAGATCATATGACAGTAGATCAGGTCTGTGTTCATATGTTTTGACTATGGTGTAAAGTATATCGTCAGCATGTGCTGTTATTGATCTAAAATTGATCACATCCAAATGACCATATGTTTGATTGGTGGTAAAATAAGGACTGAGATTTGAGTAATTGGCCATTATAGTAACCCTGAACTTCTTTGTGTTTTGTTTTTGATCCAATCTGGCACTGTAGCATCTAGCATTTCCTGCCTGCTGTACATGGGCTTGCATTCCAAAACAATAGTTGATTTGACTGGTACCGCAGCTTCACCATAAAAAGAATCTTTAAGATAAAAATAATCAGTTTCTGAACCTAGATCATTTTTAAAAGTGGTCACAGCCACAGGCACATTTTCAAACATGAAAGTGCCATATGCAAACAGTCTACAAACAGGTGGCGGACTGCCCCTCAAGGGATCACTGGCTCCAAATCTACCTTTGGTCAAACCTCGTAGCAAGTGAACTGTTGCAAGGTAGTTCACAGCATCTGCTACAGATTGCACAGTAAACACGCCGGTTATACTGATGTCACTGACAGCACTGTACTTGTAAAAACTAATTGCATAGTTGCTATGCAGTGGCGATTGTGTGTTATAGTCTGCTTTATGATTAAATTGTATTTGGGGTGTATAGGGAAAAATTATGCCTCTTAGATTTGATAAAGCAGAGTTGTAGCCAGATGTCAATTGAGAAAAGTAGGACTGTGGTACTAGGATTTTGGTTCTCAAATCCTTTTGACCATTTCTCTTGATGCTGTTGACATCAATGGCGGGATAGGATTTTCTATCACCACCGTTCAAATTTTGAGCAGGTCTAGTACTGCCAACTTTTGCGTCCAATCTCCTAGGATCAGTGGCAGCAAAGTTGCTGGTTGATTGACCTGCTCCTGCTGTAGATGTGGGCCCAACAATGTCGGTTTTTGACATAAATATTTTTTCCTTATATGCTATTTAACTTGATAAATAAACTGCTAATATAATAAAATAGTTGACATTAATCATGCCTATGTTACACTACTACATAAGGAAAATAATAATTATATGACAGCTGCATACGTATCCACTAGTGGTAGAAAAGTAAAATATCTCAACAACAAAGATTTATTATCAGAAATTCATCACAGCAAACGCTCCTACTCCAGTTTTTTAAACTCAAGCTATCATCAGCATGATTTGATCATAAACAACTTGAGCGAAATTGACGACGAAGCCATAATCAAGGCAAAAACACAAAGAGCAAAGCGGTTGGGTTTGGAAATATTTGGATTGGCTAGAAAAAACGGGGATAAAAAAATAAAGTTATCTGAATGTATACCCCATATTGATACCATAGATCAACCACATCTTGTGTTTAGATTGATGACTTATGAACATATACCACTTGCTCCTGGTAGAAAAAAAACATTAAAAAGTACCGCAGACAATCACGAAAAACTGAACTTTCCTCCATTTCAACACTGGAAATTCAACGATCAAGATCAATTGATATGCGTGGGTAAAAGCCACTGGATAGGCCCAATCAAAAGCGGGAAATTCAGCAAGGACCATGGTAGGATCACAGAAAATCTTGGCAAGATGTTTATCAAACTCAGCGAAAGATATGCTCAACGCAGCAACTGGCGGGGCTATACCTATATTGAAGAAATGAAGGGGCAGGCTATCTTGCAATTGAGCCAAATTGGTCTTCAATTTGATGAAAGCAAAAGTGAAAATCCCTTTGCCTATTACACTGCTGCGGTGACCAATTCTTTCACTAGAATATTGAACATGGAAAAGAAAAATCAAAATATTCGCGATGATCTTTTGGAAGAGGCAGGTTTGACTCCCAGTATGACACGACAAAACAGTCAAGAATATGCGGAAGAAATTGCTAGACAGGCAGAACTATACAAAAACATGCGCATGCCAAAAAGTGACGAAGATCTCGTAGAGGAAGAAGGTTCTGAAAATATTTAATTTGACTTTGGTCACAATATCTGCTATGCTTTAAAATAAGGATTATTGGCATGAGCTTATTTAAAAAAGTAGCAGTATTCACAGATCTTCATGTTGGGCTAAAGTCTAACTCTACTACACATTTAAGAGATTGTGAAGAATTTGTGGATTGGTTTATCAGTCAAGCCAAAGAATCAGGTTGTGATACTGGCATCTTCATGGGAGACTGGAGTCACAACAGAAATAGTTTGAATCTTTTTACCCTTAACACCTCCATAATACTATTGGAAAAGTTAGGTGCAGCTTTTGATCAGTTTTTTTGGTTTCCAGGCAACCACGATTTATTTTACAAAGACAAGCGTGACATTCATTCCAGTGCTTTTGGTCGGCACATTCCAGGAGTCACTGTTGTAGATAGTGTTACAACTCTTGATGATGTCACCCTAGTCCCGTGGTTAGTTGGCGATGAATGGAAAACCATTAGTCAAATTAAAAGCAAATATATGTTTGGACACTTTGAGTTGCCATTATTCTATATGAATGCTATGGTACAAATGCCAGATCACGGAGAATTGCAGGTGGATCACTTCTATCATCAAGACTATGTGTTCAGCGGACATTTCCATAAACGTCAAAGTAGAAGTAAGGTACACTACATTGGTAATGCATTTCCTCATAATTTTGCCGACTCGTGGGATGATGACCGAGGCATGATGGTATTGGAATGGGGAGGTGAACCCACATATATTAATTGGCCTGATTGTCCAAAATATAGAACACTGCCGTTGAGCAGGTTGATTGATGAAAAAGATGCATTGATGAAATCAAAAATGCATTTGAGAGTAAATTTGGATATTGACATTACCTTTGAAGAAGCTAATTTTATCAAAGAAGAATTCACAGAAAAGTATGATATACGTGAAATTAGTTTGATACAGGATAAAACCAATTTGGAAGGCACTGTGGATGAAAGTCCAGATGGTCTATTCAGTAGCGTGGATCAAATTGTAACTGAGGGATTGGTTAATCTTGAAAATGGACAATTTGATAATTCTGTT
>Ga0209189_1000468_pt1 | contig 34064 bp, 30 predicted proteins | sample C_130820_EF_Meta_FD_187308 | JGI IMG/M metagenome (GOLD analysis project Ga0209189, IMG submission 187308) | Freshwater microbial communities from Lake Croche, Canada to study carbon cycling - C_130820_EF_MetaG (SPAdes) (version 3) | ecosystem: Environmental > Aquatic > Freshwater > Lake... | reverse complement strand
GTCCGTTGACATGGCTGCACATAGCATGGGCGGCAATATCGCCTGCCTTTACGCGGGCGTAAGACCCTCCCGGATTCGGCGGCTCGTCAATCTCGAGGGTTACGGGTTGCCGGGTAACCGTCCCGATCAAGCCCCCGAGCGCTACGCGCAGTGGCTCGATGAGCTCAGTAAGCCCGAGCGCGAACGGATCTGGCCGAGCCTGGAGACTCTGGTCTCAAGAATGTGTCGAAACAATCCTCGTCTCGGAGCGGATCGGGCGACGTGGCTTGCACAACACTGGGCCCAAGCCGTTGAGATGCCGGAGGGGGAGGGCTGGCAACTTCGGGGTGACCCCGCCCACCGCCGCCGCAACCCCGTGCTATACCGAGTCGAGGAGGTTTTGGCCTGCTGGCGCCAGATCACAGCTCCGGTTTTGCTGGTCGAGGCTGGCGAACCTGATGATTGGCACCAGTACACCCGGGAGCCTGCGTACCGCGAGCGCCTGGCGGCTTTCCCCTCCCTGCAGACGGTGACCGTTGCGGGTAGTGGTCATATGCTTCATCACGACCAGCCAGAGGCGGTAGCCCGCTTGATTGAGTCCTTCTTGGGCCAGCCATGAGTCAAGACCTGTCCCGCGATCTCGATCCACGGGATCCACATTCAATCAATGCGGATTTGCATTGTCATTCTTTTTATTCTGACGGCACGCTGGCACCTGCGGTCCTCGTCCAACGTGCCAAGGCCAATGGGGTCGAACTCATGGCGTTGACCGACCACGATGAGTTGGGTGGCCTAGCCGAGGCCGCCGAGGCCGCTGCCGATCTTGGCATTCGCTTCGTGCCGGGTGTCGAGGTTTCTGTCAGTTGGGGTGGCGAGACCCTGCATATCGTCGGGCTTGGGGTCGACCCGGACTCACCCGAGCTGGTTGCGGGTCTTGCGGGGGTTCGCTCGGGGCGTGATGCGCGAGCTCGCGAGATCGGCGAGCAACTCGCCGCAGTGGGTCATGCGGGGGCCTATGAGGGCGCTGCGGCCATGGCGGGTAATGCTGGGTTGGTCTCGCGAACGCATTTTGCACGCTGGTTGGTTGAACGCGGTGCCTGCGATGACGTGCGCTCGGTGTTTTTGAAATACCTCGTACCGGGTCGTCCTGGCTATGTTCCGCACCATTGGTCTCGGCTTTCCGAAGCGGTGAACTGGATCAGGGCGGCTGGCGGCGTCGCCGTTCTTGCGCACCCGGCGCGCTACCGGGTGGGTGAGCTGGCGTTGACAACCATGCTTGAAGAATTCCGGACCGTCGGCGGCACAGCGATCGAGGTAGCGAGCGGCAGTCACACTCGCGACCAGGTGCGTCGGTTTGCGCGAATCGCAGCGGCTGAAGGATTTGAAGCGTCGAGAGGATCCGATTTTCACAGTCCGATCGAAAGTCACGCAGACCTCGGTTATGCACCGGTCCTGCCCGATTCGGTGGTGCCGGTCTGGCACAGATGGTGAGGCTGATCGTTCATCCGGTCCAGCCGCAGAAACGACTTCTCGAGCAGGCTGCGGTATTGCTTCGGGGCGGTGCGCTCGGCGTGATTGCCACCGATGCGGGGTATGCGCTTGCATGTCGGCTCGACGACAAGACTGCGGTCGACCGACTGAGGGCGATTCGTCGAATCGACGACCGACATCTCTTGACTCTGTTATGTCGAGATCTATCTGAACTGTCGCATTATTCGCAGGTCGATAATCGGCAGTATCGGTTTCTCAAGCGATGGACCCCGGGGACTTACACCTTTGTGTTGCCCGCAACGCGGGAGGTTCCGCGACGTTTGGCGCACCCATCGCGTAAGACCGTTGGCATGCGGGTGCCGGATCATCCGGTTCCGCTCGGTCTGCTCGAAGCGCTTGGACAACCGCTGCTGGCCTCGACATTGCGGATGCCCGATGAAGACCAAACGCTCGCGGATCCGGACGACATTGAAGAACGCCTCGGTAAACGAGTCGATCTGATGATCGATGCCGGTTGGCTGAGTTCCATCCCCACAACGATCGTCGACCTGACCGGTCCGAAGCCGTTGCTGCGGCGGGCGGGTCTCGGGTGCGATGCCATCGCCGGCGAAATTGAGCAGGCCGAGGTGTCCTGAAGCGAGACGGAGCACGGGTAGAATCACGCGCTTATGAATACCATTTCGGCCGTTACAGGCCTCACCAACATGTCCGAGCGCGTTGTCTCGGGAATGCGCCCCACGGGCGCGCTGCATCTCGGTCATTATCACGGCGCGCTCAAGAACTGGGCACGATTGCAGGCATTGCATCCCTGCCTTTTCTTCGTTGCCGACTGGCATGCGCTGACTACCCACTATGAGTCGCCGGGTGAGATCGGGCACAACGTCTGGGAGATGGTGACCGATTGGCTCGCCGGCGGAATTGACCCCAAGCAAGCGACTCTGTTTTTGCAATCCCGCGTCCCCGAGCACGCTGAACTGCATGTGCTGCTTTCGATGGGCACGCCTTTAGGATGGCTTGAACGAGTGCCAACCTATAAAGATCAGCAAGAAAAACTTGCCGATCGCGATCTCGCGACCTATGGTTTTTTAGGGTACCCCTTGCTGCAGGCGGCTGACATCTTGATTTATCGGGCGGCTTGGGTGCCGGTCGGAGAAGATCAGGTACCTCATATCGAACTCACGCGCGAAATCGCGCGGCGTTTTAATCATCTCTATGGGCCGCCCCCTGACCCCAAGGAACAGGCGGCGGCGCGCAAGCGTGGCATCACACTCGAAAATGCTCCGATATTGACCGAGCCGCAAGCGTTGCTGACCGAGGCCTCCCGATTGCCCGGGGTGGACGGTCAGAAGATGTCGAAGTCCTACGGGAATGCCATCGCAATGCGCGAGACTCCTGAGTCGGTCACTAAAAAAATTCGTACGATGCCCACCGATCCGGCCCGGGTTCGGCGCACCGATCCGGGTGACCCCGAGCGATGCCCGGTTTGGGCGCTGCATGAGGTCTATTCGCCCGAGAATACTCAGGCATGGGTTCAGCAGGGTTGCCGGTCTGCGGGGATTGGTTGTATCGAGTGTAAACAACCGGTGATTGACGCCGTGATCGGCGAGACAGCAGTTTTCATTGAGCGCGCCCGACCGTATCAGGAAGACCCAAGGCTTTTGCGCGACATTGTGGATGCCGGCTGTGATCGGGCCCGCCTGATTGCGCGCGAAACGATGCGCGAGGTTCGTGATGCGATGGGACTTGGTTACGTCTAATGTATCGTTTTATTAATGCTCAAACTTAGAGCGCTTCGAATGGCTAACAATTCTTTTGACGTCTTCGGTAGCATGGTCGCCATCGTGAGTCCGATGCACGAGGACGGCTCGCTCGACCTGGACGGGTACAGGCGTTTGATCGACTGGCAGATCGAGAGCGGCACCCAGGCGATCGTTGCGGTGGGTACGACTGGTGAGTCTCCATCGGTGGATGTGAACGAGCACGTCACCTTAATTCGGGTGGCGGTTGAACAGGCCGCTGGGCGCGTGCCCATCATTGCGGGCAGCGGCGCTAACTCCACGCGTGAAGCGATTGAACTCACTGCTGCAGCGCATCAGGTCGGGGCGAATGCCACGCTACAGGTTGTGCCCTACTACAACAAGCCTACCCAGGAAGGCTTGTATCGACATTTCGCGGCTGTTGCTGAGGCGGTCGATCTTCCGGTTATTTTGTACAACGTGCCTGGAAGAACGGTCGCCGATCTGGCCAATGACACCGTTGTTCGTCTGTCGGAAGTTCCCGGCGTTGTGGGCCTCAAGGATGCGACTGGTGACCTGCCGCGTGCTGCGCTGTTGTTGCAGCGCTTACCTGCGCATTTCCGTCTCTATAGCGGTAATGACGACTCGGCGCTGCCATTTTTGCTGCAGGGTGGGCACGGCGTGATCTCTGTGACCGCGAACGTGGCGCCTGCCGCGATGTCTAGCCTGTGTGCCGCAGCGATCGCCGGGGATGTACTGACAGCTCGGGGAATTAACCGAGCGCTCCTTGGCCTGCATGAAAAATTGTTTGTCGAAGCCAATCCGATTCCAGTTAAATGGGCGCTCGCACAAACCGGTCGCATTCCCCCGGGATTGCGCTTACCACTAACGCCCCTTTCACCGATTTATCACGAGGCAGTCAGCGCAGCGATGCGGGCGGCCGGCGTGGTGTGATGTCGTACCGAACTCAGGAATTCCGCATGCGCTTTGTCGTTCAAATCGGGGCTATTGGTCTCGTTCTGTTGGGGGGATGCAGTTCCGTATCCAACATGCTGCCCGATCCAAAGGTCGACTACCGATCATCGACGACCCGGCCCGAGGCGAAACTCGAAGTGCCGCCCGATCTCGTCTCGCCGCGCGGTGATGAGCGGTTTATGTTGCCCGAGCGGGTCTCGGGGGCCACGCTGTCCGGCTATGCCCGTGAACGCGCCGCACGCGATCAACTGGCAGGAAGCAGCGTTGGCGCGCAGCGCGATGTGCTGCCCGACGTGACTGGCATGAAGATCGAGCGGGCCGGCACGATGCGATGGCTCACGGTGAAACGCCCCCCGGGGCAGCTCTGGCCGGTGCTTCGGACGTTTTGGCAAGAGTCAGGTTTCACGTTAGCGGTTGATCAGCCGGCGATCGGCGTGATGGAGACCGAATGGGCTGAAAACCGAGCCAAGATCCCCCAGGATTTCATCCGTTCAACCATCGGGAAAGTGTTTGATGGCATTTATTCAACGGGCGAACGCGATCGCTTCCGTGTCCGCCTCGAAGCGGTTGAGGCTGGGACTGAGATTCATTTGAGCCATCGTGGCATGGTTGAAGTGCCTGGTGAAAACAAGAATGGTTTTGTCTGGACTCAGCGTCCCAGCGATCCGGAACTCGAAGCCGAGTTCTTGCGCCGCCTTATGGTGCGTCTCGGTAGCGATTCCAATCGCGCGACTGCTGACCTTTCACCGAATTCAGGTTCTCTGGTCTTGCGGGCGAGGTCACTTTCAGACGGCGCGGTGCAGGTGGACGAATCCTTCGATCGGGCCTGGCGTCGCGTTGGGTTGGCCCTTGATCGCGCTGGGTTTACCGTTGAGGACCGTGACCGTTCACGTGGTGTTTACTTTGTTCGCTACGTCGATCCGGCGACCGAATCGAGTTCCGCCCGATCGATCTTTGACCGAATCTTCAGCGGCAATGCCGATCCAACACCACGTCGTTTCCGGATTGTTCTGGTCGGATCAAGTGTCGCGGGACAAGCTGCGACCGATATCCGGGTTCTCAATAAGGACGGTGGGGCGGTGGTGGAGGCGGCCGAGCGGCCGGTCGCAACCCGGATCGCCAGTTTGTTGTTCGAACAGTTGAAATAAAAGCCTCTGGCTACGGGTGAGATTCGCCAGTTTGGGCAGCGGGAGCGCGGGTAACGCGCTCCTGGTCGAGTCGATTGTTGCCGGTAGGCCCAGTCGGGTCCTGATCGATTGCGGTTTTGGTCCACGAGAACTCTCCCGCCGCCTCGGCCGTCTAGGCCTGACGGCCCAGGATCTTGATGCGGTTCTGGTGACCCACGAACACGGTGACCATGTCGGCGGAGTGCCTTCGCTAGCCCGTCGTGAGTCGCTTCCGGTGTATCTCACCTGGGGCACCTATAGCGCGCTCTCGGCATCTGCGTTTGGTGATGCGCCGATTCACCTTCTGGATGCGCGGCGTGGGTTTGAGGTGGCTGGCTTTGGGGTTCAGCCGATCGCCGTGCCTCACGACGCCCGCGAACCGGTGCAGTTTGTGATTGAGGATGGGCGCTCCCGACTCGGCGTCCTGACCGATCTTGGGCACGGAACGCCCCACATCACGCAGACCTTCTGTCGCTTGACCGCCCTGGTTCTGGAGTGCAACCACGACGAGGAAATGCTTCTTGCAGGCACTTATCCCCCCTCGCTAAAACGGCGGATCGGCGGTCCGTATGGGCATTTGTCCAATGGGGCTGCAGCTTCAATTCTGTCGAGCCTGGACCGCTCTAAATTGACCCGTGTGGTTGCTGCACATTTAAGCGAACAAAACAACCGGCCCGAGTTGGCCGCGAGCGCATTGTTGGTCGAAGGCGGAATCGACGAGTCGCTACTAATGATTGCTGATCAGGAGGCTGGCTTCGATTGGTGCGCGGCCTGAGGGCTTAGGCAAAAAAAAACCGGCGCTCGAGGCGCCGGCTTTTTGATCGAAGAAAAACGAATTACTTCTTCTCTTCTTTCTTTTCTTCGGCAGCAGGTGCAGCAGGTGCGGCAGGTGCCGCGTCAGCAGCAGGTGCTGCTGGTGCGGGCTCAGCAGCAGGGGCAGCTGGAGCGGCAGGTGCTGCGGGCGCAGGAGCAGGCGCTTCTTCTTTCTTGCCACAGGCAGCAAGTGCCAAAGCGATCAGGGAGGCGGCGAGGATTTGCTTGGTCATGGTCTTAAGTCCTATTGCTTCGAGTTGAAACCCGATTGAATTTGTTGGGGCATTACGTTATCCCAGACCAAAATTCTATCAGCAACTTCCCTGATTTCCGCACTTTCGTGGCGCATGCCCCACAAAGCTCGGACCCAAGAATACAAAACTAGTGGCAAGAATGAATCTTTAGTCTGTACCTAGTTGAGGAGATCGAATGGAAACCCACCCAGCTAGATACCAAGAATAAACGCGCTCATTAATCAATTCGTTGACAAGGATTTTTGCGGCCTGGCTTGGAGTCCAGGCGCGTTGGTCCGCCAACAGGCGAAGTGCTCGATTCGGCTTTATCGGATCGACCTCGCCGTTTACAAAGAGGTGGGTTTGGTCGTAGAGCATGCGCGTGCGTCGATCCAGTGCGACACCATGTCGCGACGCAAATTGAATGAATCGCTTTTGTGTATTCGGGCGACTGGGGGGCTCAAAAAACACCTGCGGTTTGGGTTCACTGAGGTGCCGTCCAATAAACCCGTCCAGTGTCGCCAATAGGGCTCGCTCATCGGCACGCCAGTCTTGGACCCATTGGTGAAGCGTCTTTCGTAAATCGGTGGGGACCAGGGCGGGTTGCGCGGTTGGTTCACGCTTCGGGTCGCGGAATCGTTCGTCCCTTAAATTTCCCGCCAGGTCTGCGGCGAGTTCGGCCTGATCGCCAAGCCACGCGCTCAGAAATTCATGTCGCGAGGGCGTTCTAAACCCGACCGACCAGGTAGTGCATGCGTCCAGTGCGACGCCGTCATGACCCCAACCAGGTGGCACATACAACAGATCGCCGGGCCCTAGATCATAAGTTTCGGTTGGCTCCCAGTTCTGCAAGATCCGCAAAGGCAATCCATCAACCCACTGGGGCCGCGGTGCCGGGCCGATTCTCCAGCGGCGGTGCCCGGTCGCCTGCACCAGAAAGACGTCATAGGAATCAACATGAGGCCCCACGCCGCCGCCGGTCGTTGCAAAACTAATCATTACGTCATCCAGCCTTGCATCTGGAATGAATCGAAAACGTTGCAGGATCTCGTGGGCAGCGTCTTCGACCAGGTCCATCCCCTGGACGAGTACGGTCCAGTTACGACTGCGGATTGAGGGCAGGGCTTCAAATGGTCCGTATTCGACCGACCATCGACGTGTTGCCTGGCCGCGCTGGCTGATAAGCCGGGATTCAACTGCATCGCTCGCGGCATGTTCGAACAGGCGCTCGGGGGTCAACATGATCGTGGTCTGCATTTCCGGAATCGCCGACCTGACCAGCAGGGGCCTACGCTGCCAGTGGCGTTGCAGAAATTGCTCTACACTCAATTTGCCTAACAAGCCCCCGGTTTCGGCCTCGGCCTCGGCCTTGGCTTCGGCCTCTGCTCTGGCGGGGCGACTGGCAAGTGGCTTGGGATTGAGCCCGGCTATTTTTGGGGTGTAACCTTTTTTCATGACGATATGGTGATTGAAAACGGCTGTTGGGTCACGTTGCGTTATCGCCTGTTTGACCTGCAGGGCGAACCGGTCGAGGATCGTCCGCGAGAGTTGCGTTACCTGCACGGTGGTTACGGGTTTGTGTTTGCCGGGGTCGAGACCGCCTTGGCGGGGCGCTCGGCCGGGAGTGCTCTGTCAATCATGCTCGAACCCGAGGACCATTTCGGCGACTACGATGCAGATCTCATCGAACTCGTTCCGGTCGAACTACTCCCTGAGGAGATCGAAATTGGCATGAGTCTTGATTCTCTTCCGGGGCGCGCTCATGTCGGCGACTCTCTCAGTGACCCTGTCGGTGACCATGACCCGGACGATGACTCGCTCGAGACCCCGGACGACGAGCGGGTTTGGACCATCACAGATATCGCCGAAGGGGTGGCGGTTTTAGACGCTAACCACCCGCTGGCGGGTCTTGCGTTGCGATTCGAAATCGAGGTGATTGAGGTTGAACTCGCGTCAGAAGACGAAATCGAGGTCGAGCGCCAACTCTCTTCATTCTCTTAGTTGACTGCACAACGCATAGAGCGCGTCGAGTGCTTCGCGGGGCGTCATCACATCCGGATCCATCCCTTCCAACTGGTCACGCAGGGCGCGCAAAGCCTCGACCTCTGGGGCCGCGCTGGGTTCGGCCTTTGGCATTGCCGACTCCAGGGTGAACTCCATGGTTGACTCCCTCAGATCGCCAAATAAGTTGCCCTGGGGGTCGTGTTGACTCGCGCTGCTTTCGAGGCTGACGAGGGATTCTCGGGCGGCTCGAATGACGGGGGCTGGCAAGCCCGCCAGTCGAGCGACTTCAAGCCCGTAGCTCTGGCTCGCTGGTCCTGCTTCTACGCTGTGTAAGAAGACGATCCCGCCCGAATGTTCAATTGCGGCCAGATGCAGATTGAAGGCGCCTGCATGGGTCACGGCCAATTGTGTGAGTTCAAAATAATGCGTAGCAAACAACGTCAGGCAGCGGTTGCCCGTCAACATCCGGGCGGCGATCGCGTGGGCGAGTGAGAGACCATCGAAGGTCGAGGTGCCGCGTCCAATTTCATCCATCAGGACCAAAGAGCTTGGGCTCGCGGCATTAAGGATCGCCGCTGCTTCGGTCATTTCAACCATAAATGTCGATCGACCGCTGGCGAGATCATCACTCGCGCCAATCCGGGTGAAGACGCGGTCGATGGGTCCGAGAACGCAATCGTTGGCCGGTACAAAACTCCCAATGTGGGCCAGAATCACAATCAGGGCGGTCTGGCGCATGAAGGTCGATTTGCCCCCCATGTTGGGACCTGTGATCACGGCGAGGCGGCGATCATCCCGAAGGACACAATCGTTGGGCGTAAATCGCTGGCCCGTGCGTTCGAGTGCCTGCTCGACCACCGGGTGTCGACCGCCCCGGATCTCGATTCCGGGGAGGGGTTCGAATCGAGGTCGATTCCAGTTCAGTGTGTCCGCCCGTTCGGCAAGATTCTCGAGTACATCGAGATCGGCGACCGCGCTTCCCAGCCTTTGCAAGCTCGCAATTGTGGGTTGGAGCGCAGCGATCAATGCCTCCCAAAGTGATTTCTCGAGCGCTAGCGCGCGGTCTTTGGCGGATAAGGCGCGGTCCTCGAAGGACTTCAGTTCGGGCGTGACATAGCGTTCGGCATTTTTGAGCGTCTGTCGGCGCCGATAATCATCGGGCACCTTGGTGCTTTGACCGTTGGTCACTTCAATAAAAAAACCATGTACCCCGTTGAATCCCACACGAAGGTTCGGAATCCCCGTTCGCGCGCGCTCACGGGCCTCCAGTTCGGCGAGCCACGTACCGCTGTCCTGATCAAGTCCGCGCAAGGTGTCGAGTTCGGGGTGGAAACCAGCTCGAATCACGCCGCCGTCGCGAATCTGCGCACCCGGTTCGTCCGCCAGTTGCTGTGCGAGCAGACTCGCCGCTAACTGAGGTCGCTCGAGTCGTTGAACGATTTCTGCGAACGTGAATCCCTGCGAATCGATCTGATTCAGTGCGTCTTGCAAGGCAGCGGCCGCTTCAAAGCCATCGCGTAGCGCAGCTAGTTCGCGCGGCCTGACGCTCCCAAGCGCGATACGAGTTGCAATCCGTTCAAAGTCAGCGGTGGCCCGTAAGAGAGGTCGCAGCAGAGCGCCTTGGCGCATGTGGGTTGGCCGCTCGAGCAGCGCGACGATGCAACGCTGGCGGGCGAGTATTTGAGTCGTATCGCGCAGGGGCGTATCGACCCAGCGTCGCAGACGACGCCCACCAGCTGCAGTCTCACAGTGATCCAGGACAGACAGCAACGTGGGTTCGGGCTCCCCCCGCAGGGTTTCGACGAGTTCGAGGTTGCGACGGGCAACCGCATCCACGACCAGGAATTCCTGAGGGTGGTGCACCCGTATTTGTTGCAGGTGCGACGGCGCCCGGCCCTGAGTCCGTCCGACGTACGCAATCAACCCCGCGACGGCGGCCAGAGCGGTATCCAGTGTCTGCGCATCGGTGCCGGCGAGATCCCGCACCGCCAAGGACTGCGTGAGTAACGCCCGGCCGCGGTCGGCGTCAAACCCGTCCGGATCGGTCTCGACCAGCGCCAACAAACGTCCCGCTGCACCGAGCGCGGTGACTGCGGCGGCGCTGACGGTCTGGGCGAATGGCGAAGACGGTACGAGCAATTCAGCTGGTCGGAGGCGCTCAATTTCGCCTGGCAACATGGAAAGTGGCAATTCGGCAAGCCAGCATTCGCCGCTCGCCAAAACAATCCAGGCCAGACCAATGATGGGGTCTTTCGGCGCGGGACCGCGCGACTTGCGCGAAGGGGCGATGGCCAGCAACGGTCGGTCGTCACGTTCTGGCAACAGGCTGGCATCGGTCAGCGTCCCTGGCGTGACGATGCGGACTACCTTGCGCTCGACCGGACCCTTGCTCGTCGAGGGGTCACCGATTTGTTCGCAAACGGCCACTGATTCACCCAGCCGAAGCAATTTCGCCAGGTTTTGTTCGAGCGACACGACGGGCACGCCCGCCATCGGGATCGGCTCGCCGGCGCTCACGCCTCGCCGGGTCAATGTGATGCCGAGCAGGGGGGCCGCGCGCTCGGCGTCGCCGTAAAACATCTCGTAGAAATCGCCCATGCGATACAGCAGCAGGGCGTTGGGGTGATCCGCCTTGATCCGCAGGAACTGCTGCATCATTGGCGTGTGTTTTTCGACGCCTTCTGCGCGGGGATTACTTGCGTCCATAGGTGCTGTCATGGTCGGGCGCTATCGTCGTCAGCTTGACAATCCGAGGCCAGATGTTGTTTTGACCCTTCAAGGGCGCGGCGCTCTCTTTTGTGCGGTGAGAAATTAGTTCGGCACTAACGAAGCGTAGTCTAATAGCCCTGTGAACATTGGCGTCGTCGCGGCACTCGGTGCCGCTTTTTTGTTTGGTGCCGGGACGCCGTTGGCCAAGTGGCTGTTGACGGACACGACCCCGTGGATGCTCGCCGGCCTCTGTTATCTCGGCTCCGGTAGCGGGCTCATGATTTATCGCCGAATCATTTCGGCAGCGCCCGTGCGCCTCCCTCGGGCCGATCTTGGGTGGCTTGCGGGGGCCACTCTCTCGGGTGGAGCCATTGCTCCCTTGCTGTTGATGACCGGCCTGGCCGGCATGCCGGCAGCATCCGCATCGTTACTGCTCAATGCGGAGGGGGTGCTGACAGCCTTGCTGGCCTGGGCCGTTTTTCGCGAACATGTGGGCCGGCACATTGCGATTGGCATGGTCGCGATCGCTCTCGGGGCCGCGCTCCTGAGCTGGCCAGACGAGCTTCAGGTGCATGATCTTTGGCCGGCGCTTGCGATTTTAGGGTCGTGTCTGGCATGGGCGGTTGATAACAATCTGACCCGCAAAATTTCTGCGAGCGACGCCAGTTGGATCACTGCGATCAAAGGTCTGGTAGCAGGGAGTGTGAATCTTGTTTTGGCCTTTTCGCTCGGCAATCAGCTCCCCGCGCTCCCGGTGCTCGCTGGGGCGATGGGGGTGGGGTTCTTCAGCTATGGCGTCAGCCTTGCACTTTATGTGGTGGGGCTGCGGCATCTCGGGACGGCGCGAACGGGGGCGTATTTTTCGATCGCACCCTTTGTCGGAGCGACCCTCGCCGTACTGTCAGGTGAAACGATCACATGGCAGCTCGTCGCCGCCGGGATCCTAATGGGCGCTGGTGTCTGGTTGCATTTAACCGAGCGCCATCATCACGAACATTCGCACGAGACCATGATTCATGAGCACGAACATGTCCATGACGAGCATCATCAACATGACCACCCAGATCAACCGGATTTGGTGATGACAGCCGCACTGCGGCATAGTCATGAGCATCGACATGGGCCGCTCGTCCACTCGCACGAGCACTACCCCGACACACACCATCGACATGGGCACGAGCCCTGACGGGACCCGATCTTATGAAATTTATGCGCATTGCTTTTCGGTGTATCGGGCTTGCACTGGCTCTGACGAGTGTTTCAGGGAGCGCCCCGGCATGGGCTCAGTCACGTTTTGATTTTGATACGACGCCGGGCCGTCTGAGCAAAATGGTGAGGCCTTCGCACTACGCGATCGCGCTCAACCTTGACCCGGAGTCGGATCAGTTTTCTGGCGAGGTTGAGATCGAGATCGCTGTGCGGGCGCCGGTTTCGGAGTTGATGCTGCATGCGCATCAGTTGACTGCCAAGGCGGCATCGGTTCAGCTCATTGGGGCTGGCTCTGCGGTTTCGAAACCGATTGAGCTTCGGGTCGAGGCGGACGCAAAGGCGCAGATGTGGCGCTTGGTGCCGATCGGCGCGTCCACGATAGCGAGCGGCTCTTATCGGTTGCAGTTGCGCTACACCGGCCGGGTCAATCAAAACGACGCGGGGCTTTACCAGGCGCCGCACATGGCCAATGGCCAGCCAGCGCGGATGCTAGCCACCCAACTCGAAGCCGTATTTGCAAGGATGTTATTCCCAGGTTTCGATGAGCCCGCCTATCGGAGTGTCTTTGACATCACTGTGCGCGCCCCAAAGGCCTATACGGTCGTCGCCAACACCCCCCTGCTGAGCGCTGCGCCTGCCTCCGATTCGGTCGATCACATCGTGCATCGCTTTGAGTCGACGCCGGCCATGCCAACGTATCTGGTCGCGGTTGCCGTCGGTAAATTCGATGTCCTGGAGGGACAGTCAGGGCGGGTCAAATTGCGCATCCTGACCGCACCAGGCAAACGTGACCTCGGTGCCTATGCGATGTCTGCAACCCAGAAAATTCTTCCTTTTTATAACGAATACTTCGGCGTTGATTATGTTCTTCCTAAGCTCGACCAGATTGCGGTCCCCAGTACGCGAGACGGTGCGATGGAAGACTGGGGCCTGATTTCGTACAACGAGGCTGCCCTGCTGTTCGATCCGCTCAAAAGCGGCCCGAAGACGCAACGCGGCATTTTTAGCGTTGTCGCGCATGAGATCGCACACCAATGGTTTGGCAACCTCGTGACCGCAGCTTCGTGGGAGGAGATCTGGCTCAACGAAGCCTTTGCGACCTGGCTGGCTGAGAAGGCCACCGATCGTTTTAATCCAGAGTGGCAAGTTGGGCTCCGCCGGCGTTCGCCGATTGATCGCACCATGCTCGATGACGCAGGCTCGGCCACTCGAGCTATTCGCTCAGGGGCGGTTGGGGAAGACCACGTGTTCGATGTGTTTGATGGCATCACCTACGTCAAAGGGGGGGCTGTCCTGAGCATGCTTGAAGGCTGGATCGGACCCGAAGCGTTTCAGCGCGGATTGGCGTCCTACATGAGGGAGCGCAGATTCTCGAATGCGACCGCCGCAGATCTCTGGTTTCATATGGGGCAGGCCGCTGGGCGCGATGTCAATGTCGTGGCCAGTAGTTGGACCGATCAGAAAGGATTTCCCCTGGTCAGCGTCGCCGCGCGTTGTGAGCAGGGAACGCTGACAAAACTTGATCTGACTCAGCAGCGCTTTTCTCAGGACCGGGCCGCCGCGCCAGCCAGCACCCTCTGGAAAATCCCACTTGTTTTGTTGCATGACGGCCAGACTCGTACCGTGCTGCTCGAAGCCGCCCAGCAAACAATCACGCTGCCGGGCTGCCCCTCGCGTCCGACGATTCTCAATCCACTCGGGCAGGGTTTTTATCGTGTGGCCTATGCAGCGCCCGAACAGGCTGCGTTAGCACGCGTCTTTACTGATCTCCCGTCTGCAGCCCGAATCACGATCGTCAGCGACACGTTTGCACTCGCCGTGGCGGGGCGTTTACCCATGTCGGCTTTTTTGGATCTCTTGCCCGCAATTCGACAGGTTCAGGGCGCCGACCGTCCGGCGTTGATGGCCGTTGCCCGTGAAGGCCTGCATTTTCTCGACGAAGCCCTCATCGGGAGCGTTCAGCAAGGCCGGCTGCGCGCACTCGCCCTTAATTTCCTGCGGCCGGAACTGGCCGCCTTGGGCTGGACTGGCGGTGACAATGAGTCGAGCGAAATCCAGGTGTTTCGAAGTGGCCTGATCCAGGATCTGGCCAGATATGGCGACCAGACAACTCTGGACTATGCCCGGCGCCTGTTTGAGCTGGAGCAGACGGGGCGAAGTCCCATCCCGGGCAATCTCCGTGGCGCGGTGATTTTAGCTGCAGGGTGGGGTGCCGACGGGGCGCAGTTTTCGCAGTTGATCGACCGCCTGAGGGCCGCGCAACGCGAGGAAGATCGATGGCTTTTTGCCGCGTCAGCCGCAGCAGTTGCTGACCCGACGCTCGCCGAGCAATTACTTAAGCTATCAGTCGCCGGGGGCTTACCGAACAATATCTCGGCGCGCTTGCCTGCTATGGTTGCCGCTCATGGGCGCCACCCTGAACTCGCTTATCGCTTTACGGTGGAAAACTACCCGGCGCTTGTGGCCATCGCTGGCGACATGTTTGGTGCCTCCGCTTCCCTGTTGCCGGGGGCTGCAGAGGCATTCAATGATCAATCCAAAGGCGTGCGGCTGGTGGCCGATCAGCAACGCCTGAATGGAGATGGGGGGAAAATGCCCGCTGCGAAGGTGGCGGCTCGTATCGCCCTCAAAGCTTCGGTGCTTTTACAGAACAACTGAGGTCGTACTGGAGGCTGGGGGATCTGTTTTGCGGGTGACGGCCTCTGTCCACTGAGATGGGACGAGTGAGGCGACTTTAGGACAGTCAGCGACCATTGCGACCAGCGCTGCAAATACCTTGGGGGTCCCCGCGAGAACTTGTTCGCCGAATAACCATTCGGTTTCACCCCTGAAATCGCCGACCAGCCCGCCTGCTTCGGTCACCATCAGTGCCCCGGCGGCGCAGTCCCAGGGCGCAAGCCCAAGTTCGAAAAACCCGTCATAGCGTCCGCAGGCGACATAGGCCAGATCGAGAGCAGCGGCCCCGGGTCGACGAACTCCTGCAGCCAGGCGGCTGACTCGGGCGAATAGCTCGAGATAGCCCTCGAGGTCGTCAACGCGTCGGAACGGAAATCCCGTGCCCAGGAGTGATTCCTGGAGCCGCAATCGCTTCGATACTCGGATCCGCCGGTCGTTCAAAAACGCACCACGACCACGGCTGGCCGTAAACAACTCGTCCCGGTTGGGGTCGTAGATGACGCCCTGGGTAATCACACCGCGCTCCATCAACGCGATCGAGATCGCATACTGGGGCAGGCTATGGATGAAATTCGTGGTGCCATCGAGTGGATCCACAATCCAGACGTGTTCGCCCAATCGTGGATCGCCTTCAACAGCCCGACCTTGCGAATCGACGTGGCCAGACTCTTCGCCTAACACCGTGTGACTCGGGAAGGTCCCGAGAAGCGATTCTATGATCGCGTCCTCGGCTGCCCGATCGACTTCGGTTACAAAGTCGTTGGCTTGTTTCCGGGCAACGCGAACGGTGTCGATATCGAACGCCGCGCGAGTGATGATTCGGCCTGCACGACGTGCTGCTCGAATACCGACATTGATCATAGGATGCATGACGTGATTGTAGATGAATGCCTGAGCCGAATCCGGGTTGTTTTAGTCGAACCCTCTCACCCCGGCAACATCGGCTCGGTTGCACGGGCGATGAAAACAATGGGTTTGACTCGGCTCGTGGTTGTGGCCCCGCGCGAGCCTGAATTTGCCCGGGACCCCGAGGCCGTCGCATTTGCGTCGGGGGCTCATGACGTGATGGAAGCCGCCATCGTCGTGGACAATTTGGCGCAGGCCCTGGTGGGTACCGTATTGCAGATGGCCACTGCAAGCATGCCGCGTGAATTTGCCGCGCTGCCGCTCGACCCTGATACGGCCTCAGCGTGCATGCTGGATCAGTTGCGGCTCGGCATCGAACCGGTGGCGTTGGTGTTTGGAACCGAACGGGTCGGGCTCTCGATGGCTCAAGCCCAACTCTGCAGTCACTTCGCGTCAATCCCTACTGCGCCGGGCTGCGATTCGCTGAACCTCGCACAAGCGGTCCAGGTGTTTGCATGGTCCCTGCGGCGCGCAGCTTTGCAAGCCGTTGGCTCGGATGCGCAGCCCCCCGCATTGGTTGGTGCGGCTCAAGCAACGGGTCGGGCTGATTCCGACTATGCGACCCACGACCAAATCGAGGGGCTGTTTGCCCATCTCGAATCTGCCCTAATCACGATCGGTTTCCTTGACGCCGCGGAGCCAAAGCGCCTCATGCCGCGCCTCCGCAATCTATTTGGTCGGACCCGATTACAACGTCAGGAGGTCGATATATTGCGCGGTATCTGTACGCGGATGGTGTCCCTTGCCAAACCAAGTCCCATCCGACCGGGTGGGTAAATTTTGGCCCCTTGGTGCGACTTTGCTGCATTTTGGTTGCACGGCCGCCCGTGCACCGGCACTCTGTTGGGCTGATGAGAACTGAATCGCCTTCATGCTGATGTTCGATCGCCTTCGGGACGATATCCTCGCCGTGCGCAGTCGTGATCCCGCCGCACGCTCGGTGCTCGAGATCATCCTGTGCTATCCGGGAATTCACGCGCTGATTTTGCATCGCATGGCAAAGCGTCTTTGGCAGATGCAGTTTTGTACGATGGCCCGCTTTGTTTCTCATGTGGCGCGCGTCTTCACGGGGATCGAGATTCACCCGGGCGCAACGATCGGTCAGCGGGTCTTTATCGATCATGGAATGGGTGTCGTGATCGGCGAGACTGCGGTCGTGGGGGATGATTGCACGATCTATCAGGGTGTCACCCTTGGTGGGACGTCGTTGGCGCGCGGATTCAAGCGACATCCGACGCTCGGACGGGGTGTCATCATCGGCGCCGGCGCTCAGGTTCTGGGCAATTTGACCGTCGGCGATGGCGCCAAGGTTGGGTCCAATGCCGTGGTGGTTAAAGAGGTTCCCGCTGGGGCTACCGCCGTGGGCAATCCCGCGCGCGTGCTCTTGCGGGAAGACCAACAGCGGCGTGAAGAGACGGCGGCTAAGCTGGGCTTCTCAGCCTATGGTCTTTCTCCGGATGACAACGACCCCTTGTCCTTGGCCCTGCACGGACTCATCGATCATGCGGCCGCTCAGGAGCGCCGGATTAATGAACTGACCGAGGCACTGCAGCGCGTCGGAATCGAAGTCGCGGCAGAAGCCCAAGTAGTCGATGATCCCCGGCGGCTAGATCGATTGGTGGACTGAGCCATCCGCTTGAACCCATAAACCGCCGCCCCGGGTTGCGCTGATTGCGCAGCCTTTATCTTGGGGGACGTCAAAGTCCCAATCAGTCAGTACAAAGCGTTCGCCCTGCGGGTACTCGTGGCGGGCCGGCCGATGGGTGTGACCGTGAATCATTCGGCGGACCCGGTGCCGCGCCAGAAGCGCTTGAGCCTCAGCGGGGTTGGCGTCCGTGATGGCGGAGGCTTTGGTCGTGCCTGCTGCGCGACTCGCATCGCGCATCTGCGCTGCGATCGCACGGCGTTCGGCATACGGTCTGGCCAGAAATGCATCGATCCATTGCGGCGTACGCACCTCTTGTCGGAAGGCCTGATAGGCCAAGTCGTCCGTACAGAGCGTGTCGCCATGTAACAGCAAGGTCGGCACCCCTCCGATTGTGACCTCGGCAGGTTCATCAACGATTGTTAGCGAGGCCGTTTGGGCAAAGCGCGCGCCCAGCAGAAAGTCGCGGTTGCCTCGAATGAGGCGGATCTTGCCTGGGCCAGATCTGTTGAGGGACGCGCTGAACGCTCGCAAGGCTCGCAGAATGGGCTCAAGCCAGTCGCGCTCGAGCGGGTCATCGATCGTGTCGTCACCGACCCAAACTTCGAACAGATCGCCCAGGATCCAAAGATCGCGGGCGACGTTGGCGTGGCTCTCGAGCCAACCAATCAAGCGTTCACAGGTTCTCGGCGTGGCCGCGCTCAAGTGCAGGTCGGATATGAACAAACTGCTCATGGGCCCAATCCAACCCGCAGTGGCGCGGATCTCAGCGTCGTTTGGCCGATTCGATCAAGACTGTTTCGGCCGGAACGTCCCGATGGGGGAATGTCGTGCGCGTCTTGACCCGACGGATCTTTTCAACCGTATCCATGCCTTCAATCACTTTGCCGAAAACGGCATAACCATTGCCATCGGGCTGCGGGTGATTGAGGCCAGCGTTATTGACCGTGTTGATGAAAAACTGCGAAGTCGCAGAGTTGGGGTCGCCGGTGCGGGCCATTGCGAGCCAGCCGATATCGTTACGCAGGCCATTCTTTGACTCGAGTGTGATCGGCGCACGCTTGTTGGGCTTTTCCGCCATGTCCGCGGTCATACCACCGCCTTGAATCATGAAATCGGCGATCACCCGATGAAAAATGGTTCCGGTGTAAAAGCCGTCGTCGACGTAGCGCAGAAAATTCTCGACCGTGATCGGTGCTTTTTCTGGATAGAGCTCGACCGTAAAGTTGCCCATTGAAGTTCGGAATTCAACTTGTGGCGTCGGGGCAGCGGCAGCCCCATCAGCGATCGTGCCGAGCGTTGCAAATACAGTGAGCCATTGCAGCAGGCGAGGTTTCATCAGGGAGGTCCTTCTTAAGGGCTGAAAATTGAGGGGTGGAACTGAGGGGTGGAAATCAGGGGCTGGAATTTGGCGTCGGAGTGGCAGTAACCCCGCGCAAGTATCGCGTCTTGGGTGGATCGCCTGGCGGGCTATTAGTCCTTGGGCCCAGGTTTCGCGAAGCCAGATCGCGCGTGATCAGATCGCGTGCAAGAACAAGACGTTCCTGCACCCGGGCCGCTTGTGAGGGGTTCAAAAATTCTGCGTGTTCCCAGGCGCGTTGAGCTAACCGCAGATAGATATCGCCGAGATTCTCATGCGCGAGTCCGTACGAGGGAAGTACTCGTGTCGCGGTTTCGAGCGTCTCACGGGCAGAGTCGAGATCACCCCCGCTGGCCTGCAGAACGGCGAGATTATTATACGGTTCAGGAAGTTCTGGAAAATCCTGAATCATTTGTCGGAACAGCATGATTGCGTCATCACGGCGCCCGAGCTCGGTCAGCAACACGCCACGCAAAAATCGCAGCTGGGTGTCTTTGGGGTCGGTACTCAGGGCCTTGTCGACCCGGGCCAACGCCCTCGACCGCTCTCCCGAGCGGTAGATCTTCAGGGCGTCTGCGTGGGCGATGGCGGAATCAGCGGGTGCCATGCTCTGCGCGTGCGCTTTTGACACGGTCAGTGACGCCAAGGCCATGCCGGCTGTCAGCGCAATGCCCAATAGAAACGTGGTCGCGGGCGTCCCAATGGGAAAAAACCGATCGACCCGGGGTTCGGCCCCTGAGGAGGGCTTTGATAGACTGCCGCGCATCCCGCGCATTCTAGCAATGGGCCTCAGGTTACCGATCGACATGCTCCGAATTCATAACTCGCTCACCGGCCGCAAAGAGCCGTTCGTACCCCTCAAGGCCGGCCAGGTCGGACTATATGTCTGTGGCATGACCGTGTACGACGTTTGCCATATCGGGCATGCGCGGGTGTTGGTCGCGTTCGACGTTGTTCGGCGTTGGCTGCGGTGTCAGGGCTATCAAGTCACTTACGTTCGCAACATTACCGACATCGACGACAAAATTATTCGTCGCGCCGTCGAGAATGGCGAGACCATTTCACAACTCACCCAGCGCACGATTGGTCTACTGCATGAGGATGCCCGGGCGCTTGGGGTCGAACCGCCAGATCACGAGCCACGAGCAACCCAGTTCGTGCCTTCGATGCTAAGGATGATTGGGGCGCTCGAGCGTAATGGGCTCGCTTATCAGGCTGACGGCGCGGCTGACCGGGGTGGCGACGGCGAGCGGCACGGTGATGTGTTGTTCTCGGTTCGGCGCTTCCCGGGCTATGGTCGGTTGTCGGGCAAGTCACCCGACGAATTGCGCGCGGGTGAGCGCGTCGCGGTGGCCGATCACAAGCAGGACCCACTCGATTTTGTTCTCTGGAAAGCCGCCAAGCCTGACGATCCGGCGGAGGCTACTTGGGGCTCCGAGTATGGGCCGGGCAGACCCGGTTGGCACCTGGAGTGCTCGGCGATGGCGACTGAGCTGTTGGGCGTTAGTTTCGATTTGCATGGTGGCGGGGCCGATCTTCAGTTTCCGCATCATGAGAATGAGATCGCTCAATCCGAAGGTGCCCAGCCCGCATTTCCTGATTGCAAGCCATTCGTGGGTACCTGGATGCACAACGGGTTCGTGCGAATTGACGACGAAAAGATGTCGAAATCGCTGGGCAATTTCTTCACGGTCCGCGAGGTCCTGAAGAAAGTCGACGCCGAGGTGCTGCGGTTTTTTATTGTCCGGGCCCATTACCGGAGTGCCCTCAATTGGTCCGATTCACACCTTGAAGACGCTCGCACCGGTCTGTTGCGGCTCTACGGGGCCCTTGCGGAAGCCGCCTCGTTCGCGATCGATACCGCTGCAGTCGTTGTCGACTGGAATGCGCCGGCTGCGGTCCGTTTCGCGGCCGCTCTGAATGATGATTTCGCGACGCCTGAAGCGGTGGCCGTCCTGTTCGAACTTGCCGCGGAGGTCCATCGCGGACATCAGGTCGCGGAGAACGCTGGTCTTTTGCGCGCGCTCGGGCATGGCCTCGGACTGCTCACGCAAGATCCCGCAGGTGTGCGTCGCAGCGGTCTGTATGCTCAGTCGGAGGCTGGTGGACTCGATGACGCCGCGATTGAGGCACTCGTCAATTCGCGGATTGCCGCAAAGAAGGGGCGCGATTTTGCGCGTGCCGATGCCATTCGGGCCGAACTCACGGCCGCAGGCATCACTCTCGAAGACAGTGCAGGCGGGACTCTTTGGCGCCGCAGTTGACCGCGCCCCCGCCACCCGGTTGGTGGTCGCAGGCCCGGCAAGAACTCAGTGCGGCCGATCCGGTGCTGGCGCGCCTGATCGCCGGGTTCGGTGACGCCGCGCTCGGCTCTCGGGGCGACCCGTTTACGACGCTCGCACGATCGATCGTGGGACAGCAGATTTCGGTCAAGGCCGCCCAATCGGTTTGGGATCGGTTCGCGGTCGAGGTCGCACGGACCCAGGAGGCTGACCCCCGAAAGCCCGGTGACCAATCGGCTTTAATGGCTGTGCCCCCCGTGGCGGTGACGCCTTCGGCAGTGATGGCGATGAACCTGGCGCAGCTGAGGGCCTGTGGCTTGTCCCTTCGAAAGGCCGAGTATCTCGGCGATCTGGCACAACGCTTCGATCAGGGCGACCTTCTGCCCGAACGCTGGCCGACCATGGATGACGAAGCGGTTATCGCCGAACTCATCTGCGTTCGGGGCATCGGGCGCTGGACAGCCGAGATGTTCCTGATATTCAATCTGCTGCGGCCGGACGTGTTGCCGCTGGACGATATCGGGTTATTACGGGCGATGGGGATTCATTGGTTGCAAGGCGTGACACCCACCCGAGCACAAGCGCGAGATTTGGCGCAGCGTTGGTCCCCCTGGCGCACGGCAGCTACCTGGTATTTGTGGCGCAGTCTGGATCCCGTGCCCGTCGAATACTGAGAACCTGAACAGGAACCGATGAAAAACACTTTTCTTGAATTTGAGCAGCCAATTGCCGAGCTTGAGGCCAAGATTGAAGAGCTTCGTTTTGTGCAGGACGACTCGGCGGTTGATATTGCCGATGAGATTGATCGCTTACAAAAGAAGGGTCAGACTCTTGTCAAAGAGACCTATGCCAAGCTGACGCCGTGGCAGGTTGCCCAGGTCGCCCGCCATCCTCAGCGGCCCTACACGCTGGATTACCTGCGTTTGATGTTCACCGATTGGCATGAGTTGCATGGCGATCGAAGCTTTGCCGACGATCCTTCGATCGTTGGTGGCATGGGTCGATTCAATGGGCAATCCGTGATGGTGATCGGGCACCAGAAAGGTCATGACACCAAAGAACGCGCCTACCGAAACTTTGGTATGCCGCGCCCAGAAGGCTATCGCAAGGCCTTGCGCTTGATGAAACTGGCTGAGAAATTCGGCCTTCCGGTCATGACTTTTATTGACACCCCGGGGGCGTTTCCGGGCATCGATGCTGAAGAGCGCGGTCAGTCGGAGGCGATCGGACGTAACCTGTTTGAGATGTCGCGTTTACGCGTGCCCGTCATTTCGACCATCATCGGCGAAGGCGGTTCGGGCGGCGCACTGGCCATTGGCGTCAGTGACGTCACCTTGATGTTGCAGTACGCGATTTACTCGGTGATCTCTCCCGAGGGATGCGCTGCGATCTTATGGAAAACGTCAGAGCGCGCGCCCGATGCGGCCGAAGCCCTCGGCGTCACCGCGCACCGCCTGAAAGCGCTGGGGCTGATCGACCGGCTGGTTAGCGAACCTGCAGGCGGCGCGCACCGCGATCATGCCCAGATGGCACAGCTTCTCAAGCGGGCGCTGGGCGACGCGCTTCGTCAGTTCAACGGCATCGATGTCGAAACCCTTCTCGTGCAGCGTCATGCGCGCTTGATGGCGTATGGCAAGTTCAAGGAAAGCGTCGGCCGCGCGCGGGCTTGACCCGAACGCGGCGGATGACCCCGTCGCCTGCGTCGATCGAACCGTCGCCGATTGGTTACTAACGCGATCTGACGCCGGAGGGATGTCGGAAGAGCCGGCAATCTTGATCATTGCATTCAGCGGCGGCCTCGATTCGAGTGTCTTGCTCGATGCACTGGTTCGTCAACGGGCGCGTTGGTCGCAGGATTGGGTGCTGTACGCTGTTCACGTCCATCATGGCTTGCAGCCCGCTGCCGATGCATGGCCTGACCACTGCCGAGCGTTTGCCGAGGCAAGGGGGGTGACCTGCGAGACCCTGCGGGTTCGGGTCGGGGCACTACGACGACAGCGGGACGGTCTCGAAGCGGCGGCGAGGGCCGCACGCTACGAAGCAATCGCTGAGTACGCGCAGGCGCTTGGGGCGCGGGCAGTTCTGACCGCGCATCATGCCGATGATCAATTGGAGACACTGCTGATTCGTCTAGCCCGTGGTACTGGTCTTGATGGGCTTGGCGGCATTGCTGATGATCAACCCTGGCCACAGGGGGGTGAGCATTGCCGTTTGTGGCGACCGCTATTGGGACTCAGCCGGGCGACGCTTGAGCGATGTGCAACCGCTCTGGAATTAAGGTTTGTTCAAGATCCGAGTAACACCGATCAGGCGATGACCCGCAACGCTGTGCGGCAACAGGTGATACCAGCCCTGGATATGGCCTTGCCCGATTGGCGATCCGGATTCTTGCGCTCGCGCAGTTTACTCGACGAAGCCAATGATCGATTGCAGGAGCAAACCCGTGCTGACTTGTTGCAGTGTCAGTTGACCGACCGTCAACACTTGAATGCGGTTGCGCTCGCTGACTTGACGGGTGCCCGGCGCCGAGCGGTTTGGCGGGCTTGGTTTGATGATCTGAAGCTTCGAATGCCCTCAATGCGTCGTCTGGATGCCATCGACCGCAGTTTGGCGATGAGCGCCTCGGGCGAAGCTCTGCACGAGGGTTGGTCGTTTAGGCGTTGGCGCGACATGATTGTGGCCAGTCCAGCCACGAGCGTGAATGAAGACATCGATCCACCGAATGACCCTGGCGATGTGAAGTTGGTCTGGCGCGGCGAACCATCACTCTGGATCGAAGGGTGGGGCGGTTCCTTGATTTTTGATCTTGCTACGAACTGCGACCGCAGCAGCGGGTTTGACCCCGACTGGCTCCTTGGACAATGCCTCCTTGTTACCGCCCAGCGATCCGCCGCACGCTTGCGAATCGCACCCCACGCTCGTTCGCGTTCGCTGAAAGGGCTTTACCAGAGCGCTTCTATCCCGCCGTGGGTACGCCCAACACTCCCTCTGGTTTTCGCGGGCGTTGAGCTGGTTTATGCAGCGGGTCTCGGGATGAATTGCTCGGTCAGCCAAAAGGTGCCCGGCGGGCTCCTGCTGAATTGGCGCCCAGGGAAATCCGGTCTTTGAAGCTGCCTTGCGGGTTAGCTCAGCATTGGGCGGGGCGAGATCGCTATCTGATCTTGATTGATTCCCTGGACCCGTATGGGCAGTTTGAGTTTCTGAAATCACTCTGGGCGGCCGACCCGCAGCGGTGCCGCGATCTGCATATCGTTGGTTTCATTGATACGGCTCCGGATAACGTCCAGCGCGTCGATGCCCATGAAGGTCGGGTCACACTCACGCTGCATCGAGGTCCGCCCGTGGTCACCGTTCGACGCATGCGTCTGGCCGCCGATGTGGTTTTGTTTGGGGACCGTGCCGCCACCGATCCTCGACTATTGGAGTGGTTGGCGCGCAAAGCATCGGCGCCCGGAGCGTATTTGGCAGGGCCCTCGATCGAGCAAACACGGACAGTTTTGGGTCGACTTGGATTTCTCCGCGAGGACCAGTCAACCGAACATAAAGCCGATTCAGCTGCGTTGCCGACCGGTGCGCGTTGGCAGCAATCGAGCCGACTCGTTGAATTGCCGACCGCGCGGGTCGGTGCGGTGGCGCGCCTTGCGATCGTGATCGGTGCGGGTTTGGCCGGCTCGGCGGTCGCCGCGGAACTGGCCCAACGTGGATGGGAGGTTCAAGTCTTCGAGCGCCACGGCGTAATCGCTGCTGAAGCGTCGGGCAATCCAGTCGCAGCATTTCGGCCGCACCTTTCCCTCGACGATTGCGCGCTTTCACGACTCAGTCGAGCTGGGGTCCAGGCGCTCCATCGAAGCCTCGAGCGTCATGGTGCGTACGCCGACAAACTTGCTAAGCGAACCGGACTGATCGAGGTGGCCGACAGCCCAGCTGATCTGCGCCGTCTGTCCGTCCTTGCCCAGGCCTACAGCGCTCGGGCCGGCAAGGGCCTTGGCGAGGTTGAGTTGCTCGATCGCCACGCTGCGTCAAACAAGGCGGGTGCTGCGCTTCTGTCCGGCGGTTTGTGGCTACGCGAAGCCGGTTGGGTGCGTCCGCCGGCGCTTTGCGCGCGCTGGCTCTGTGAGGATCAGAAGGGCCTGCCCTGGGCTTCGCGGATCATCGTGCGCCGAGGTGTTCAGGTGGATGATCTCCGGGCAGAAGGGGGGCAATGGGTGGTTCGCGACCGCGACGGCAACGAGCTTGCGCATGCCGCTGTCGTCGTTCTCGCGAATACTCAAACCGCGGCATCGCTGGCCGAGCGCGCGGGCGGCCTAATAAACGCGCCGTTGGCGGTGCCCGGATCGATCGGTCGCTTTGCGATCGATCAACTGCCAGGCGTTCAATGCGCACTCTCGGGTGCAGGTTACCTGTTGCCACCCACTGCAGGTGAAGTGATCGCAGCCGCTAATTACGACGGTGGGCCACACAATTCCAACGCTCTCGCAGATTTGCTCATGGACTGCCCCAACGCAGTCGTCCCAAAATTTGGTACTCGCTCGAGCGTTCGTTATGCCACTCGGGATCATCTTCCTGTGGCCGGGGAGGTTCCGGTTGCGGTGAGTCTCGGCTCGAAGGTGGATGCCCCACTCCCTAAGATTGTTCGCCTGCCGGGGCTTTTTGTCTTGACCGGATACGGATCCAGAGGACTGGTCTGGTCCGCGCTGCTAGCTCAGTTGGTGGCCGCACGGATCAATGGCGAGCCCGATCCGCTTGATGCAGCGCTGATTGACGCCGTCGACCCGGCCCGGTTTTGGCGACGTGATCGCCTCAAACGTACAATTACAGCATGAGCAAACTGATCGTTCAAAAATATGGCGGCACCTCAATGGGTTCCGTCGAGCGGATTCGCAACGTCGCGCGCCGCGTCGCAAAATGGCACCGAGCCGGTTTTCAGATTGTAGTTGTGCCGAGTGCGATGTCGGGCGAGACCAACCGATTGCTCGGTTTGGCAAAGGCCTGCGCGACCGGATTTGGTGCCGATGGCGTTGCACTGGATGCCGCCCATGCGACCCCGCAGGCCCAGCCAAGCGCACGAGAACTCGATTTGATTGCGGCTACCGGCGAACAAGTGTCGTCAGGCTTGCTGGCCATTGCGCTCCAGGCTTACGGAATCGACGCCGTCAGCTTTGCCGGCTGGCAGGTGCCGATTCGGACTGACAGCGCTTTCACGAAAGCTCGTATCGAATCGATTGATGATGCCAAAGTGCGTACGCACCTTGATGCGGGGCGCGTCGTAATCATCACCGGATTCCAGGGGGTTGATTCGGACGGGGACATCACCACGCTCGGTAGAGGTGGGAGCGACACCTCCGCGGTGGCTGTAGCAGCCGCACTGGCTGCCGAAGAGTGTCTGATCTATACCGATGTCGATGGTGTTTACACCACCGACCCCCGGGTGGTTCCCGAAGCCCAGCGATTGGCGCGCATCACATTCGAGGAAATGCTCGAAATGGCGTCGCTGGGTAGCAAAGTTTTGCAGATTCGTTCAGTTGAATTTGCCGGTAAGTACAAGGTCAAAACGCGAGTGCTGTCGAGTCTGACCGATCCAGCGATGGACCTTGCGATCGAGGCGAGCAGCGGCACCCTGATTACTTTTGAAGAAGATCCCGACGGAGCACACACTATGGAGCAGGCCATCATCAGCGGCATCGCGTTTAACCGCGACGAAGCCAAGATCACCCTGACGCGGGTGCCCGATCAGCCCGGCGTTGCATTCCGAATCTTGGGGCCGATTGCCGATGCCAATATCGACGTCGACATGATTATTCAGAATGCAAGTATCGACGGGCATACCGATTTTTCGTTCACTGTGCATCGCAACGAATATCAACGAGCAATTGAGGTCCTCAATACCAAGGTTTTGCAAGATGTGGGCGCCGCCGAAGTCATTGGTGATGCCAAGATTGCGAAGGTTTCGGTGGTGGGTATTGGGATGCGCAGCCACGTGGGCATCGCGAGCCTGATGTTCAAGACTTTGGCCGAAGAGCGTATCAATATTGAGATGATTTCAACCAGCGAAATCAAAATCAGTGCCGTAATCGCCGACCGCTACATGGAGCTCGCCGTCCGGGCATTGCACAAAGCGTTCGGGCTGGATGCACCGGCCGGGCATGTCGGCATCTCAAACTGACTTCGATGCGCTAGTCATCGGCGCAGGGGTCGTTGGGTTAGCGTGCGCGCGCTCACTGGCGCTGTCCGGCCGCTCGGTATTGGTCGTAGAGGCCGAATCGAAATTTGGTGAACACGCCAGTTCGCGCAATTCCGAGGTCATTCACGCGGGGGTCTACTACCCGCCTGGTTCGAACAAAGCGCGACTGTGTGTTCGCGGGAAAGCGCTGTTGTACGCTTACTGTGCCGATCGGCAGGTGCCCTATCGGCGACTCGGTAAGCTAATCGTTGCCACCACGCCCGAAGAGTTGGGCGCGCTCGAAACGATCCGTGCGCGAGCATCCGCCTGTGGGGTTGAACTCGAATCGCGCAGCCACCGCCAAGTCGCCGCGATGGAGCCCGCCATCGTTTGTCAGGAAGCCTTGTGGTCTTCAACCAGCGGCATCATTGACAGTCACGCCTACATGCTGTCTTTGATAGGCGATCTGGAGCAGGGCGGCGGGACGGTGGTTTTTCGGACCCAATTCATGCGCGCTGAACGTGCCGGTTCCAATTGGCACGTCTGGCTTGGGGAAGCGAGTCGAAGGCCCGAGAAGGGTGCGACCGCTGTTGTCGGTGACCCAGCTGAAATCACCGTTCGTCAGATCGTTAATTGCGCAGGATTGCATGCCCCGCGGGTCGCGGCAGCGATTGAGGGTCTGGCGGAATCAGGCTTGCCGCGCCAACGTTACTGCCGGGGGCATTACTTTGGACTACGGGGGCGCAACCCCTTCCGACACCTGGTCTATCCGGTGCCGGTTCAGCACGGATTGGGTATTCACGTCACCCTCGACCTCGCGGGTCAGGCGCGATTTGGCCCCGATGTTGCGAGTTGGCCTGATGAGATTGATTATGGATTTGAGTCCGATCGAGCGCCAGTCTTTGCGAAGGCGATCCGACAGTATTTCCCGAGCCTCCAAGACGACCAACTCGTTCCGTCTTACACAGGCCTGCGGGCAAAGATTTCCGGACCTGACGAACCGGGGGCTGATTTCCGGATCGATGGCCCGCAAACCCATGGTCTAAAGGGCGTCGTCAACCTGATGGGGATCGAATCCCCTGGGCTGACCTCGAGTCTCGCGATTTCTGAAGAAGTATTGGTTGAGGTCGATGGGTGACCAGCCGAACTTAGGAGAATCAAAGTCCTAAGCGGCACAAGACCCGTGTAGAATCTGGGCTTGGTTAGGAGTCGTGACCGAGTGGCCGAAGGTGCTCCCCTGCTAAGGGAGTATATGCCAAAAGCGTATCGTGGGTTCGAATCCCACCGACTCCGCCAAAAAGCAAAGGCCCGCCTGGGCCTTTCTTGCTTTTTGATCGGATTCGGAAGCGAGCCACCTGCGTGGCTCGCGTTGTGATTCGAAGCGGCGAGCCTACGAGCGAGCCACCGGGAGAATCCCACCGGCTCCGCCAACAACTCCACCGCCGGAAGCGCGATTTTTCTGAGTTCGTTGGTGGAGAAACGCTTCTCGCACTTCAGGCAGCGTCGGATGACATCGCTTTCGTCCGATTCGCGCGTCGCGACGATTTGCGTTTCGTCGTGGGCGCAAACGGGGCAGCGCATTCGCCGTTGCTAGACTAACGATAAACGGGGAAGTCGCGCGTCAGCGCCGTTACCCTGTCGCGCACGGCAGCGATATTGGGGGCGTCGTGCGGCTTGTCCAGCACGTCGGCAATCAGGTGCGCAGTCTGCCGCGCCTGCTCTTCCTTGAAACCGCGCGTCGTCATTGCCGGTGTCCCCAGGCGGATGCCACTGGTCACCATCGGCTTTTGCGGGTCATTCGGGATGCCGTTCTTATTGCAGGTCATGTACGCGTCGCCCAAGACGGCCTCGGCTTCCTTGCCGGTCAGGTTCTTGGGGCGCAGGTCGACCAGCATCACGTGGCTTTCGGTGCGGCCGCTGACGATGCGCAGGCCGCGCTCGATAAGTGTTTCGGCCAGCACGCGGGCGTTGTCCACCACCTGCTGCTGATAAGCCTTGAAATCAGGCTGCAGCGCTTCCTTGAAGGCCACGGCCTTGCCGGCGATGACGTGCATCAATGGGCCGCCTTGGATGCCTGGAAAGATGGCGCTGTTGATCTTCTTGGCGATGGCCTCATCGTTCATCACGATGATACCGCCGCGTGGGCCGCGCAGGCCCTTGTGCGTGGTGCTGGTGACCACATCGGCGTGCGGCACCGGGTTGGGGTAGACGCCGCCGGCGATCAGGCCTGAGTAGTGCGCCATGTCGACCAAGAAGAAGGCGCCGATGGCCTTAGCAACGCGGGCGAAGCGTTCGAAGTCGATCTTCAGGCTGTAGGCACTGGCCCCGGCGATGATCAGTTTGGGGCGGTGCTCGTGCGCCAGGCGCTCCATGGCGTCGTAGTCGATGGCCTCGTTCGCGTCTAGTCCGTAGCTGACCACCTTGAACCACTTGCCGCTCATGTTCAGAGGCATGCCGTGGGTCAGGTGTCCGCCCTCGGCCAGGCTCATGCCCATGATGGTGTCGCCGGGCTGAAGCAGGGCTAAAAACACGGCCTGGTTGGCCTGGCTGCCGCTGTTTGCCTGCACGTTGGCGAAGTTGGCGCCGAACATCTGCTTGCAGCGTTCGATAGCCAGAATCTCGACGACGTCGACGTTTTCGCAGCCGCCGTAATAGCGCTTGCCGGGGTAGCCCTCGGCGTACTTGTTGGTCAGCTGCGAGCCTTGCGCCTGCATGACGGCGGGCGAGGTGTAGTTTTCGCTGGCGATGAGCTCAATGTGCTCTTCCTGGCGGCGGTTTTCGTTCTGCACCGCAGCCCAGATTTCGGGGTCGATGGCGTCCAGGGTGGAGCTAAAACGGTCGAACATGGCAGTACTCTTTGGTTGGAAACTAGTTGACGAACCTTCGCCTTCAGCGAAGCGCGGTCGAGGACGACCACCGGATGGCTCGTCGCGCGACCCTCACACCTTGGCCGCAGCCCCAGCGGTAGCGCCTTCGTTCGACCCGGTTGACTGCGAGGCGTAAACCACCTCGCTGCGTGCCACCTTCTTCTTGGCAATCGTGTCGTGCTCGCGGAAGTATTTCTGTGCTGCGCCAACACCTGAGCCGGGTTCGATCTTCACGCCGACGTCCAGCATGGCCATCTCGCAGCCAGCCAGAGCGCCCAACACCATCAGCTCATTGAGGTCACCAAGGTGGCCGATTCGGAACAGCTTGCCCGCCACCTTCGACAGCCCGGCGCCGAGCGACAGGTTGTAGCGCCGGAAGGCGACATCGATGACGTGTGCGCCGTTGATGCCTTCGGGCACCAGGATGGCCGAGACGGTGTCCGAATACCACTTCGGCGCCTTAGCGCACAGCTTCATACCCCAGCCGTCGAATACCGCGGCACGCACGCCCGAGGCTAGGTAGGTGTGGCGCGTCAAAATGTTTTCGAGGCCTTCTTCCTTGATCATGTTCAGCGCTTCACGCAAGCCGTAGAGCATCGGCAGTGCGGGCGTGTACGGGAAGTATCCGGTGCCGTTGGCCTTGATCATGTCGCCGAAGTCGAAGAAGCAGCGCGGCTGAGTCGACTTCTCACGTGCGTTCAGTGCCTTCTGGCTTGCGCAGACGATGCCCAGCCCGGCCGGCAACATCAGGCCCTTCTGCGAACCGCTGACGCACAAGTCGACGCCCCACTCATCCATTCGGAAGTCGATACTGCCAAGCGAACTGACGGCGTCTACCATCAGCAGTGCCGGGTGGTCGCAGGCGTCGAGCGCGGCGCGCACGGCAGCGATGTCGGAGGTGACGCCGGTGGCGGTTTCGTTTTGTGTGGCGAGCACGGCCTTGATCGTGTGTCCCTTGTCTCGCGCCAGAATTTCGGCGTATTTCTCTACTGGTACGCCTTCGCCCCATTCGCAGTCCACGGTTTCAACCTGGAAGCCCAGGCGCGTGACCATGTCGATCCACAGGTGGCTGAACTGGCCGAAGCGCGAGGCCAGCACCAAGTCACCCGGGCTCAAGCAGTTGGTCAGTGCGGCCTCCCAGCCGCCGGTGCCAGTGGCCGCAAAAATGATCGGTGTACCGGTGGTCGTCTTGAAAACGGCCTTCAGGTCCGTCAGCACGCTGTGCGTAAGTTCAGGGAATTTTGTCGAGCGGTGGTCTTCCATGGACACAACCATCGCGCGCTGCACGCGCTCTGGAACGTTTGTCGGTCCGGGAACAAAAAGGAAATTCCGACCTGCCATGAAAATTCTCCTGATAATTGATCTAGTGTAGGATTTAGTAAAGAGTGATGCAACAGCGTCCGCGTGCAGCAGGGCGTCGGCGAAAAGCGTTACATATCGCTTGAACCGCAAGGCACCTTGAGGTTTTGCCTTTGGCGCGGGGACCCGACCTCCGCCTTTCAGACCTGTTCATTAAATGCGTAGTCGTGACTGCCGCTCGAACCCGCATGTGTCGAAGCCCCCCGCGCGCGATGTGTGGAAATGCCTCGCACGGCTGCAGTGACGCCCCCGCATTGGGCCCTACTTTTACCCACCACCACGAGACAAGCCATGGCATCGGACATCGACATCGCCCAACAAGCCACCCTGCACCGCATCACTGGCGTCGCCGCTGAAAAGCTCGGTATCGCCGACAAGCACCTGGTGCCCTACGGCCACTTCAAGGCCAAGCTGTCGCTCGAATATCTGGAGTCGATCAAGAACCGGCCGAACGGCAAGCTGATTCTCGTTACCGCCATCAGCCCGACGCCGGCCGGTGAAGGCAAGACGACGACGACCGTAGGCCTGGGCGATGCCCTTAACCGTATCGGCAAGAAGACGATGGTCTGCCTGCGCGAACCGTCGCTCGGCCCGGTGTTCGGTGTCAAGGGCGGCGCGGCTGGCGGCGGCTACGCGCAAGTGGTGCCGATGGAAGACATCAACCTGCACTTCACCGGTGACTTCTCTGCCATCGCGCTTGCCAACAACCTGCTGGCCGCGATGATTGACAACCACATCCACCACGGCAATGAACTCGACATCGACGTTCGCCGCATCGCCTGGAAGCGCGTGGTCGACATGAACGATCGCGCACTGCGCGACATTACCGCCTCGCTCGGCGGCCCGGCCAACGGCTACCCGCGGCAGGACGGCTTCGACATCGTGGTCGCCTCCGAAGTGATGGCCATCTTCTGCCTTGCCACGTCGATCAAGGACCTGAAGGAGCGTCTGGGCAACATCGTCATCGGCTACACCCGCGCGCAGACGCCGGTGACGGCGCGTGACCTGAAAGCCCACGGCGCGATGACAGTGCTTCTGAAGGACGCGTTGGCGCCAAACCTGGTTCAGACGCTGGAGAACAACCCTGCCATCCTGCACGGAGGGCCGTTTGCCAATATCGCCCACGGCTGCAATTCGGTCATCGCCACGCAGGCCAGCCTGAAGCTCGCCGACTACGTGGTGACCGAAGCTGGTTTCGGGGCTGACCTGGGTGCAGAGAAGTTCATCGACATCAAGTGCCGCAAGTCGGGCCTGCGGCCGGATGCGGTGGTGATCGTCGCCACGATTCGCGCGTTGAAATACCACGGCGGCGTCGACGTGAAATCGCTGAACACCGAGAACCTAGTCGCGTTGGAACTCGGCGTGGCCAACCTCGAGCGCCACGTGCGCAACGTTCGCGAGCACTACGGCCTGCCCTGCGTGGTGTCGATCAACAACTTCACCTTCGACACCCCGGCCGAACTACAACTGCTGCAGGACCGCATGGCGAAGCACGAGGTGCCGGTGCTGGTGGCGCGCCACTGGGCCGAAGGCGGCAAGGGCGCAGAAGACGTGGCCCGCGCGGTGGTTGACATCGTGGAGAACGGGCAGCCCGGTGCGCCGGGCTTCCAGTTCGTCTACGAAGAGAGCCTGCCGCTGCTCGACAAGATCACCTCCATCGCGACCAAGATCTACGGCGCAGCCGGCGTGAGCGCCGACGAAAAGGTTCGGGGGCAAATTCGCAAACTCGAAGCGGCAGGCTATGCCCACTACCCAGTGTGCGTGGCGAAGACACAGTACTCGTTCTCTACCGATGCCGGCGCGCGCGGCGCCCCGTCGGGCCACACCTTGAACATCCGCGAGGTGCGGCTGGCGGCAGGCGCCGAGTTCGTCGTCATGGTGTGCGGTGACGTGATGACGATGCCCGGCCTGCCCAAGGTGCCGTCGGCCGAGAAGATCGACGTCGACGACAGCGGCAACATTGTGGGATTGTTCTGAACGCCGACCGATCAAACGTTGAACCAGAAGCCGAGGTGAACAACCCGGCGCCCGCACCCGTGCCGCGCTGCCTGGGCTCATTGCTGGGCTAAACAGAGACGCTGCACGCGCAGGCCATCGACTTGAGGCTGGACGCGTGCAGCGCGTACTCAATGCGCTGGGCCTCTTTCTCCGTCTTGCGCTGGTCAAGGTGGCGGGGCACCTACGGCAACGGGTCGACCTGCGCATGCTGAGGCTCGGCGGTGTCCAAGAGTGCAGCGAGGCCGGGCAGGTCCCCGTCGAATCGCGGTTACCGCGCAGCCATCTGCACCGCAAATTCGGGCGCTCCGAACCGGCCGGTCGGGAAGCTTGGCAATTGGCATACGATTTTCTACATACGCGACCTTCAGTCTGTGCAAGTCGAGAAACCGCCCCCGGCCCAGCAGTGGCAGACGGCTAGACGCAATGCGCTTTAAATCTGCCAAGCAAGGGCTGTCTTATTCAGGTGGATAACTCAGCATGACCTCTCCTCATCTCG
>Ga0209189_1000465_pt1 | contig 34127 bp, 38 predicted proteins | sample C_130820_EF_Meta_FD_187308 | JGI IMG/M metagenome (GOLD analysis project Ga0209189, IMG submission 187308) | Freshwater microbial communities from Lake Croche, Canada to study carbon cycling - C_130820_EF_MetaG (SPAdes) (version 3) | ecosystem: Environmental > Aquatic > Freshwater > Lake... | reverse complement strand
TCCCTCTTGACCCCGAGACGCTGGCGAGTGTCTTCCCCAAGCGTGTCGATGCCTCGATTGTGGTGTCCCCGAGCGTCTATGTGACGGGTCAGGGCTTCGGTGTGACGTGGCGTATTGGGTATGCGCGTGTCTCTCCTCCTCAGCGTATCACGGCGCGCGATGTGTTCGCGGATGAGATCCGTCAGGAGGTGACGAACAAGGGCTCGGCCACGGCTCGTGCGCTGATGACGGATGAGGATGACAATGAGATTGATGAGATCATGGGTGAGGCGCAGGAGTCGTCGGTTCAGGTTCCGACGGAGCCTGCGGAGGAGGCGCCTGCTCCGGCTGCATCGGCTCCAGCTCCGGCGGCGGCTCCGGCTTCGAAGAATCGTCGTCGTGTGGTTGCGGCTGCGTAAGCGGCGTAGCAAACCCAAGCAGGGTAAAAATTGTGGAATCAGAGGGAGGGTTGTGAATGACTAAGTCGTCATCCACAAACACAATTTTTGCCTTGTCTGGAAAGTCCAGCGGGTTCACCTGATTCGACACACAGACGGGACTCAGTGAGGACGTCTTGCACGACGTACACGAGTACACCCTTGGTAGACTTGCCAGCATCTCTGGTGTCACAATGCGATAGGGACTGGAAAGACACTGTTCCAGCAAGGTTGCTGGTGTCGTCCACCCCTCCGAAAAGCAACGCTCATAGACATGCGACGGAAGGATCGACCAGACGTTCGGACCTGTCGTCCATCCCTCCTCCTGCATGAAGGTGGCGAATCCAGATTCATAGAACCACAAGATACGGAAGTCAGCATGATCCTCCAGGGAGTGCTCGGACAACCCCACACGACGAAGGTCTTCATCATACAACCAATACACATTTGCGTGGGTATACCGTGGATCACGCGATCCCCGATACACATCCCGCCCATCCATGTTCCAGAGGTCGGACATCACATCGACGTCGTGCTCGGTCACGTCATCTGAGATATCGTCGTACAAGACCCGAGCATCCAGTCTGGAATTCATTATGATGATCGTAGATTAATCGAAGCTGACCGAAACGCGAACATCGTGGCGGTGAACGGAATTGGTGGCCGAGCGGGACAACTCGTGGCGCTTCTTGCGTCCATCCTCGCCCTCCTTCAGGGTCGTCGAACAGGCATCCATATCCGCCTGCACCGCATCCACATTCTGCTGGAGGTAGTCCAAGACCTCATCCTCAATCGCCCACTTGAAGAACTGCAGCTGAGCGATCGTCGTCGTCAGATTGTGAACGCCGTACTGAAACTTGCGACCACGACCAAAGGGGTCAAAGATCTTTTTGCTGTAGCCCCGTAGGCGCGCCTTGTAGACCAGGTACACGATGACGTGACGTCCGTCCTTGGTGAGATAGGAGACGTTGTGCTTCTTGGAATAGTTGGTGACAAACCAGTCCATCAGACGCAGGCTGATCTTGGAGTTAGACTGGAGGATGTCGCGGACGCGGTCCATATGTGCTGTCTCATTGTAGAAGGTATTGAGGTGGACGAGAACCCAGTGATCCTTGCTGCGAATATCCATACTCACACTAACGCAACCTTATGAAAATGGGTTAGACAAATCCGCGCGCACTAAGATATATGAAGCAACCGCAACCCCTGTACTTTACGGACTGTGGAGCCTTGCTGGATGATATTGAACCCTTTACGTCTGAGTTGGCGGTGACGGTGGATGCGATGAAAGAGGCTCTGGTGAAGGAGACCAAGATTCTCGAGGGAACCGCGGTACCCGAATACGGAAAGGCCGAGTGGGAGGTACCGAAGATTCCTGGTGTAAACGAACTTTCGGACACCAAACGCGATGATACTCAATGGACGCCGCCCTCGCAGAATGGTTGCTCGACAGTCGACCCTGCACTCACCTCAACCATCGAATTAAACAGTTCGTCCTCTTCTGTCGTCATCTGCACCCAGAGCTGTCTTACAATTCCCTGCACCAACTCGTGCTGCGTCACGTCGATGCCGCCATGCAAGGGGACGTCGGACGACTGTGGATGCGCGACCGAGCCTTCGAGCGCGTCCTGAGGGACTACGGGAATTACGAGCAGCGCACCGCCAAGTGGTTTGCGGTTCGCAGTGAGATGATTACTGCCTCAGAGGTCTACAAGGCGTTCGGCTCGCCGTCAATGCGTCGCGAGTTGATTCTGGGGAAGCTGGAGCGGTCACCCTCGGGCGAAGGAAATGCCACCTCGGTTCCTCTGATCTGGGGTACCCGCCTGGAGCCGGTCGCGAAGCGGCTGTTCGAGGAGCGAACGAAGTGCAAGGTGCATGACGTGGCCTGTGTGCGCCACCCGCGCATTCCCTATCTCGGTGCCTCGCCAGACGGTCTCATCGAACCAACCAACGGAGACCTGCAGCGCCACGGTCGTCTGGTCGAGTTCAAGTGTCCCTTCTCACGCGTCGAGACAAAGGGGATTCCGCAAGGATACTATCACCAGATGCAGTTGCAGATGGAGTGCACGGGCATCGACGAGTGTGAGTACGTGGAGTACCGCTTCAAGCAGGTGAACTATACGGAGTGGGAGCGGTCCGAGGTTGAGAAGGGCGTCTTCTCGGTTGACGAAAACGGCAAGATCAAGTACGACTGCTCGCCCAAGGACGGTTCGGATACCGTCCAGTTGATCTACTGGGTTCTGGTGTCTCTCAAAGAGGAGCTTGTTCTCAAGGATCCTCTGTGGTTGACGACGCATGAGGCTGATTTGGCAAGTGCGTGGGCGGAGGTGGTAAAGCACCGGGCAGCCGGAACCAGGCCCGAGGCAGAGAAGACCGTGATGTTGAGTTTCGATATGTAAGAGTTACTCAGGCTTCTTGTAGCGGAACCGTTCAAGAGCTTCCAGGAGACAATTGCGGGGCTTGGGCTCGGGGACCACCTCGGGGGCAGGCGGAGGGGTCGGTGTCCGATCCTGATACTGTGCGTTCCATTCATCGATCGTATACATATTCCCCATACTGACATTACACCGCGAACAAAGCGGGATGAGGTTACCTATATGGGTTGCCCCACCCTTGCTTTCCGGCACATTGTGCCCGCATTGAAAGTTGAAGACGTTGATCGTGTTTGTGCACCATGCGACGGGGCACTTCGTCTCAAAGACCTTACCTGCCTTGACGACCCACACCTGCTCGCGCAGGGCCTTGGGGATCTTGCTTTTTACGTAAGGGATAGGTCTCTGAGGAATGTTAGCAAAGAGTCGGGACATGTGCCCTCGCCCCTCGGGGCGCCTCATTATACGTTTCATTACACAAACGCTCTATATTGATTTACTTGGAACGGTGTCTCAATTCCCGTGGCAGGACCGATGCTGTAGGGGGAGGGTTCGAGATGGTTTGTGCGCTGTTCGTACGACGAGTTCTGGACCGCGACGGTCTTCTGTACCTGCGACTTATCGAGGAACTCCGGCTGGAACCGCTCACGCGTCGAAAAGAGCACCAGGCCCACCAGAATCATGCCGGCAATGAGATACACCCACGAGTTCATTGTTTATGGTGCTTGAAAAAAACGAATGCTTTTCCCTGAGTCAGAGACAAGGAATAGATATGGAGGATCGTGCCCTTGAGATTCTCCGGACGATGTTGAAGGCTCGCAAGCTGGATACAAAGACGGAGCGTCTCACCTTTGACGATTTCCCTAACGCAAATGCCTACACCGTCGGCAACGTCTTTGTCGCCTTCAGTCAGAAGGACAAGGGCTTGCAGGAGAAGGACGTGCGCGGGCTCGTGGCCTTTGCCACGGACAAGGCATACAAGAATGGAATCGTTATCGTGTCGATGCAGAAACCCTCGGAGAATGTGCTTCGTGTCGTCAAGACGCTGTCGAAGGATCGCGTGCAGTTCTTCCACATCCGTCAGCTCCAGTTTGATATCACGACCCACCGCTATGCCATGCCTCATCGGATTCTGAATGAGGACGAGAAGAAGGCCGTCTTCGACCAGTATCACATCGAGAGTGATGCGAAGGCACGTGAGGTTCTTCCCTGGATTGACTCCCAGGATCCGATGGTGAAGTGGATCGGAGGGATTCCAGGCGACATCATTGAGGTTCTTCGGCACAGCGACGTAGCGGGACAGATCCGCTACATTCGGTGCTGTGTGGAGGACACAAATATTCAGTAACCTACATACAATGGATGCCCTCAACGCCAAGTACGCAAAGTTGATGGCTCTGTACGAGGACCACGTCAAGCAGGCGATGGATACGGGAGATATTCAAGCGCATGTCGAGACTCTGAAAACCTTGAACGAGCAGATTGCCGATGTCCTCGACCAGATGATTGCCATCACCGCCAAGGCAAAGGAGTCACATGCGACTCTTGCTCGCGATGACCTCATGCGAAAACTTGACCGCATTCAAAAGGACTACAACGGACTCGCCCAGTCATCCGACCAGCTGGAGACTCTAAAACGGATTCGCAGCGATCAGACAGTCGCAGTGAACCAATTCTTCTGGACCTATTTTTGGTTGTTTATTGTTCTCTGTCTCTTCGTCCTCGTCATGCTGTTCTTTAAGAAGGCCGCGCCGGCATTGCCATCCATGCCGTCACTACCAGCACCTCAGAGTAATGTCAATGTGATGAGCACACCCAGGATTGCGGCTCCCACACCCGCCTTGACGTAAAGAGGCGTCATATCGATCTGCTCTTCTGAGTCCTGGTTGATTTTTTGCTCTGTGGCGTAGCGATCCTGCAACCGAGGTCCCTCCTTCCGAACGGCCTTCAGATCGCCGCCGAGTTTTGTGATATCTGGATTCCGCTGGGCGTACTTTTGGACAAAGGCATCGACGTTGCTCCCCTGCTCCTTCGTCTGCTTTTCCTTGTTGGCGACATAGTCCCGAATCCATGCCTCGGCGTTTTCGTATGCCACCTTGTATGCCTGATTTCCGGTCAGCTTGTATTGGACGTAATTGTCCTTGTACTGCCGAGCCGCTTCGTCCATTATCTTGTCTGACATAAAAACAAAATGCCGATCTCGTCGTATCTGGAAAGCAACGGAACACCTCACGTCAGACTCTGGCGTGATGCCTCGGAGCACACGCGCTTCATTCGGATGGCGGCCACGGTGGCTCCTCTGATTAGCCAGCCCAACGGTCTGAATATCCCCAAGGGCGGGTATAACTCCAAGTCGGGCGGAATGCAGGCTAACCGTGATGCACGCCTGTTTAGCCCAGTCTTCGGAACATTCAAAACTTTCGCTCCTAATAATAGCTAGATAACCGATGTCCTTCTCGGAGTACTCCAAGATTCAAAGTGAGTATGCCACGTACTCGGCACAGGACGAGGTAAAGAAGGCGGCCGACCATGTCACACCCAAGCGCGCGCCGACGGCACCCGCAGAGGATATCCAGAAGGTCCGCAATGACATCCTGAACCCCGTTCGGGTCCCGGGAGTTCTCTTCATTCAAATCTGTCTCTTCATTATCTTCCTCTGCCTGCTTGCGTACCTCGTGATGCCGGCAAACTACGCCCACGGTGTCGCATTCTTGTTGCTCTGTGTGGCGGTGTCCCTTGGAATCTTTCTGCGGAAATGATAATGTTCGGGAACACCTGTCCTGGCGGATTCGTCATGAATCCCGCCCAAGTGGGGTCGTGTGTTGTGCCATGCCCTCAAGACAAGGGATTTGCGTTTGAGATGATTAATGGGCGCCCGACGTGTGCGTACACAGAAGACAAGCAGTACTTTGTTCCGATCACGCCAATCCCTGCGATCTCGGCGTCTCCTGGGATGGAGGTACCCCGCGCCTCCGAGATTCCCACCTTCAAGGCAGAATCGGATGCGTTCCAGAAGAACTTCCCCCCGATCCTCGCCCAGATTGATCGCACCAAGCAGATCAACGATGCCTACAAGGCCATGCAGATTGCCGAGAACGCCGCCGACGAGTCCCCCGACGCCTACCAGGACGCCCGGGTTCGCTACTATACACTCCTCAAGGGAGACACCTGGAAACAACAGGAAGCCGAGCGCGTCGGCAAGGCAGAGGTGAATCCCGTGATCGACTCGTACATGAAACGTGTCGCCGCCACGGAGGAAGAGAACGCAAAGTACACGAACACCCTCGACGTCATGAAGGGAGTCCATGAAAAGGTTCTCTCCATCAAGGACGACCTCAAGTACTCGGTGGATACCTTCCAAAAGCAAATTCATGCACTGCAGAATGAGATCCTGGTCGAGCGGCACAAGTCGGCAGACTCCACCAACACCATGTGGAGCTTCTTCGATCTGGGATTGAATATATTGTTGTTCTTCCTTCTATTGACCCTGGTCGTCGTTGCGTATCGCAAACTCTTTGCGGGGACGTCCACCGTCGAACCGACTGATCGCGATCTCGTGCCCCCTTGGTGGATGTTCCGCAGATAGTTTATACACAGTACCCCTTACCAAACAATGCAGTGTCGGTTATGTCTCGACACAAGTGACCTCGTCTCAATGGTCTCTCCCTGCTTTTGCACGGGATCCATGGCATATATCCACTCGAGTTGCCTCGATGAATATATTCGATTCTACCCTGACCGCATCTGCCGGGTCTGTGGGAGACCCTTCGAGTTCCGCTCACCCCGCGACCAGTCCGCGATGACATCCCTGTACTTTTTCTTTCAGACCTTTCTCCTTGCCTCGGATCTGTCCTTCGGGGTGAAGGTGATCGTCTTCCTCGCGTCCACGCTGTTCTTTCGAAACGTCCTCCTTCCCTCACCTGTCTCGTGGTCGGCAATCACGATACTGTGCGTGGTGAACCTGCTGACGATGCCTATCTTGTCTATGATGTACCTTGCGGGTCTGGTTATCCTCACGGTCGGCTATCTCATTCCCGCCGAGTATGTTCTGTGTATGGCAATGATAACCCTGTTCTCTGGATACCTCTTCCTCATTGCCTTTGTCGCGGCCTCGCACTTCAATAGTTTCACGAATGCCCTCCTTCTGGGAACGGTCTTTATCCTCTGGAACACGGGCATGCGTGCGATTGACAAACTGCGAGTCTAACCTAGACGACAATGGAAGTGACGGACGCGAGATCCGTGACTGATTTCCAAAAGACAACCTTTTGCGGACATAATCGATCGACTGTCGTCAAGGTCCTCACTCAGAATATTGGACTCGGACACGCAGACTACTCGTGCTACTGGTCTCTTGAACTCCTGTGTTCGGGACTAGTGCATACGCTCTGGATGTCGCTGTTTGAGGCAGCAGCAATCCACGTGAATCGGGCCCAACCCGCCGTGTTCCTCTTCTTGGCGGACTCGTATGAGAAATATGCACCCATCGAGGCGTCATATGATCTTCGCAATATGACGGCCATTCGGAATAACCCCGATGTCCGTCGCAAGATCTGTGAGGCAGCAACAACCATTGCCTTTTGTCGTAAGAACAAACTCCCGAGTCTGCCGACTATCAAACCAGCACACGACTTCCACCAGGTCACGATCCAGGAGAGTCTGCGGGCACCGTCGACCATCTATGGGAAACTGGTGCTTCGTCGCGACGATCCCATCACAGTCGCCATCCCCGCGAATGAGATTTGTTACTCTCTTCGTAGTGATGTGCGCGACGTCACAAAGACCCTGTACTGGATCGCGTGGACAATTGCGTACTGCCGCGAACACAAAAAGCAGACCAAACAGGCACTGGTTTTCTCGAATCGTTCGGACGAGTTTGTGGGACACGCCCACGGGGCGCACGTTGCCTGGGTGTTCTGGGACTGCGTTCGGAAGCAGGCACAATCCTATGCTCGCCCCCACGTGGAGGTTCTCTACAAGATGTACTGTCTGCGTTGGTCTCCTTCTGAGGTCACCGGTCGTCAGAGTCTCCTGATTGCTGCGGTCGTTCTGGTGTGTGAGGGTGTCACACTGGATACGACGCCGGTGACAAGCGAGACCACGGCAGTCTCATCCGTCCTCGGAGGCATTCCCGGATGGATTGACGCCATCACTCGTATGCAGAAGAGTTTTTCTGCCTAAAGAGTCATAGAGATGAAGATTCCCGGACTGTCTGCAAAGAACAGTGTGATTGTGACGATTGCCCTCCTGTTCTTCATCGTGGCGAACCCGATGGTGTTCCGCTTTGTCGACTCCCTGCTGGGGTGGCTGGTGGGTCCGATTGCCAGCCCCTCGGGATGCCCGACGACGCTGGGTCTGGTCGTCCACTCGTTTGTCTTTGCGCTCCTGCTGGTCTGTGTGGTTCGCGCGTAAAACGAACCCGTCTTCTCTAAATGAAGTACACAAAACAGAATGTTCCCCCGCATTTCCGCCTCGAAGGTGGCCGGCTTTATCGGCCTCCACAAGTTCCAGAACCAGCATGAGATTTTCTACGAGCTTCTGTGCAGAAACAAGGATGTGGCTGCACAGATCGCAGAGATTGAGCGTGAGGAGGGTCGCCGTCCCTACCAGAAGGTCCTCGATGAGGTCATGAAGGAGTCGTCCGTGCGCGACTGTGTGAGCCTCGGTGTCAAGGCGTGTGAGACGACCCAGGATGTTCGGTCCGTCCTCACACAGGTGGAGTCGCAGGCACAGGCGGTCCTCAGTCTGCGCCATGGGGGGCTGTCCCAGGAGCTCCGCGACAAGATCGCCGAGGAGATCAGCGGCAAGGTCGGTCGTCAGCGCGGTATCAACAACGAGGCGACGGTACTGAATAACTACGAGACGGCGCAGAAGGTCAAGGTCACGGACCGTAACAACAAGACCATCGTCAAGGAGTGCATCAACTTCAGCCTGGTCGGCCGTTGCGATGGGTACGTCGAGTCGGAGAACCGTATTGTGGATTCCAAGGAGCGTACGCGCTGGTGGCCAGAGATCCCGATCTACGATGAGATCCAGATGCGCGCGTATATGTTTATGACGGGCGCCAAGGAGTCCGAGCTCGTCGAGCGTTTCCCCGACGGTCGCACGCGCAATACGAAGTACCTCAATGATGCCGACAAGTGGAAGACGATCCACGATCTCATCGACAAGAACGTGGAGGTCCTGAACTCTGCCATGTGCAACCCCGAGGACCTAAAACGAATCGTCCTTGCGAATACGGTGGTGACGACACATGCGGATTGAGATACTCGCCGACGTCCCACCCGAGTTCGCCAAAGCGAAACCACTCAGAACCTACGAGACCCAGTACATCTATACGGGGTTTCGTCGATATGATGTTGAGCGCAAGATGTTGATGGAATTTATTGAAACCGTAGAGGGTACAGTTCTCAAGGAAGTCCCCCTTGAACCCGGCGTCTTCTCCCGCGGATATTCAGCAGAAACGGTCGTTGTGAGCGTCTATTCGGACTCGCCACGTGTATGGAAGGAATATCTGAATTCACACGTCACTCACTTCTTCCGCGAGAAGCAGCCGCAGTAACCCTTCGCCACCTCCGGCACCAACGTCTCAATCGACTCCAGAGTCGGCACCTTATTTTTCAGTTCCTCCACGGTCTTCACCGCCGACTTGACCTCCTCGACGACCACCTTGATCGTCTTGAGCTCGTTGGAGAGGGTCTCGAAGAGGGCGCGCACCTCCGCGAGCTCCTTGCGAATCTCCTCCGTGGGGACACCTCCGAGCGCCGTGCCCGCGCCGAACACGACCTCATCCACCTTCTTCAGTCCCTCCTCCACGACGGGAACGATCGCCTCTGCAGTCGAGACTGTTTCATCAATGGCTTGCATGCTCTTTGTATCCGTGTTCATTTTTTAATTTGCAAAGGTTGGTAACCAGTAAATGGATTTCTCACAGATTATGTCTATTGCGACAGCAACCCTATGCGTGCTTGTTGTCTCGCATCTGTGTGTCTTCTGGGTCGTTCGCACGCTGTACCCGCCGACGGTGCCCGTTTTCGTTCAGCAGGTCCCAGTGATGCAACCGCAAGCTGTGGCGCCTCAACCACAGGTCTTCACGCAACCACAGGTCTTCACGCAGCCGCCGTCGATAGAGCAGCAGAATGTGGTCTTACCAACGTATGAAGCGCCTGTTCCCGTTGAAGCCCCACGTGCGGAAGAACCCCGTCGGGGACCTCCACCAGCAGAGGCAACCTCAATTAAACGGGATACCGGGGTGGGTGCTTCTAACGCATGATGAGAACCACGCGCCCAAGGCTCTCTTCGTGGATACCAGCGAGCGGGTGTCGACCTTCTCGGTTGTCCTTGATGAGCGCCTGTTTTCGGACACGGTGTTCCGAGCCATCAAGATCTCGCCGCGTATCATTGTTCTGTGTGACATCCGCTGGTTGAATGGTACGCCCTTTCACGAGCGTCATCCATTTGAGGATCGCAAGAGGTGCCTCGAGGCACTCCTGGATACCTTTCACGTACCACACCAAACAGCTCTCATCACTCCGGAACAGGCTCCGTTAGGAACGCTCGTCCGGGGATATGAATATTACGATAATGTCCCAGGCTCCGTGGGCGTATTTAATCCCGCCGATGAATAAATGGCTAGCACATGTGGTGGTCCAGCCATGGGCGGGCGTCGCCGCCGTACAATGAAGTCGAAGAAGGCGCGCAAGATGCGCGGCGGAATGGGCTACGGCTTCCAGGGTCCTATGGGTACGAATGGTCCCGTGTGGGGGTCGTCGTGGGGAGGTGAGGTGACAAAGGATGGCACGCCCGTTCTGGGAACCTCGGACCGCGTGGTGGGTGGTCGCCGCCGCAAGACCGCCAAGGGCAAGAAGGGCAAAAAGGGTCGCCGTCGGACGATGCGCGGAGGTGCGACCTGGCAGTCGCCGGGTCAGGTGGGCTATGGATACACGGGCACGGGGTCTCGTGGTCTTGCTGACCCTACTGGCTATGCGTCTCGGGTGCCTCCTTCGGGCGGCCCGTCTCAGAATGCGGATGGCGCATACCACGTCTAACCACGGCATCGGCAAACACGTACGGAAGGTACTCGTTATCGTTCGTCCGAATGAAGGGTCCGCCTGTCGCCATGCAGACAAGGTACATGCGCTGAATCGACATACGAAGATCCTGATACTCAACCCACTCACTCCACGAGCGGAAGGTGGCGATACAACTGGAGATCACCAGCATGATGTCCGCCTGCCGAAGAATCACGAAAAAAATACATATCAACGGTGTGAGGATCATTTCGTTGATGCGTATCATGGTATCGCCCCAGGAGAGGGGGGCACACTTGCGTCGAAGTTGGATGAATCGTTCGGCGATCTCAAAGGGCGACGTAGAGTCGGACTTAGTCATTGATCTTTACAAAGATTCCATTGCCTGGAAATTTCTCGAGCTCGTACGTATTGGCATCAATATAGGCAAGATCCGTCGTCTCCGTGAAGTTGATGAGCTTGAGGACGAGGTCCAGACGGATACAGTTGCCCGGAGCCAGGAACTTGTTGAAGGCGCGCGTCAGATCAATATCCGTGTCGCGATCCCCGACCCACAGCCAGGGAGACTTGACCCGCGGGAGTAGGAAGGGATTCAGGTGCTTGATGATCTCCTCGCCAGCGTAGTGGATGTAACAGAGCTTGTCACCGTCCTCGTTCGCCCATTCCTCGATGTAGACGGCATTCTCTGGAACCACAGTGATGGAGGGGTCGTACTCGCGCTCATCGGCAAGGAAGTACGCACGATTGTAGCTCTTGGTGTCGACGGGGAAGAGCATGAGCATAACGACGCGCGTGTAGTAGTGGGCCGTGCGAAACATCGCAACCAGCATCTGGAGAATAACGAAGAGAACATCAGACATTCTGTGAGGATGCCTTGGGTCCTCGATTCGGTGTCAGATTCGTTTTTACTCGATCGTGTTGGACGGGTTGGGGACAGGCACGTCGGACGGTTTCTGCTTCTTGTCCGTGAACTTCTCCGTAAGGTGTCCCAGGACATACTCATCGAAACCCACACCCATCGAGATCGCCGTCGCCAGCGCCGTGATGAGGAAGGGCGCCGCGACAAGGAACCACGAGACAACCGAGAGGCCGATGCCGCAGAACATATCCAGAACCACGACCGTCGCCAGACCGAAGATGACCTTGATGATGAGCGTCACCCACATGCCAAAGGACGCGTCCAGACCCAGCTGGATGACAAGGAAGATCAGGTACAGAAGCGCTGGGGGGCACAGGTCCTCGATAAAGCGCATTTACATATTTCGCGAGAGAATTCAAGAAATGGCGGAGACCATTCAAAATTTGACCTCATGCACTCGAGAGCAAGCGGAGGCGGCTCTGGCGGAGCACAAGGAGGTCTGGCTCGCCGTGGATGCCCTGATGACCCGCCCGCCAGTGGCCGGTGACAAGTACATCCCTGCCGAACCCGAGATCGATCGCGGCATGTCGCAGGAGCAACTGGATCGGTGTGTCAAGGGGCGCTGGCTGCAGGCGCAGGTTAACGCTGTATTCTCAGTCGCCCACTCGAAAACCCTACCCGACCCACCGGCGCTACAAGACGCTGGGGCGTCGGCGCTGGCGCCTGAGATCCCTGGGGCACCGGCGCAATCACCGCCATCGAGTTAATCATCTTCACGGGATTGCCACGGGAAAAGTCCTCGACCAGACTCGCAATCCGTGGCGCTTCCTCAAAGATACCCATACTCTCAATGTGCTCCCGCGAGCGTGCCGACATCGCGGCATAGGTGCTCTCATCGTCCAAGAACTCAATCGCATCCGACCACGACTGCACGGACTCGCGATCACACGACAGCGCCGCATCGCCAATCCACTCCGCCACACCCTCTGTGCTGCAATTGGGGTGCGGGGGGTCAGCCGCGGGCTTGGAATAGATGACAGGGATCCCATTAATCATCGCCTCAATGGCAATGCGACCAAAACTCTCGTAGTACGAGGGCATCAGGAGAATACGGGTCTTCTTGAGGATGTTACGAATATCATCGTCAAAGGGAATCCATTTCACGTTGGAGGGTGCGGGAGGCACACGGAGTTCTCCATAGTACGGAAGAACACCCAAGAACTTTCGGTCGGGCATCGCCTTCGCCATCTCAATAAACTGAAGCACACCCTTGTTGAGATTTGCATTCACAAGAGTGATGTACTCGCCCTGGAAGGGTTCGTTGATGACAATCTGATTGCGATGCATGATGGGACGCACAGTCTCGGTACGTACAATGGACGGCGGGAAGGGTTTGATGTTGTTGTAGTAATTTGCCTGCATCGTCTTGTTCACGAAGAAGAGCATCTCGTTCCAGCGCCCATCGACACGCCCCGTGATTGCCGTGTAGTTCCCGTCAAAGTGGCAGGTCGCGATGATTGGTCGATAGTACCCCCGCGAGTTAATCCGACGAACCTCGGGAAGGATGGGCGAGTGGGGCGTAATCCACACCTCACTCGTATCGAGATAGTTTGTTGCGGCAGTGTAGTGCAAGAATCGGAACCCTCGGTAGATATCTCCGTTATACCCCTCCTTAGGTTTCTGAATAATCAGAAAGACGATCGAGTGACCGCGCTTCTGAAGCTCTGTGGCAAGATCGACATCGTGCAGGAACGCCCCACACAGGTCGGGCATCCGATTGGCGAAAAAGATGATTTTCATTTCACGTATCGTAATTATATTCAGGCATCAACACGTTTTGTCTGGATCAACCGAGTGGCATCCCCACCGCGCGTCCAGTCATAGATCCAGTTCGAGGGGTTCGAGTGCTCCGACGACTTTTGCGGAATCAAAGGATCGAAGAAGTTCGGGATCGCCTTATCCATGATCGTGTTCGCCTCCTTGCGGTTGCGAGGGGGTGCCGAGAAGATGAGGGAGGACTCATCAGCAACCGCCTGGGGGTCTCCACCGCCCAGGTGAGGGGTCGTGGCGAAGGGGCGAGACCACAGCTGGTGCTTGCCCTTGTGACGCCACGCACCGGGCATACCCCAGCGAAGCTCCGTATTCTCATCCACCTTGCACCCGCCGCCGCCGGCCGAGCCAAAGCCTCCGCGGGCAATCATGCCTGGCTGATCCGCCATCGCAACGGCGGGGTTCAACGTGTCCGAGCATCCCGCTGTAATGGACGCCGTCTGGCGTGTCAGACCCTCGTTGTTGGCAAAGGTCTTGGTTGCCTCGTCATACTTGTCCGAGACGATCCGAGTGGGTGCATAGAACCAGTCCAGCGTGTTCGTGGTCGACATATTATATACAAACCCAGATTTAATCGTAGAAAACGAACAGTCTCTCTGCTGACTAGAGTGTAAGTACTGATACCATGAATGCCATTCTGCAACCCTGCGATTGGTACGAGCATGATGTGTACGAGCGCGAGACAAAACGCCAACGCTATGTCGTCGATGCCTTTGGGCGAACGTCCTCGGGCAAGGTCGCCTGTGTTCGCATCACGGGATTTCAACCGTACTTCTACGTCCAGAGCGAGAAGAAGCCGCACCCCGCGGCGATTCTTGAGACCAAGTACGACGTGATGGCGGGATTTAGCGGTCTTTCGACGGTGAAGGTGTGGAAGGTCGTCTGCGACACCAAGTCCGAGTTCTCCGAGCTGGCGAGGAAGGTGGGCGGCACCTTGTATGAGAGCAATCTGCCACCCTTCCTTCGGATGTTTCATCACCGGCACCTCGGTCCTGCCTCCCCCTTCCGGTTTCGGGCGTCGATGTACGACACTCCCGAGACTCTTCACGTCGACGAGTTCTACATCTGCGACGTCTCGACCATCGACCCTGTGGATGCCAACATCCCCATGAAGGTGGCGTGTTATGACTTGGAGATGTACTCGGCGTCCGGTATGTTTCCCCAGGCAAAGAAGGGCGATCCCATCGTTCAGATTGGTATCTCGTATCGCTGGTCGACGGACATGCTGACCCCTATCCGCAAGCGAGTCTTCGTCGTAGGAACGGTCGACAAGTCGGATGACCCCGAGGTCCAGTTCGTGGGGTGCCGCACAGAGGAGGACATGCTCCGGGCGTTTGACACGGAGATTCAGGTGGAGAACCCCGACGTGATGTGTGGATACAACACCTTTGGGTTCGACGATGCATACATTGAGGACCGCTGCCACGAGCTAGGTATCGCGGACGAGATTCAGCTGGGTCGGTGTGCGATGAAGATGAAGAAGGGCGATATGTGGATGACGCGGTTCTCCGAGACCAAGCGGTTCGAGCTCGCCTCGGGTAAGTACGATCTCCGCTACCTCTGTATCCGCGGTCGTCTCGGGTTGGATCTGCTCCTCAACATGCGCCGCGAGCACAGCCTCGACAGCTTCAAGCTCGACAGCGTGGCGTCTGTCTTCCTCCGCGACAAGGTGCTGGGGTACTCCAAGCGAGTCGTGACAACCAAGAGCACGCGCGGTATGCGCGTCGGCAACTACGTCCGCTTCGAGGTCGTCGGCAACAGCAGCGATCCGTATCGCGAGGGCGAGAAGTACGTGGTGACCGAGGTCACAAAGACGACGTTTACGATCGACACGAACGAGGACTTGTTCGACGACCTGCCCGAGTCACAGCGCAAGACGCTCGAGTGGACCTTCTCGAAGGACGACGTTGAGCCCCACGAGTTGTTCGACCTCCATGCCATCGGTGGTCCGACGGGTCGTGCACGGATTGCCAAGTACTGTATTCAGGACTGCGACCTCGTCCTGACCCTGATGGCAAAGCTGGATACGCTCGTCAATGCCCGCGGAATGTCGGACGTCTGCAAGGTGCCGATGGAGTACGTCCTGCGCCGCGGTCAGGGCATCAAGATCTTCAGTGCGGTTGTGTACTATGCCTCACAGAGGAACCAGATCATTCAGGTTCAGCATGCCATCGGCGATGACGACGGGGGATACGAGGGTGCGATCGTCATCTCTCCCAAGATCGGCATGTACCTGGACCAGCCCATCTCCGTCCTGGACTTCAACTCCCTGTATCCGACGAACATGATTGCCTGGAACATCTCGCCCGACTCGCTGGTCGCGGTTCGGGTCTATGACAGCGACGGCAATCTGGTCCGTAACGAGTGCGAGCCACCCATCGACGCTGAGGCCTTCAAGAAGAAGCTGGCCGAGGTCGAAGAGCGGTTCACTGTCGAGTCTGTGACCTACGACAATAAGGATGACAATGGAGTCATCACGGGAGAGACGCGGTGCTACTACGTCCAGAAGGACGACACGCAACCGATGACCGAGGGTGTGATCCCGAAGACACTCGACATTCTACTCAAGAAGCGAAAGGAGTTCAAAGAAAAGATGGAGGACAAACAATATGACGAGGCTCAACGATCTGTTTACAACGGTCTCCAGCTTGCTTACAAGGTCGTTGCAAACTCCGTCTACGGCCAGACAGGATCCCGCACCAGTCCCATCCGAAAACTCTGCGTTGCCGCCTGCACCACCGCTGCAGGACGTAAGGCCCTGGGGATCGCCAAGCATGTCGTGGAAACAGAGTTTGGGGCAGAGGTCATCTACGGTGACACCGACTCCATCTTTGTTAAATTCCCTACCACCGACCTATCAGAGTCTATCCGACTTGGCATCGCCTCTGGCAAGTCCATCACGGCCCAGTGTCGGCGACCGTATAAGATCGCTTATGAGAAGACGTTCTACCCGTTCATCCTCTTCTGTCGCAAACGGTACGTTGGCATGAAGTACGAGGAAGACCCGAGCCCAGCGAAGGCCAAGCGGGTGTCGATGGGTATCGTCCTCAAGCGTCGCGACAATGCACCGATCGTGAAGGATGTCTTTGGAGGCGCCCTGGATATCCTGATGAAGGAGCGGGATGTCAAGAAGGCCCAGCAGTTTACCAATCAGATGCTGTTGAAGGTGTTGAATAACGAGGTGCCTCTGGAAAAGTTCATCATCACCAAGTCCCTGCGTGACGACTACAAGAATCCTACGCAGATCGCTCACCGAGTGCTCGCCGATCGTATGGAGTCCCGTGATGCGGGTACGGCGCCCAAGGTCGGGGATCGTCTGGCCTTCATCTATGTGGCCGAGAACAAGGCCAAGTCCAAGCAGGGTGACCGTATCGAAGAGGTGGGGTATGTCCGCGAGAAGGGCCTCCACCCCGACACCGAGTTCTACATCACCAACCAGATCCAGAACCCGGTCGCGCAGTTGTTCGCGCTGTGTATTCAGGATCTGGACGGATATGTCCCACCTCGCAAACCGTCCTACGGAACGCTCATGGAAACCATGATGGAGAAGCACCACGATGAGGAGAAGGCCACGATTGCTGTTCTTGACAAGAAGGAAAAGCAACTAGAGTCCATCATGTTTCTCGGCAGTCCCGCACTCTCCAAGATTGTGCGGAGCAGGGTGCGGGGACCAATGGATGCCTTCGTGGGTCGGAAATAGTTTTCGCAACACGTCTCTCCTAGAACATATGGACGAGGACGAGATCGAGCACGATATCCAAAACGAGGAGGACTACTCTATCCTGCTCGCCGTACGCGACATGCTGCGGAACACGCGAGAGTTGTATCGGACGATTCGGTTTGTACTGCCAGGCACTCAGCGCGGGGAAGCGATCATTGCAAACGAGATAACCAATCGACAGATCCTGAGTGTCCTTCGGGCACAGATGGCCGCAAACCAAGCTGTTCGGTACACGGTGAATATCCCTCTCGGGAACATGGCCGCCAACATGCCTCTCGTCGATCCGGCAGGATCTCGTTGGGAGGATCCTGTTCCTATCATCCCGACGGTGGAGCAACTTGCCGCTGGTACAGAACACAGCGTGCAGGCTCCCGAGAACACGACCTGTTCGATCTGTCAGGAAGGGCTGACCCGCGGCGTGCGACTTCGCCACTGCGGTCACTTTTTCCATGCCGACTGTATCGGTCAGTGGTTCACGATGAGCCCGCGGTGCCCGATGTGTCGTCACGACATCCGCGGAGCGGACGCGGATTCGAGTTCAGACCGGTCTGAGGTTGTCAACAGCCGGCTGGAAACTCTTTTACGTACTGCTCTGGGACATATAGATAACCTCGATAATGATCGTCGCATGCACCCCGACTAGGAATAGGGGGTGGACGCGCGAGTTCTCGGTGAGTTGTATGAAGGCACAAACTCGTCAACCCGATCTGTGGGTCGTGGTCGATAATTCTTCGGATCCGAATGACACCTGGATTGGCGTTGGGAAGGATCACCCCCACGTCTTGTACGATCGCGTGGAAGAACCGCATACGATTGGGTGGATGCGGAATCGATGCCTGGACCTCGCCTTGAAGGCGGGGGCAGAGTACATCGTCTTCTGGGACGACGACGACTATTATCCTCCTCGACGGATCCACGACGCTATCGCTGCGCTCGAGGCACATCCCAAGGCAGAGATTGCGGGAAGCTCGAAGATGTACTTGCTCGTCCTTCCCGAGAACACTCTGATGACGGTGGGTCCCTATGGTGACAATCACTGCACGGGAGCAACGATGGTGGTGCGTCGTCGCTACGCGGAAGCGAACCGATTCGATCCCGAAAAGGAGAAGGGTGAGGAGCTCTCGTTCACAAACGGGTGGACGGCGCTGGTCGTTCAGGTCAACATGGAGACGGCCATCGTTGCCATGGGGCATCGTCGGAACACCGTAAACAAGTCACAGGTCGTTCGTAGCCCGAAGATCTTTGCGGCCGAGTCCGTGAATACTGTTAATGGGAAGCAGGTGTTCCATGCGCGATGGCCCGTTCAATGGGATCTATTTCGACGGACATTTTCTGTTTGAGGACGCACAACACCTCGGGCGTACAATCGTTCGGTAGAGTGATGGTCGGTAAGGTGTCGGAGAGTCCATATTGCAGGCACTGGAAGATGCGCCGTACATCATGCTTGAACTGGCGGGCGAGGAGTTGAACGTCTTTCCCAGGGAATAGTGCCACTAAGTCGGCCGGTTTGGGTGGATAACACCGAATCTTAGTAATTGTTTCATTCATCTTGAAGACACGCGGGACCTCATTGCAGGTCATGAGGATGGGTATCTTCCGATCCTCGGACTTGATCCATTCAGACAACTTGCGCTGGGCGTGGGGGTCTGATCCATCCACCTCATCCAAAATCAAACACACAGGTTTCCTATGCCCTTGAGCGAAGGCTAGGATACTTCGTGTATGGCGGGCAGACTGCATGAGTTGCTCGACGTCAGCGAAACTACGCAAGGACTGACTGGCATTCACTTCCAGAGGGTCAAACTCACAGGTCCGCGTCGCAGCCAGGACCATGGTCGTCTTCCCGATACCCGGAGGACCGTGGAGGAGAAGGACCTTGTTGTACGGCTTGGTGGCGAGATAGCTACGTATGGCTTGCTTTGTTTCTGTATGCCCGACCACGCCGTCAAGATATTCAGGGCGACGCGTCTCGCTCCACATACCTTGTCTTCGTAGGGTCACAGAAAATGCTTACTCGCAAACTAGACAATGGATGTCCCGAGACATATTCTGAAACTCTTGTTTACGGACTCCACCTTCCCCCTCATCCAACACCATGTGGATTCGTTCGATGACTTCCTGGACGTGGGTGTCCCCGAGTTCCTTCGTGCCTTGAACTCCGATCGCCCTTTCGAGTTGGAACTTCGCGATGGGCGCTTCATTCGCGTCTTTGTGGGTGGGAAGGACAGCAAGAACATCCGTTATACCTCGCCCGTTGAGGAGCTGGGCGGCGCCATTATCGTGCCTCACGCCTGCCGCCTGGATAATCGCACCTATGCCCTCAGTCTTCGCGCGGACATTGATATCGAGTACTCCTTTCCCGACAAGACCTCGCAGGTGAAGACTTTCAAGGATGTCCTCATCGGCCAGATTCCTCTCATGCTCCGGACTCGTCTGTGCTACCTCTCGGGAATCGACGGATACACCATCGGTGAGTGCAAGTTCGAGTTGGGTGGGTACTTTGTCATCGACGGCGCGGAGAAGGTCCTCCTGACCCAGGAGCTTCTCGGGAACAACCTCTTTTATGCGGGTACACGGAAGCGCCAGCGGCCCAAGGGATCGATGAAGACTCTGATGGAGAAGGAGGAACCTGTGGATACGAGTCTTGACAAGAAGACGTCCTACGAGGAAGCGACAGAGGTCTACAGTGCGATCCGCACCATTTCCGAGGACGGCTCGCGGGGTCCGTACTCCCACTTCCTGGTCTTGCCGGCGGAGACCATCGGGTCGACAAAGGAGGGCGCGTACACGGCCGATGACCTCAACGAGGATGCCGAGGCGAACCTGGGACGCGACAACCGCCTGGTCGTGATCCAACTACCCGGCTACCAGCAACCGGTCCCTTTCTTCAGCGTCTTCCGTGCTCTGGGCGTGACGTCCGATCGGGATGTGTATGACCTCGTGTTGGCGGGTGTGCCCGACAAGGATCGCACAGTCTACGATGAGATTCTGTACCAGCTCCTGCTCTCACACGACAAGTTCATCGAGAAGGCTCGGGTCACCGACTTGGATGTTCTGGCGACCTACACACGCAGCAAATCCAGATTTGAGGTTGTCACGAATCTGCACGAGACCCTGTTCTCCTTCGTGGACTTCAAGACGGAGGATGCCGGTGCCCTGTTCCGTCACAAGGCCTACCTGCTAGCCCACATGCTGAAACTCGCCATCGATGTGGACCTCGGACGCCGCCAGCCGTCGGATCGCGACAACATGCAGTTCAAGCGGATGAAGACCTCTGGCGTCCTGATGTTTGAGGAGTTCCGTCGGATCTTCCGTGAAATCGGGCAGTCCATGTTGCTGGATATGGATAAGCGCGTCCAGTACGAGGCCTCGAACTTTCGCGACAAGAACCTCGTCAACCTCATTGAGCCAGAGAACCTGGGACGCTACTGGCGCGGATACCGGATGCTGAACGAGTACATCTCGTCCTTCAAGGGATCCTGGGGTGGTCGGGTCGGAATCGCTCAGGAACTGGCTCGGCCCAGTTACCTGGCGGTCATTCACCAACTCCGCAAGACAGATCTGCAAATCGACAAGTCCACCAGCACAGCACCGCCGCGGCGGCTGTACGCCTCGCAGTTCGGTATCATGTGCCCTGTGGATTCCCCCGACGGATCCGACATTGGATACAAGAAGGCGTTCTCGCTGCTTGCTCGGGTCTCGACGGCATTCCCGGAATCTGTGGTTATCTCCACCCTGATGGCGACTGGTATGATTCGGCGACTGGAGGACATTCACCCCTCCACCTGGGTGCCCTCGTGGACGCGGGTGTACATAAATTCAAATTTGATAGGAGTGTGTTTTGGCAATATGGAGGTCGTCCACCGGACCATGGTCAAGGCGCGTCGGTCGGGTGTGCTTCGGTACGATGTATCCTTGGCCTGGGCGCGGGTGGCGAATGAGTACCGTATCTTCTGTGATGCCGGCCGTCCCGTTCGGCCTGTCTATCGCCCGGGTGTCACGGAGGACGCCGTTCGTGCGGCCCGCTCATGGAAGGACGTCCTGTCTCTCGTCGACTACATCGATGCCTCGGAGACAGACTCCCTGAAGTTGTCCTTCACACCCTTTGACCCGGAGTTGCCCTCGGAGATTCATATGTCCTTCACCCTGTCCGCCGCCGCCAATCTGGTGCCCTATTCGGACCACAACCCCGGACCCCGTAATGCCTTCTCGATCGCCCAGCAGAAGCAGGCAGCCTCGATCTACCACACGAACTACAACAAGCGCTTCGATACGATTTCGATGATGGCAGCGAACCCCCAGCGCCCTCTCTCGCAGACCTGGTTGTACTCGGAGATGATGGGTGCGGGTGGATGCCTGGGATACGGTGAGAATGCACTGGTGGCGGTCACGATGTACGGTGGTCACAATCAGGAGGACTCGGTGATTATGAACGGCAGTGCTCTCCGGCGGGGCATGTACCAGACGATGTACTATCACAGTTACAGTGTCGAGGAGGAAGTACTGGAGATGGGGTCCAAGTACAATGCGGAGGACAAGACCGTGACACGGGAGGTCACACTCTCCACGAAGATCGCAAACCCCCTCAAGAACGAGTCGGTCCGTCGCCAGGAGGGAATGGACTACTCAATGCTGGATCCCGATGGCGTGATTCGGGCGGACACGATCATCACTGAGAACACGGTGTTGGTAGGTATCCTCTCTCCGATTCTTGGGCCGACAGGGGGCATCACTGGATACCGCGATATCTCGATGACCCCGAAGAAGGGGCAGCATGGACGTATTGATGCAGTCTATCGCTTTCATACCCCGGACGGTCTGCTGGGTATCAAGATCCGTATTGTCGAGAACCGCTTCCCAGTCATTGGCGACAAGATGGCGTCGCGTCACAGTCAGAAGGGCACGGTGGGTATGATCTACGATGAGTCTGATATGCCCTTTACGTCCACGGGCGTGCGCCCCGATATCATCTTCAACCCCCACGGAATCCCGACGCGTATGACGGTCGGTCAGTTCTTGGAGGCGGCCTCGAATAAGCTGGGCGTGGAACTGGGTGCTCTGGTGGATGCCACACCCTTTACTGTCTCGAATCGGATGGGCGAACTCCGTGTGGCACTGATAAACCGGGGATTCCATCCGTACGGGCACGAGGTCCTCTACAATGGCATGACGGGCGAGATGATGCACACGGATCTCTTCATGGGACCCATCTACTACCAGCGTCTCAAGCACATGGTGGAGGACAAGATCAACTATCGTGACACGGGTCCGAAGAAGTTGCTGACCCATCAGCCGACACAGGGGCGCGGAGATGGCGGTGGTCTGCGTATTGGAGAGATGGAGCGCGATGCCCTCGTCTCGCACGGAATGTCGAAGTTCTTGACGGAGTCCATGATGGAACGTTCCGACAAGACCACGGTTCAATTTGATCGGGAGGCGGGGCGGATTGATACCTCGCGTGATTTGCTGTCCTTGCCGTATTCGATGGCCTTGTTCTCCCAGGAATTGGAGGCGATGCATATTACTGCGCGTGTTGAGACAGAGTGATAGCAAAGGGGATCACCTTGTGATGCAGACGACTGATCCACTCCAAAAACAAGAGGTTGGCGCCAAGAGTGCTGATGAGAGTCACGGTAAAGACTCCAATCTCTTTCGTGGGTTCGATATGGAACAACTCAAGAATGGGATCGACAAAACTTGTCGAGTCACCGATGAGTTTCTGTTCGACCTTCGAACTGATACATCCATTGAAGACAAGGTGCTGAATCCACACCAGAGCAACCAAGAACAAGACAAGAGTCTGCAACCAGAAGGCTGGATAAATCAAATGCGAAAACGCAACCAGGAAGATCAGCGCATACCCCGAACAGAAATGGAAGAATCGAAGGATTCGCCCTTTTTGTACGTCGTCGTCTTCCCAGAACAGAATCTTGTGTGTCGCCCACTCCCACTGTTCGACACCCCACGCCTCCATAGTCTACTCTGAGTATTGAAGAGAGTATTTCAAACACAGGACTACCCATGCGGCTGCCATTGCATGAGGAACCGCGTATGTCGTGTCCTCGTGTGTCTCGTCATAATTCGTCCCAAAGAGATGATCGACGATGTCGGGACCATAGTTGACTCGTGTGTCTGCATGGTGACGCCCGTGTGTGTCCGAACCAAGAATCGAGTACTGGATCATATGAATCGAGATCCACATCAGGGAGGTCAACAAGACAACGCTCACCGGGATGAGATGGAGACCCGTCACCCACTGAATCCAAATCGGAAGCACGATCCAAAAGAATGCCTCCCATGCCGTCTCGACGACCAGTTCGAGAGTACGGTTAGAAATAGGTTTGGGTACGCCGTGGTGCCCCCATATGTGAAAGACAGGACGTAGCAGCAAGGAGTCGCGGGGTATCATATGCAAGAAGCGATGCGACCCGTACAACCACAACGGCATACAGATCAGACCCGACAACAGATACGACAGGTCGCAGGGTCGAGTCAGGATATAGGCAAATAGGGTGAAGACCGTCCCCATCAGAAAGTGACCGTTACGGAGTACATCATCGAGTCTCCTCCATGCCTCGGCAAACATTGTAAGGTCGGATGAAAATATCGACGAATCCAGAACTTTTCATCTTGCCTTATTTACAGGTAACAAACATGGATGAGGGTAGTGAGATGTCTGACCGTCTTTACGTCACAACCCGAAAGGGCGCGCGTGAACCCGTTTCGTTCGACAAGATCCTGAAGCGGATCCAGGGACTGGCGGACGGACTCGATCACGTGAATCCCGACATGGTGGCGCAAAAGGTCTGCACGCAGATCTCCGACGGTATCAAGACCTCCGAGCTCGACGAGTTTGCTGCCGAGACGTGTGCGATGATGCAGGCGCGTCATCACCCGAACTATGGTCTCCTGGCTGCGCGTATTGTGATTGATAACCACCAGAAGAACACCCCGACCACGCTGTATGAGTGTGTGGGGAAGCTCGGTGCCGATGACCTGGTGAATGACGAGTATGTTCGCCTGGTTCTCTCGGAGGAGTATGACTACGAGCAGTTCATCGACTACAAGCGGGATTTTGCCTTTGATTACTTTGGGTTCAAGACCCTGGAGAAGGGCTACCTGCTCCGACTGCGCGATGGTCGTGCCTGTGAGCGCGCCCAGCACATGTGGATGCGCGTGGCGATCCAGTTGCACGGCAACAAGATGAATCGCGTGAAGGAGACCTACGATGCCCTGTCGCTGGGGTACTTCATCCACGCGACGCCGACACTCTTCAATGCGGGCACGAAGACGCCTCAGCTCTCCTCGTGCTTCCTGCTGACGATGGACGACGACTCCATCAAGGGCATCTACAAGACGCTGGGCGATTGCGCGCAGATCTCTAAGTGGGCGGGCGGGATTGGTCTAGCAATCCACGATATCCGTGCGCGCGACTCCCACATCAAGGGGACGAACGGCAAGTCCACGGGTATTGTGCCGATGTTGAAGGTCTTTAACGACACGGCCAAGTACGTGAACCAGGGCGGCAAGCGCAATGGGTCGTTCGCTATCTACCTCGAGCCGTGGCACGCAGACATCGAGGACTTCCTGCGCCTCAAGCTGAATACGGGTGCCGAGGAGGAGCGGGCGCGTGATCTGTTCTACGGTCTGTGGATCTCGGATCTATTCATGAAGCGCGTGGAGCAGGATGGGGTCTGGTCGCTGATGTCCCCCGACCAGTGCCCTGGCCTCGCCGATTGCTGGGGGTCTGCCTTTGAGTCTCTCTACACGGGCTACGAGGCGGCGGGCAAGTACATGCGCCAGGTCTCGGCCAAGAAGCTGTGGGGTATGATTCTGGATGCGCAGATCCAGACGGGCACGCCGTACCTGTGCTACAAGGATGCCGCGAACGCCAAGTCGAACCAGCAGAATCTGGGTACGATTCGCTCGTCCAACCTCTGCACGGAAATCATGGAGTTCACGAGCCCCACGGAGACGGCCGTCTGCAACCTGGGATCGGTCGCACTGCCGAAGTTCGTGGAGTTCAGTGAGACCGGCAAGCCCTTCTTCAATCACACCAAGCTGCGCGAGTACACGCGTATTCTCGCCAACAACCTGGATATCGTGATTGACAAGAACTTCTACCCGACGCCTGAGACTCGGAACTCGAACATGAACCACCGCCCCGTGGGTATCGGCGTCCAGGGTCTGGCGGACGTGTTTGCGATGATGCGGATTCCCTGGACGTCCCCCGAGGCGGAGATCCTGAATCGCGCGATCTTTGAGAACATGTACTTTGCCGCCGTGGATGCCTCGTGCTCGCGGGCCGAGCTCAAGACGGAGATCTGGCACGGTGTTCCAGTGACACAGGGAATGGGCGCGTACCCCACTTTTCAGGGGTCGCCGGCATCGGAGGGTCGCCTGCAGTTCGATCTGTGGAATGAGGCGCCGAAGTACACGGCACAGCTGGACTGGGCGGGTCTCAAGGCGCGCGTCAAGCTGTATGGTATGCGTAACTCGCTTCTTCTGGCACCGATGCCGACCGCCTCGACCTCACAGATCCTCGGCAACAATGAGTGCATCGAGCCCTTCACGTCGAACTTGTACTCCCGTCGTGTCTTGGCGGGTGAGTTCATGGTGGTGAATAAGTACCTCGTGGAGGACCTCGTGAAGCTGGGTCTGTGGAATGCGGATATCCGCACGCAGATTATGGCGAACAGCGGGAGCGTTCAGAACATCCGCGAGATCCCCGAGGACCTGCGTGAGTTGTATCGCACCGTCTGGGAGGTGCCGATGAAGACGGTGATTAATCTGGCCGCGGACCGTGCTCCGTTTATTTGCCAGTCGCAGTCTCTCAATCTGTTCGCCGCCGAGCCGTCCTATTCCAAGATTTCGTCCATGCATTTTTATGCATGGAAGAAGGGATTGAAGACGGGGTGCTACTATCTGCGGACCAAGGCGGTCGCCAAGGCCCAGCAATTTACTGTCGAACCCCCCTCCTGTGTCACCTGCTCCTCCTAACTTTTTGTGTGCGTCTAAACATAAAATGTCCGCCCCTACACCTGCAGTTGTTGCTGACGCGAAGACGGGCGAGATGGCGAAGGTCCAGGAGGTGGGCGCCAAGCGCGGAGGCGGCCTGGTGACGCTGTCGCCCCTGCCCCTGTCTGGCGGCCGCCGCCGCAAGTCGCGCAAGATCTCCAAGAAGATGCTGAAGAAGATGAAGAAGATGACGCCCAAGCAGCTCAAGAAGCTCCTGAAGGGCGGTGATGAGGTGATGCCCGCCGAGGAGCCCGCCTCGGCCCCCGTGGGTGCGCGCCGCCGCCGCACCCGCCGCCGCGTTGGCATGTTCTACTAAACAGTACTGACAATGCGATCAATCTCGTTTGAGAGATGATACTTTTGGAATCCGGCACTCAGATAGTACTTCGAGAACTCCACCGCGTTCTCTGCAATCGTTCGTGCCTCCTCATCGTGGGAAACCAACCACGCAAGACGCTCCTCCAAGTCCGATAAATCATAGGCAACAGGAACATAGTGTTTCATAGGGCACAAGTACCGCTTGAACCACCAATCATTGCCAGGATGTGTTATCAAAACAGGTACACATCCTGAAGCAAGGGTCCACTGAAGACTGGACGCGATACAGGCGCCGTCGATGATGAGATTGTACTTGTAGTGAAGGAAGTCTTGGAACGGACGATACCCGTGTTGATAGGCAAGACTGTTCGCAGGGTCCGTGAGACCCTCCGTTTGAATATGGTCCTCATACCAGGTGAGTTTCACATTGGCAAGGGGGTTGTCTAGGAGCGCCTGTACTGTCCGCGTGCGAACGTTATCATGGAACTCACCCGAAGCCTTTCCGCGCCAGAAAAGGCGCGCCTCTCGCTGTTCCCACGGAACATGGTGAACCCGCTCTGCAAGCGTCTCATAGACGCCCTTGGAAAACGACTCATCGTCAAGTGGTGTCAAGATAAATCGCGGGTGATCGGTGTCCCGCGTACACAGTGCCGTCATGATGAGAGGTTCCGAAACTCCCGCCGAATACGTATCATATATGTTCGGATGATACACCGCTCGACGTTCTCGGTTGTCGTCATCTGGCACAGGATCAATACCATCTGCCTGAGTGACAAGCAGCGCAATAGGCTTGGGTTGTGTGTCTAGGCGCTCCTTGACAAAGGAGATAATCTCTCCGCTCATGTGTGCGATTGAGAACCATCCTCTCCATAGAAAGTTATCGCTGTACTCGGTGGTTGATCCGAGTGTCTCACCGTGTACGAGTACCTGGGTGAGGGGCATTACTTACTCAATAGACATCCCGATCTCTGAAACTAGCGTAAACAGCTCGTCGGCGAAACCATAGTGGCAACCATTCGGTTCAGCCATCGGCGGCGGCTTGCGAGACGAGGTGTTCTTCTTGTGAATCAAACTGACAATCACGTCCTGCGGACTGACCTCGCGACACTGCGTCTCTCGGCCCCGGATGAACCGATCGGCCTCTGCAATCTGCTGATCCGGGAAGCCCCGCGTGAGCCAGAACTCACGAGTGAAGCACAGCGTCGCCTCCGACACGCGCTGGCTCATCGGCAGGGTAATCGGGGGAACATTCATGAACGACTTCTTCTCGTGAATCTCGTAGCAGGGGATCGTCGTCGCAAAGACACACTGCTTTGCGGGGTGCGTAAGCATATAGGCCACACGCGTGAGAACACTGTTGTTGGGATAGACGTCGTCATCGTCCAGCATCATCAGAATGTCGTGCGACGCCTTCTCGATCGCCAGGTTCCGCTTCGCACCAATCGTCATCGGCTCGTCCACCAGGATGTACTTGACATTCGGGATATCCGAAACAAGGTCCTTGATCTGGTCCTTCCCGTCGTCGACAATGACCCACTCCATCTTGGCATCTGGGTAGGCCTGGGAGAGGAAGGAGAACTTTGCCAGGGGGATGAAGGGACGGCGATCGCGTGTGATCGTAATAATCGACACCGAGGGCAGGGACTCCTCGGGAGGGAGCATCGTGTCGAGCGAGTACGCGGGCGTATCCGCCAGAGTCTGCAGGGCCGTCGTAATGGTCTCAATGAACTTTGCATGAGACTCCTCATAGCGCTCGCGCATCAATCCAGACAGGCGCTGACGCACAGGATCGCTGTACTCAACGTACATCCGAAGCGTGTCGTAGAGCGATTGGGGTTCAATGTCGTACAGAGATCCCAGGCACTGCGGGTGCGGCGTCCGCTTCATCTCAGACAACCACAGGACGTTCTTGTTGTTCGTCAACTCCATGAAGGCATCGATGGGACTGAGGATCAGGATCGAACCGGTTGACATTGCCTCGTTCACGGCGTGACCGAATCCCTCCGCGGCCGAGGTGCAAATACACAGACCACATTCCTTCAACAGGGCATCATACGCCTCCTCCGTCATGAACTCCGAGTGCAAGATCACCTTGTCAGAGACCTCGTTCGGGATGGGCGGCAAGGCGACATGCTCGGGCGTGTGGACGATGTGGAGTTCTGGTAGGAGAGCGTACAAGTCCGGTTGGTTGCGCTGAATCCACATATACATCTGGATCACCGGGCGAGGGTTGCGCCAGATATTCTTACCTACCGGCACAATCGCCTTCTTGTAGTTCTTCTGCTCGGGCACGGTCTTGTCGATTGACGTCCACCCGATGTACCGCGTCCGAGTGCCCCAGGCAGCAAAGAGGGTCTCTGCCTCGTGGGTCTTCACCCAGACCTCATCCACCATCTTGGCATACGGTTCCCAGGTCTGGTACGTCCACTCCGGATTCGGGATCCAGATGTTCTTTGCGGCAAAGATGAAGAGGGCAGGATTGATGACCTCGATAAAGATGTTGATTTCCGCAGGAACACACTGCGGGTGGTAGTGGGGAACGTGACGGATCTCCGTCTCTTTCCCAAATACGTGGGCAATCATACCGTGGATAATCTGGGCGTCCTGAGAGACACCCGTACCCTTCTTAAAGGTTCCAATCAAGTTCACGCGCATTTTCTTAGATTCGTTGCCGCCGCGTAAGTGTCTTTCCCTTGGGGATGTGGCGGCAGGTGCGAGGTTTTCCTCGGCACATCTTTTTCCAATTCTCTGTTGTTCGGGGCACGCAAGGCGACACGCAGACAAACCGATCCCTCCACCACTCGGTCGGTCCGATGGGAAGGGACGACACAACCGCCGCCGTTCCCCGCGCGCCGCCATACGTGGCACTCAGTGCCTCGCATACTGTCTTCATCTGTGGCGAGCCGTATCCGTAGAGGTCGCTAAAGAGGTTGTTTGTGTACGCACGATCGTCGATACGGAACTGTGTTCCATCCCAGAACAGAGCGTCAATGGGTCGCCAGGAGTCCCAGGCTGACTCCCACACGAACCAGCTCGATTTGTACTTCAGAAAGGTCTGGTCGCCGAGACGATACAAACTCATTGTCTAGGTTAAAAAAAGGATTTCAGCTCTCCTGTCCGCGTTCCGTAGATCTTCACGTTCGTGGGGTTCGCAATCGGCGCAGGGAAGTCCAGGATGTCCTTGCGGTAGTACCGGTACGCCTCCACCTCCACGGAGATACGGTTCGAGGCAAAGTGCACCACGCGGTTGTTGAGGTCCGTGAGTTCCTCTGCCACGCGGTTGGGATTGTTCTGCGCGTACTGGAGGTAGTAGCTACGCATGATGAGAAGCAGGTCGTCATCGCTCTGGCGGTCGATGTTGGCATTCACCATCTGACGAACCGCCGCCTGGATCTCGTTGTGGAGACGCTCAATGTTGTCCTGGCTGAAGAAGGCCACGTTCAGAGGCGTCTCGTTGTGGCGGTACTGGATGCGCTCAGCAACACGGTGGGGCGTCAGAGACGGTTCAGGGGCGTAGAGCACCGCCTTGGGAACCGTGAGTTTCGACTCCTGGTCGCTGAGGGGGAGACGTCCCGTATGTTTGGGAGCATTCGGGATCGCCGTGCCCGTGTAAAATTCAGACAGGCTCTTGGTGATGTAGTCGGCGATCGACGACATTTACTCCTTACATCACAATTTTTCCACCTAGGTTTGCGGTGTCGGGTTGCAGGGTCTCCAACTCCAAGGTATAGACGGGTTGCAAACTCGAATTCAAGAAGGCCAGGTTCGACCCCACCAGAGTATTCGGCTCCAAGACGTTCGAGGTGCCGGAGTCAATCGCCTGGGGGTAGGTGGGTAGCGCATCTCCGTTCGCACCCACCGTCACAAAGTTAGGAATGAGGAATCCGTTGTACGAAGACACATAGGGTTTCGTGCGTGCCGTGGGTCCGCCTGCTGAGTCACGTGGGACATAGACGAAGTTAGCATCCTGCACGTAGTCGAGCAACTCCAGAACCGGGAAGGTTGCTGTAGAGAGGGCAAGAAGGAAGTCGCGCTTCTGGGGATTCGTCGTGGAGATTGCCTGTAGAACGGGAGACTTCAACATATCGGTGATGGTGTTCGAGTAGAAGAGAATACGATCTCCGATACGAAGGTCATTACTACTGAAATAGCTAAAGTTGGGCGTGAAGCACTTGAGGTACATACTATCTGCAGTGGCTTGGATCACGGTGACGGATAGCGTGTCATTCTGGGCGAACACATTGCCGACTGGATCGGTAACCGTGATGGCGAGTTTCTGCAGGTTGGTGATCGGGCTCTGCAAATGAAGTGCCTCGGACCCCCAGGGCTCATAGTCGAACTGCTGGACTCCGACATCGGTTTGGAAGTTGGTCTGCTGGCGCTGCTTCTGGGTCATCACGGAGAACGACCGCCGGACCGGCTCGTTGCCGCCCACGTACTGACCGAAGTACTCGTTAAGGTACAACATCAGGTACGAGTACGTGGAGAAGGTCGAGTACGGCTTGCCGACGAGATTGTTCTGAATTCTCAACGACGTTTTTCCGTCAGACGTGTCGATAGCAGGGTCAATGGGAATATTCAAAAACTGCCTCTGAGGTAGCACAGCGCGGACGAGGCGAATCGACTGGACGTTGCACGGGGTAAACACACTGCCGAATCCAGATCCAGAGGGTTGAATGAGATAGCCAGAGTCGTTGGCAATAAAGTTGCCACGCGGCAGACTCGAGTTGTACGGAGGATACTTGGTGTTTGACGATCCCGTCGCCAGAGTCCATCCACTGATATTCGGAACGCCAGGAACCGGTGCAGGCAACAGAGATTGCTCCAGGGCAAAGGTCGGAACAAAGTTGTTGTTCTCATAGACGGCCGGATTCGAGGCTGACAGCGCCTGACTTCCAAAGGAAAAGGTCACGTTGGAATACGGATTCGGTTGCTTGACCCAGTCGCGCTGGGAGGCATCGATAATGACGTATCGCTTGAAGGCACGAGTCTGCGGACTTGCCTGGACGATGCTGGGATCAGACCGAGACCCCTGCGGAATATCTGTATAGTCGGACGGATTCACGGTCGGCAGGTTATCGGGACCCTTGGAATTGAAGGCTTCCACATTTGAAAAAGTTCGTGTATTTGCCATCGTGACTCGAGGATCATATTCATAGTGCTCCCGAGCCGCCGCCTGCTCCTGCATCATTAACTTGATGTACTCGGCCATTGTTACTTATACGCATGTGATTTCGTTAAGCCACATCTCCGCAGGCTTCATCTGCTCCAGTGCCGCAATCTCCCCCCGCAGACGAGCCAGGGTCTTGTGGTGCTTGTCAATCTCCTCCTTTGTGAAGCTCGACACGGGCAGACGCATGATATAGTCGTACGAGTCGCCCACCGGGTCGTACGAGGCACCCTTCAGGATCGCATCGCACTCGGCCCGCGTCTTCTTGCGGAGCTGGATGGTCGGCTCATCCAGGATCTGGTCCTCGATGAACCGCACCACATTGACGTGGAAGGGCAGCTCCTTGCGAACCGCCTCTAGCTGGTGCAGACGGCGGGTCTCGTACAAAGCCAGACGCACACCCGCGTACTCCTTGAGGATGTCGTTCGGCGTCGCATACTTGGTGATGACGCCCTTGTGATTGAAGGCGTGCATGTTCGTCGTCTTGATCTTGTCGGTGATCGACTTGACGAGGAGAGGCTCTGCGATACCCTTGAGACGGATATTGACCTCCGTATCCGTCGAGACATCCACAAAGTCCTTGATCGTGCCCTCGACGAGTTGCTTCTCCACCCACTCACGGTAGTCTGCCGTCCACGTCCCAGGCGGGAGCTCCGTCACCACAAAGTCGTTCGTCTGCTTGCTGTAGACACCCGTGACCGTGCCGTCTGCGTCCACCGTGCCCTTGAATCCCGCAAAGTACGGGACGAGATGGCGATCCAGTGCTCCCGCATCGCCCTTGAGCCAGTCGATAAGACACTGCTTCAGTGTCGCCGGATTGTAGGGCGGAATGTACGTCGAGTATCCCGTACCGATACCTCGGGCGCCGTTCACCAGGAGCATGGGGAGAACGGGCGCATACCACTCTGGTTCCACAGGGATACCGTCATCATCGCGGTAGGCAAGGACGGGGAAGTCCTGGCTCGGGACCAGGTGCTTGGTCTTGGGTTGCAGGTGCGTGTGGATATAACGGGGAGAGGCAGAATCGGAGCCGCCCTGGATACGCGTACCGAACTGCCCCTGCGGGACCAACCAGGGGATGTTGTTGGCACCCATGAAGTCCTGAGCCATCCCAATGATCGCCTCGTTCAGGGATGCCTCGCCGTGGTGATACCCGCTGTGCTCCGAGACGTAGCCCGCAAACTGTGCGACGCGGAGTTCCTGGGTGAGGTTGCGCTTGAAGGCAGCATACAGGATCTTGCGCTGCGAGGTCTTGAGTCCGTCCATCACGCTAGGGATGGCCCGCTCCAGATTGTAGTTGGAGAAGTGGATGAGATCCTTGTTGACAAAGTCGGGATAGGGCAACTGGTTGCCAGGCGGGATGAGGACCGTCTTGTCGTAGCCCTGCAGCCAGACCTTGCGATCATCTGCACGCTTCTTGTTGAACGCCATATCGATCGCCTCGTCCGAGCCAGGCGTGAAGGCGAACTGAACCGCCTGAGGCTTCGTAAAGTACTCCTTGGCCTCATCACGCGTCGAGGTACCCAGTCCCTTGTAGTACTTGACCTTCCACGCGGGCGACGCACCCGGACCCGCGCGCCACGTCTCGTACTCGTACTGGCTGTAGAAGTTCTTGACCTCCTTCCCCTTGGTCGCCTTGACGATGGGTGTCGCCATGTACGTGAGGAAGCCAGGAATAGCACAGAGTTCGTGCCACAGCTCGTGGAAGAGGTTGATGAGGAGACCACGGATGTGTGAGCCGTCGTAGTCCTGATCCGTCATAATCATGATAGATCCGTAGCGGAGACCCGAGGTGTCGGTGTACTTCTTGCCCGACTGGAGACCGAGGATCTTCTTGAGTTCCGCAATCTCCTTGGTCTGCTCGACCTTGGCATCGCTCGTGTCCTTGACGTTCAGGACCTTACCCTTCAGGGGATAGACCCCGAAATGTCGACGCTGCTCCTGCGTCAGACCACTGAGAGCCATCGCCTTGGCCGAGTCACCCTCCGTGAGAATCAGCGTGCACTTGGAGGACTGTGCCGTGCCTGCATTGACCGCATCGTCCAGCTTCGGGATGCCCGTGATGCGCGACTGCTTCTTGCCGTCCGTCTTGGAGTTGTCCTTGGAATCCTTGGCGGCCTGCGCCTCCAGAATCAACTCTACGATACCCAGCTTGGAGACGACCTTCTTCAGTGTGTCCTCCGAGAGCTTGGGCGAGGACCCGAACGCCGACACCTTCGTCGTCAGCGTCTCCTTGGTCTGTGACGTGAAACTGGGATTTTCAATCAAGGCGACGATAAAGACAGCAAGATGGTCCTTCACCAGGCTGGACTTCACCTTAGTCTTCTTCTTAGTTTCCAGATACTCCACTATATGATTGGTGACCTGATTGGCTACCGTATCCACGTGGGTCC
>Ga0209189_1000463_pt1 | contig 34133 bp, 33 predicted proteins | sample C_130820_EF_Meta_FD_187308 | JGI IMG/M metagenome (GOLD analysis project Ga0209189, IMG submission 187308) | Freshwater microbial communities from Lake Croche, Canada to study carbon cycling - C_130820_EF_MetaG (SPAdes) (version 3) | ecosystem: Environmental > Aquatic > Freshwater > Lake... | reverse complement strand
CTTCCCCTTTAACCATATCACCCCCTGCGGAATTACCGGCGTTACCATGACATCGCTCGAAGCCGAGGGAGCAAGCAATGTCAGCGTCGAATCGTGCGCCCGCGAAGTCGCCGAAATTTTCAACGAGTTATTGGTATCAGGCAGGGAAAAGATTTTATCAGGAAATCAGGAACTGACGGAAGACACGTCTGCCTTTTGCGTCCAGGAAGCTCCGATCAAAACCACAGGCGAAGTAGGATCGAATCAATAACCTGCGGCCAAAAAGACTTGGAAGTCTTGATTGCAGGGCAAGGCGCGCGATGGCAAGCGTAGAAAAGGCCCTTAGCAACGTGGCTTGGTCATTCAGGGCGCAGTCCGAGAAGTCCTAGGATCAGCAGATCCTAGGATGACTGATCGGAGACGATGGGCAGACAAAACCTACGCCAACCGAGTGGCAACGCCGCCCGGCGCCAAAACCTAAAGCCTAAGCCTTTAGTTTGAGGAAATTGGCAAGCAGTTCCTTGCCATGCGTCGTCAGGATCGATTCCGGATGGAATTGGACTCCCCAGACAGGAAGTTCCCTGTGACGCAGTCCCATGATTTCCCCCTCCGATGTCTCCGCCGTGATTTCAAGGCAATCGGGAAAAGTCTCCCTCTTCACGAGCAAACTGTGGTAGCGCGTGGCCTCGAAAGGGTTCGGCAGTCCCGCGAAGAGATCCTTTCCGTTGTGAAGGATTGGGGATGTCTTGCCATGCATCAGACGCCCGGCACGAACAACCTCACCGCCGTAGACATCGCCCATGCACTGGTGACCCAGGCAGACACCGAGAATCGGATAAGCGCCGGCAAATCGGCGGATCACCTCGCGGCTGATTCCGGCCTCCTTCGGGGTACATGGCCCCGGTGAGATGCAGATCTGGTCGGGCGAGAGCCCCTGGATTTCCCCAAGGGTGATCTCATCGTTGCGTCTGACGACGGGAGCGGCACCCAACTCCCCGAAATACTGGACGAGATTGTAGGTGAAGGAGTCGTAGTTATCGATGACAAGGATCATGACTCGGGGGGCTGCGAATTGATGGCGGTGGCGGTGGCAAGTTCGACGGCACGCACGACACCCATGGCTTTGTTGACCGTCTCCTCGTACTCGGATGAAGGATCGGAGTCGGCGACCACGCCGGCACCGGCCTGAACGTAAGCCTTTCCATTCTTGAGGAGAACCGTACGAAGGGCGATGCATGAGTCGAGTTGCCCGTTGAATCCGAGATAGCCGACGGCACCGGCGTAGGAACCGCGCGCGGTCGGTTCCAAGGAGCTGATGATCTGCATGGCGCGCACTTTGGGAGATCCGCTTACCGTTCCCGCCGGGAAGGTGGCCCGCAGAACATCCAGCGGGGAGTGGTTCCCGGAGAGTTTTCCGACCACATTCGAGACGATGTGCATCACATGACTGTAACGCTCGACGGTCATGAAGTCGGTTAGGGTGACGCTGCCGAATTCGGAAATCCTGCCAACGTCGTTGCGGGCCAGATCCACGAGCATCAGGTGCTCGGCTCGCTCTTTCGGATCATCGAGGAGTTCCAGCCTGAGCACCTCGTCGGCTTCGGGCGTCTGGCCCCGTTTCCGGGTTCCGGCTATGGGACGGATCTGGACATTCCCGTCGGTCACCTTCACATGGACCTCCGGTGAACTTCCCACAAGCGAGATCCCGTCCGGCAAGCGTAGGCAGAACATGTAGGGGGACGGATTGACAAAGCGAAGCGCACGGTAGAGATGCAGCGGATCACCGCAGTAGGGAATAGCGAAACGCTGGGAGAGGACGATCTGGAAGATATCCCCTGCTTTGATGAACTCCTTGGAATCCATGACAGCCTTCTCGTAGGCATCCCGGGTCACATTGCTCGTGACAGGGAGTCGTTCGGCGACGGCACCGGCCGGAAAGGGCCTCATGGAAGAGTAGGAAGCCATTTTTTGGAGCATCCGACCGATGCGTTCCTCGGCCTCGCGACGCGATTCCTCAACCCCGAGTTCCCGCGGAAAGGCGCAGGCCACAACCTTAATGCGCCGGTTTTTATGATCAAAGAGAACGACCGTGTCCGCGATCAGGAAAACCATGTCGGACATCCCGAGGTCATCCTGGGCGTGGGCCGTTACGGTGGGCTCGAAGCGGCGCACTGCATCGTAAGCAAGATATCCCACGGCCCCCCCTGTGAATCCCGGAAGCTCCGGATGCACGCGGCAACGGTAGGCCGACATGAGGGACTCGAGCTCCTTCAGGGGATCCTCTGCGGTCCATGATTTCAAAACACCCTTACGATCGGTCAGCGTGATGGTTTCACCCCTCGCTGAAATCATGGCCCGGTAACCAGATCCGACGAAGGAGTAACGACCGACCAGATCGCTCTGCTCGGCGGATTCCAGCAGGAAGGATGTCTCTTCGGAAGAGAGCTTCGAGAGAAGGGAGAGAGGCGTCTCGCTGTCGGCGACAAGTTCCACCCAGAGCGGCACCACGGGATTCACGGAAGCCTCGATGGCAAAATCCTGCTCCGAAGGAAGGACACCCCGCAGTGTGAACTCATTCCTTGCCTGTGACTGGCTCATCGCAAAAGGGTGCTGTTGGAACGATCCATCGGCAATGAGGAAATCACAGCTATCGTCCCTGCTTGAATCGGGCGACCTCCCGGTCGGTCTCCCTCTGCTCGGCTTTCTTCTTGAGATCCTGACGCTGGTCGGCGGCGTGCTTTCCCTTGCCGAGGCCGATTTCCACCTTCACTCGACCTTTCTTCCAGTACATGCGAAGCACGGGTAACGCGAACCCCTTGCGTGTCGTCTGCTCCAGCATCCTCGCGATCTCCACTTTGTTCAGCAGGAGGAGTCTGGGACGTTTGGGATCATGGGTCTCGTGACTGGCCTTCTCGTAGATCTGGATCGTGGCGTCATGCAGGACCACCCCCTGCTTCTCCACCTTGGCGTAACAGCCCAGCAGGTCGACACGACCGGCCCGGAGGGACTTCACCTCGGTGCCGAGAAGGGAAATTCCGGCCTCGAAGGTCTCCAGGATCAGATAATCCCTCAAGGCCTTCCGATTGGTGACGATGTCAGAGGCCATTCCGTGAAGGGGGAACAAGGCTCCCCGCTCTTCAGGGGGGTGAAAGCTTAGGCCGCCAGCGTGGACTCGAGTTCCACCGATGCCTCGGAGGTGAGTTTCCCGGCGGCAATCTCTGCAAGGGCGATGTCCGCCAGGCCCATCTGAAGATCCGACTCGACCATGGGACGGCTTCCGGCGGAAAGTTCGCGGAGACGCTTGCTCACCATGTTGATGAGTTGCTGCTTGTTGGGGACCACCTTTGCGGCCTCTTCAATGTATTGGGTTTTCATGATATAGGGATCGTTAGGACGGGAGATGTGACCATTCACTATGCGGGCGCCCCGGGGAAATGACAAGCCCCTGACATCCGGTTCATGGAAATTAATCAGCGTTTGCCTAGACGCCGTCATCCTGTTTCCCTCCCATAGTATCATTCATCAATACCATGGGACTCTTTTCTCCCCGCTACCTGAAGGATGCCATTCTCCTTTCCGAAGGGGCCTCCAAAACCCTGCATCACCACCGGGATCTCCTCACGGAGGATCAGGTATCCGGACTGCAGGCGCTGATGACCTCGCTGAATGCCGCGATTGCGGGGAGGAATAAACAAAACATTGCCAAGGTGACCCACGACCTGGAAGTGGGGTTCTCATCCGTCATCCCTGCGCGACCGCACGCAACCTGGGCGGAAAACATCGAGGCCATCGTCGTGGCCGTGGCGTTGGCCATCGGGTTCCAGGCCTATTTCCTGAAGCCCTTCAAGATTCCGACCGGGTCCATGCAGCCGACACTCTACGGGATGACCGGTCACCCAACCACGGCTCCCCTCCCCGATCCCGTGAGCCGTGCCATCGATTTCATTCACCTCGGTCGCACCCATCTTGATCTGAAGGCAAGAACCAGAGAGGAAGTCCTTGGTCTGAACGAAAAGACCTCGCTGAATTTCTTTACCTTCACCGAAGTGATCACCTCGGAGGGACATCATGCGGTCTTTGCACCCAGGGATGTGGTCACGCGGGATTTCGGAGTCCGCCCGGGAAGAATTTATGAACCCGGTGAAACCATCGTGCACGGCTATGTGCAGGCCGGGGACCAGGTCTTTGTCGATCGGATGACCTATCAGTTCCGCAACCCGGAACGGGCTGATGTCTTTGTCTTCAAGACCACGGGAATCCGCCGCATCGAGATGAATCTGGATCCGGCGTTGGGGTCCCAGTTCTATATCAAGCGGTTGGCCGGGGTTCAGGGTGACACGCTCCGTATCGACGCCCCGAAACTCTTCCTCAACAGCTCTGAAGCCGTCCAGGCTCCTTTCCGGCAGGTCATGAGCTGCGAGAACGGTTACGGGGGATATTCAAACCCCGCCGCCGCACAATACCTGACGACACCGGGAGAGACCTTCACCGTGCCGGGACACGCCTACTTTGCCCTGGGTGACAACAGCTACAACTCCAGCGACAGCCGCTACTGGGGCATCGTCCCGGAGCGGAACGTTATCGGACGGGGCTTCTTCGTCTACTGGCCCTTCTCCTCGCGCTGGGGATTTATCCGGTAACGAAACCTTGTTTTAAAAGATTTATCCCGCAGAGACGCAGAGGCACGGAGTGTAAAAAGGCTTTGGATCCAGGGAAAAGGACTCTAGCCCAACGTCTTTTTAAAATCCAAGAGCACTTCTGTCATAGGCATCTGCTTTTATCAGACACCCTGTAGTCTCTTTCTCCGCGCCTCTGCGTCTCTGCGCGATTTTTACTTCCTCTTCTTTGCAGGTGTTTTCTTGCCGCTCATTGCGACCTTCGCGGCAACCTTGAGACGAAGGGCGTTGAGGCGGATGAATCCGGTCGCGTCACCTTGGTTGTAGGCCTGTGTGGGATCAGCCTCCATCGTGGCGATCTCGGGCCGGTAGAGGCTGACGGGACTCCTGCGACCTGCAGCGAGGATATTCCCCTTGTAGAGGCGGACACGGACCGTCCCAGTCACGTTCTTCTGCGACTCAGTAATGAGTGACTGAAGCGCCAGGCGTTCGGGAGCAAACCAGAATCCGTTGTAAACCAGGGTGCTGTATTTGGGGATCAAGCCGTCTCGCAGGTGCATCACCTCGCGATCCATCGTGAGAGACTCCATCTGACGATGGGCAAAGTGCAGAATCGATCCTCCGGGGGTCTCGTAGACACCACGGCTTTTCATGCCTACAAAACGGTTTTCGACCATGTCGACACGTCCGACACCATGCCGCCCCCCGATCCTGTTCAGGGTCTTCATCACGCCCAGCGGGTCGAGTTTCTTACCGTTCACGGCCACGCAATTCCCTTCAACGAAATCAAGGGTCACGATCTCAGCCTTGTCCGGGGCAGCCTCAGGACTTACCGAAAGCTTGAACATGCTCGCATTCCCTGGAGCAAAGGCATCGAACCAAGGATCCTCCAGGATTCCACTCTCGTAGCTGATGTGGAGAAGATTTCTATCCATCGAGTAGGGCTTCTTGGCACTCGCCTCAACAGGAATCTTGTGTTGGCGGCAATAGTCGATCATCTCGGCACGACCAGGAAAGTCGTTCCGGAAACCCTCCTCGCGCCAGGGGGCGATGACTTGCAGATCCGGTGAGAGAGCCGCGGCGGCCAGTTCGAAACGAACCTGGTCATTACCCTTGCCCGTGGCTCCGTGGGCGACCGCATCGGCACCCTCCGCGAAGGCGATTTCAACCATCCTCTTGGCGATGAGGGGACGGGCTATGCTGGTTCCCAAGAAATACTCCCCCTCATAGAGGGATCCCGCCTGCATCATCGGGAAGATGAAATCCCGGGCAAACTCGGCCTGCAGGTCATCGACAAAACACTTGGAGGCACCGGTGCGCAGCGCCTTCGGCTTCAGCCCCTTGAGCTCCTCCTCCTGGCCGATATCCGCGCAGAAGGCGACCACGTCGGCGGAGTAGGTTTCCTTGATCCAGTTGAGGATGACGGAGGTGTCCAGGCCTCCGGAGTAAGCAACGACGATTTTCATGGAGTGGTTGGATACAGGACTCCGGCCACTGATGCACGCCGATTCCCTTGATCTGTAAAAATGGGGCAAAAAAAACGGCCGGATTGATCCGGCCGCTCTCTTAAGTGGAATGATTCAGGATTATTTCTTGGGCTGGATCGGGGTGGAAGCGGGAGAGGCCAAGGCCTTTGCCTCCTGCTGGGCCTTGATCTGCGAAGCAAGGTTCTGGACGGCCTGCTGGAGATCGACGAGCGGCACCCAGCCGATCAGGTTGCCCTGCTGTCCTGTGGACTTGTCAGCGAAAGATGCGGCATTGAGAAGACGGGCATCGCCGGTCTTCGTATTCCACTGGATAACGGAATCAACCTGCTTGTCGGCGATCGTGATCTTGGCCGAGATGCACTGAAAGGTGGGTTGCTCGGAAGACTTTTCGTTGCAGGCAGTGAGGCTCAGCAATACGGCTGCAAGAAAGGCCAAAGGAATATGTTTCATACGCTCACTAGAATTATCCAAACAGGACGGTGTTTCAATGGAGAAATCAGCGGAAACATGGATTGGGTTGACTGGGACTCGAACCCAGAACCAATACCTTAAAAGGGTACTGCTCTACCATTGAGCTATCAACCCGTACGGGGCTCACCCCGTGGAGAAAAACCACGATCATGAGGGGAATAAAAATGCAGTTCCTACCGTAGCGTGTCGAGGGCATTTTGCACCTCTTGGGCGGCACCAGCCGTCTGGGCGCTGAGGGAGACCCATGCAATCTTGCCGTCCTTGATCAGGAAGGACTGACGCATCGGCACGCCGATAACCGGGACCATCGGGACACGGAAGGCCTCGGCAACTTTTCCATCCGTGTCGGCAATGAGGCTGAAGGGGAGCTGCTGGGCATCACGGAAGTTCTTCTGGGACTCGGGGGTGTCCCGGCTTACTCCCAGGATCTGCAATCCCTTGACACTCAGACCCGCGTAGGAATCCCTGAGCGAGCAGGCCTCCTTCGTGCAACCGGGAGTCGCGGCCTTGGGATAGAAATACACCAGCGTGACACCCCTCCCGTAGACATCGGCGAAGGAGACTTCCTTGCCATCCTGATCCTTGGCCGTGACATGGGGAGCATCGCTTCCGACGGTGAGAGGCTCGGCGCGGGCGAAGAGCGGCAAGAGATTCATGACGAGGACAAGGGAAAGGTCCGAGAGCTTCATTGGAGGTCTCATTGATTGAATCGCAACGATCTGGGAACGCAATGCCACAGTTTCACCATGACCACTTGGGAGAACCGTGGTCCCTCGACTATTACTTCATAATTTTCCTGACTTCCAAAGGACATCTTCTCCATTCCGGTTCCACGCTTGTGAAGGCGAATGCCTCTTTCCGCTCGATAAAAAAACGGTAAACTCTCCCCGTGGAATTCCCAAAAAAACGGAGGTCAAAGAATGCACCGGGAGCGTGGCGTCGTACTCTGCTGGTTTCGGGCCTGCTTGCAATAACCATCCCCCTCCCGTGCTGCGGAAAGAAGGATCCCTCCGACTCCGTGGCAGAGAGGGATCCGATGCCGCTTCTGAATGACTTCCTGAAGGCGGGCCGGAATGTCTTTCTCTCTCCCGAGTACCTTCCCCTGATCCCGCTAACCTACAAGGCCCAGATTCCAAGCACCAATGAATGCGCGTCGGCTCTCGTTGGAACGGACGGTTTCTACAGGATGAACAGGGAGCGGCATTTCGGCGCGATCCTCTTGAGCGCCAATCCCGGATCCCTTCCCCTGGCCACCGCCCTGCTGGAATCCCAAAGATGGGAACTAACCGATGTTTCACCATTCGGGTTCCTCATCATTCCCCGGAGACACATCGAGGACTCATGCCCGCCAACCAATTCGTGGACTCCTCCGGACCCAGGCACCTTGGCGTCCCTTCTTCCCTCCGAGGACTCCCGTGCCAGATGGCTGATCGCCACGGCCGCGAACCTGATTGCGATCAAACGGATGAACGATGCCGAGACTCTGCTCAAGTCGGCGGCTGTTCTCGGAAAGGAGCGATCCTGCCTGCTGGGAACGGAGGCGTCGCTTGCCGCTTCCCGCGACCGCTGGGAGGAAGCCGCGGTGCTGAGTGCGGAGGCCGTGAAGCGTAATCCCTCCAATATCTCGGCCCGGGAAATCCTTATCCGCTCCCTCACCGAGAGCGGGCACCCCGACGAGGCGCTTGATGAGGCAAGGAGACTGGCAAGGCAATGTAGGGATACGGAGACCCTCTTCCTCCTGGCAAGGGCCGCAAATGCGGCAAACTCGTGGAACGAGGAAATCTCGGCGCTTCAAGGGCTTGTCGATCTGGGAAAAAAACACAATCTGCCACTTGGCGCGAGCCTCACCTACATGGGACAGGCCTTGGCCAAGGATGGGCAACGTGGTGCCGCACTCAGGGCCTTCCGCGCGGCACTGGACTCGCCTGAACTTTCCGAGGAACAGCGGCAGATGATCCGTCAACTTGCCGACCACATCACCGCGGAAAATCCCCCGGATCGCTCACCGAGATAAGCACGACCCCCGGCTTTCAGCCCTGAACCCGGTCACCCAACCTTATCCTTTAACCAGCCACCGGACCCCTGCTAGCCTCACCCCACTTCCATCCAATGAGAACGCGCAAAAAATCCCCCTCGCAAAAACCGAAGAAAGCCGACTCGATCGCCAGAGAGCACTCCTCCGTCCTCCTCGATGGCCCGAGCCGCGCCGCCAGCCGCGCGATGCTCTATCCGGTAGGATTCAGCGAGAAGGATTTCAGCAGGTCCATCGTCGGCGTCGCCTCCACCTGGAGCATGGTCACCCCCTGCAACATGCACATCGATGCCCTGGCCCGGGAATCGGCGCTCGGCATCGACAAGGCCGGAGGGAAGGCTGTCATCTTCAATACGATCACCATCTCCGACGGCATCTCGATGGGTACTGAGGGGATGAAGTACTCCCTCGTCTCCCGCGAGGTCATCGCCGACTCAGTCGAGACCGTGGCGGGATGCCAGGGATTCGACGGTCTCGTGGCCATCGGCGGATGCGACAAGAACATGCCCGGGTGCATGATCGCCATTGCGCGGCTCAACCGCCCCGCCGTCTTCGTCTACGGCGGCACCATCCTTCCCGGCTGCCTGAACGGAAAACTCGTCGATGTCGTCTCCGTCTTCGAAGCGGTCGGACAGGAGGCGGCTGGTGCCATCTCCGCCAAAGAGCGGCAGGACGTGGAGTCCTGCGCCATCCCCGGCCCCGGATCCTGCGGCGGGATGTACACGGCCAACACCATGGCAAGCGCCATCGAGGCAATGGGCATGAGTCTCCCGAACAGTTCGGCCCAAGCCGCCGTCTCCAAGCACAAGATGCAGGACTGCCGTGACGCCGGTGCAGCAGTCCTGAATCTCCTCAATAAAGGGATCCGCCCACTCGACATCATGAGCCGCGAGGCCTTTGAGAACGCCATCACCGTCGTGATCGCCCTCGGTGGTTCCACGAATGCCGTCCTCCACCTGCTTGCCATCGCCCACTCGGCCGGCGTGAAGCTGGCCATCGACGACTTCACCAGGATCGGAAAGCGCGTCCCCGTGCTAGCCGACCTCAAGCCAAGCGGAAAGTACCTCATGTCCCAACTCGTCGAGATCGGCGGCATCGTCCCGTTGATGAAGGACCTCCTCGCGGCGGGACTCCTCCATGGCGACTGCATGACCGTGACCGGCAAGACGCTCCGCCAGAACCTCGCCGCCTTCAAACCCTACCCCAAGGGCCAGCAGATCATCCGACCCCTCACCGATCCGATCAAGAAGGAGAGCCACCTCGTCGTCCTCAAGGGAAATCTGGCTCCCGAAGGTGGCGTCGCCAAGATTTCCGGCAAGGAGGGCCTCCGCTTTTCCGGGCGCGCCCGCGTCTTCGACTCGGAGGAAAATGCCCTCAAGGCGATCCTTGCAAAGAAGATCAAGAAGGGTGACGTCATCGTCATCCGCTACGAGGGACCCAAGGGAGGTCCCGGCATGCGTGAAATGCTCTCCCCCACCAGTGCCGTCATGGGCCTCGGCCTCGGTAAGGACGTGGCGCTCATCACCGACGGACGTTTCTCCGGAGGCACCCACGGTTTTGTCGTCGGCCACATCACCCCGGAGGCCTTTGCCGGTGGACCGATCGCCCTTGTGAAGGAAGGTGATACCATCACGATCGATGCCGAGAAGCGCGCCCTCACTCTCGGCGTGACGACGGCGGAACTCGCAAAGCGCAAGAAAGCCTGGAAGCAGCCAACCCCACGCTATCGTCGCGGTGTGCTGGCCAAGTACGCCTCCCATGTCACCGACGCCTCCCATGGTGCGGTGACGGACGAGGGACTATAAAAAGTAGTCCCACAGACTATCAGGCCGGTTGGCGCGCCTCCGGAAACTCCCTCGAAACTCGCTCGTAGATGGTCTTCGCGAACTCGACGCGGGCATACCACTTGTAGTCGCCGGGGATCACCTTCCAGGGAGCGATCTTCGTGGAGGTCTTCACTAGCATCGCCTCCGCGGCGGCATTGTGCTGCTTCCACTTGCGGCGGTTCCGCCAGTCTTCACCATTGATCTTCCAGTGCTTGTAGGGGTCGGCCTGGCGCTCCCTGAAGCGCCTGAGTTGCTCGTCCTTGGAAACCTGAAGGAAGAGTTTGATGAGGATCGTCCCGTCATCGACGAGCGTGCGCTCCATCTCGTTGATCTCGGCATAGGCCCGCTTCCACTCGGCCTCGGTAGCAAATCCCTCGACACGCTCGACAAGAACCCTCCCGTACCAGGATCGGTCGAAGACCGCAATCTCCCCGTAGGGGGGCAACTTGTTCCAGAACCGCCAAAGATAGTGATGACGATACTCTTCCGGCGTCGGTTTCTGGGTCGAATAGACGCGCACAAGACGGGGATCGAGACGCTCGAGTGTTCGCTTGATCGCCCCACCCTTGCCGGCGGCATCGGGTCCCTCGATCAGGATCAGCACCGAGCGCTTGCTCTCCTTGAGACGCAGTTGGAGGTTGAGCAGGCCGAGTTGGTATTTCTTCAGGTCCCGACTGTAGACATCCCTCGTGAGTGGCACATTCTGATCCAGGAAATCGAGTTTGAGGGTCTTGAAATTCATGCAGTCGGAATGGAAATGCGGACTGATGAATATGGAAATCGGGAAGTCTGGAAAAGCATTAAGAAAACACGGCAGCGCGTGGCACCTCGGATCACTTGCCAAGCGACTCCAAAACAACCCCCTCGGTCAGCAACTCTGGAAGAATCCTCGCCTCACTCCCCTTCCCCGATGGATAAAAGACAGCCAGCGGAACGCCGACACGCCCGAAGGATTTCAGGGCGGAGGTGATGGCGGGATCAGCGTTGGTCCAGTCCCCCTTCATGGCGGTGATGCCGCGCTCCTTGATAAAATTCCTCACCGAGGGGACATTAATCGCCGTTCTCTCGTTGAACTGGCAGGTCAAACACCACGATGCGGTGAAAACAAGGAAGACCGGCTTCCCCTGCTTGCGCAGGGAATCCAGCGCTTCGGGCGAATAACTCCGCCATGCAATCCCCTCACCCGATTCGGGACGCTCTGCGGCAGGAATAGCATCCCTGATCCGTCTCACCAGCAGGGTGGATCCAATCAGCAGAAGTAGGAGCAGGAGAATTCCAAGGACCCATCGGGCAGGATTGCTGCGCTCCAGACCCAGTGAGCCATAGCCCCAAGCGCAGAATCCCACGAGCAGGAAGAGCGCCAGCAGGGCGAGGGCCGCGTCGCTTCCACGCTGGTTCTGGAGGACCCAGAGGAGCCAGAGATTGGTTGCAAGCAGGGGGAATCCCATGAACTGCTTGAGCTTCTCCATCCAGATTCCCGGCTTCGGGATCCATTGCCTCCATCCGGGGCGCGCGGAGAGGAGGAGATAAGGAAGCGACATCCCGAAAGCGACCGAGGCGAACATGACAAGGATCACCGCCCCACTCTGGCTGAAGGCAAAGCCCAGAGCGCTTCCAAGGAAGGGGGCCGTGCAAGGTGTCGCCAACAACGTCGCAAAGAGCCCTTGGAAAAAAGATCCCGTGTAGCCCCCGTGTGAGGAAGCCTGATCCAACGTTGTTGCGGCGTTTCCCGGAAGGGTGATTTCAAAGATCCCGAAGAGATTCAAGGCTAAGAGGAAGACCAGCAGACTCAGTCCGATCACAAAGTAAGGATTCTGGAACTGGAAGGCTCCCCAGGTCACCTGCGTTCCGTTCGACTTCAAGACGATCACCAAGAGGGCGAGCCCAAGGAACCATGCGAAGATCCCGGCCGAGAAGGCGAGGCCGTGGCGGAACATCCGTGAGGGGGATTCCCCTGACTGGGAGATGAAGCTGAAGATCTTGAGCGAGATCACAGGCAGGACACATGGCATCAGGTTCAGAATCAGGCCTCCGAGAAATCCGGAGAAGAGAGCCGCGATGAGCACACCTGTTGCTATGCCGGAATTCGGAGATGCCGAGTTGGCGGCGGAACCCGAATCCTCCCCGATCCACCACGCCTTCCGGGAAACCTTTTCGACCAGTAGCCCCTTGAAAGGAGCGGAAACATCGCATGGAACTGAGAAGACGATCGCATTCCCCGAGGAGATCTGAGTCACACGACCTGCCGTCGTACCCTCCGCGGGATCGGGGTAAAACTCGTACCCAATACCGTTCTCACCGATGAAGGAGACCAACTTGGTTCCGTTCTTCCCGGAAACAGAAACTGGAAAGGGAGGCATTCCTGAAAGGGGCCAGATTCCTTTGGGCACCGAAGCGGTCATCCAACTCACTGGTCCGTCGGTTGGCCCGGGCACCTTGAGTGAAACTTCAGCGCTCCCCGGCACGCAGAGTTCCTTGCAGGCAAGCCAAGTCAGCGAGGCCTTCAAGTCATAGACCTGATTCTCAGCAAGATCCTTGGGCGGCGTGATCGTGGCCCGAAGAAGCTGACGCGTCTCGTACCCGTAGATGACCATGTCTCCCGGCTCGGAGAATTCATGAGGCACGGAGAACTCGATCGGCCCCGCAGCCCAACCCTCCGGCAGATGCCACTCGACCTTGGGAGGAAGACCGGAGTCACCGGGGTACTCCCAGTAGGTGTGCCATCCCGCTTGAAGGTCGAGCACCACCGTGGCGTAGAATGACTTTCCGGGAACAATCGGAACCGGGGCGTCCGTGACCAAGGAAGCCCGCACCCCGTTACCCGTGCTGGCCAACAGAGCAGCGTGAGGCAGGAAACACCCCAGCAGAACGAGACAGAGAAATCTCCCCGTGCTCCTCATCGCAAAGACTCGGCTCGATGCTCCTCCTGCTGTCTCCCGAAGACCCTACGGATCACCTCCTCGATGGGCACTTCCTGGACCGAGAGATCGATCACCAGCCCCCCTGCAAGAAGCGCCGAGCAGGCCTCCGGCACTCCGGAGCGGGGCACCTCGACTTTCAACTGCATCGGATTGCGCTCCAGCACCACGCCGGGGGGAGTGAAGTCGCCGCGCAGCGGCTGGCTGAAATCGGCCTCAATGATCTTGGTCGAGGTAAAGCGCCCGACCACCTCCTCGAGCGATCCATCGAAGAAAATCCTCCCATGGTCGATCAGGATCACCCGCTCGCAGAGCTCCTCGATATCCTGCATGTAATGGCTGGTCAGCAACGTCACGACCTTGCGGCGCCGGTTGTACTCACGGAGGAACTCCCGGACCTTCTTCTGACTCATCACATCAAGCCCGATCGTCGGCTCGTCCAGGAAGAGCACCTTCGGTCCGTGCATCAGGGCGGCGATCAACTCCATCTTCATCCGTTCGCCAAGACTGAGCTCCCTCACCATCACCCCCATCTTGTCGCGGACATCGAGCAGTTCCGAAAGCTCACCCACCGTGGCCTCGAATTTCTTCCGGTCGATACCGTAGATCGCCCGGTTCAGTTCCAAGGACTCCCTTGCCGGGAGATCCCACCAGAGAGCGTTCTTCTGGCCCATCAGCAGGGCGAACTGCCGCTTCAGTTCGACAGGCCGCTTCGCGGGATTAAAACCGAGGACCGACGCGCTTCCCGAGGTGGGTTGAAGCAGGCCGGAGAGCATCTTGAGGACCGTCGTCTTCCCCGCGCCGTTCGGTCCCAGAAAACCAACAAACTCCCCCTCTCCAACGGAAAAACTCACCGAATCGGCAGCCTTTGTCTCGGTGTACTTGCGGCGGAAAAGCCCCCGGAAAGCGCCGGCCAACCCCTCCTCCTTGCGATAGGTACGAAAGACCTTGGTCAGGTCCTTGGTTTTGATCACGGGTTCCTGCGACATGGAAAAGAAGAGATCAGGAGATCGTCTCACCGGCCAGATTCAACTGCCGGACGGCTTCGTAAAGAACAATCCCGGCGGAGGTGGACAGATTGATACTCCGCGTCCCTTCGGTCATCGGGATCGTCAGAACACGATCAGGATGGTCTGCCAGCAGGCTCGCCGGAAGGCCTTTAGTTTCGCGGCCAAAGACAAGAAAATCCCCGTCACGGAACCCAGCATCCCAGTAGGCCCTCTCCACCTTGCTGCTGAGATACCAGAAGCGTCCCCCGGGATGAGCCTCCTCCAACTCCGGCAATCCGGTCCATGTCCGCAGGTCGAGCCTCTCCCAGTAATCCATCCCCGATCGCTTCACGGCCCTCTCGTCCAGGGAAAAACCGAGGGGCCCCACCAGATGAAGCCGGGCGCCGGCAGCGACGCAGAGACGGGCAATGTTTCCGGTGTTTTGCGGAATCTCGGGCTCGATCAGGACAACGTGGAGCATGTCACAAAGAATGAAGGCAAAAGGCAAAATGAAGAAGGTTTTCCGCAAGCCGAAGGCTTCACGGAAAAGCCTTTTTCGTTAGGCGTTCGACTTTCGACATTGGAGTTTCGACCTCCTTCTGATCACACAAACGGTAGCAGTGGAAATTTCTTTCCAAGGACAAATTCACTGGGTGCGCCGAGCCATTTTTCGAGCGCCGTGGCATACACGGAACGGAAGTCCGTGTTGAACTTCAGGTCCCCGTCCTGAAGATCGGTAAGGCTCGGATAGGCACCGTAGAGTCCGGGTTTCACACCACCGCCAAGGATAAAGAGCGGAGCGGCGGCGCCGTGATCGGTGCCACCGCTGGCATTCTCCGCAACACGCCTTCCGAACTCACTGAAAGAGATCACCAGCACGCGGTTGAAGTTTCCCTGCGCCTTGAGGTCGGCAACGAAGGAGTAAATGGCCGCATTGAGATCCGTCATCAGACGATCATGGGTCGGAATCTGGTTGGCATGCGTGTCGAAGCCCCCTTGGGAGACATAGTAGACACGCGTGGGCAAGCCCCCGGCAATAAGGCGGGAGACGAGGTTCAGGCTGTTGCCGAGTTGGGAGGCGGGATAATTCACGCTGCTTTTCGTCTTTCGGGTGATCTCAAGGACCCTGTCACTGCTCATCCGTGCACCGAGTGCTATCCGTTGCAGGAACTCGACCGTGCTCCCGTCGCTGTCAGCCGACCCGGAAAGCATTCCGATCGATCCCCCCGAGTTCTCACTCTGGGTGCCGTGCTCGATGCCTCCCGGTTGGTTCATCTCGCGCATGAACTTGTCCGCGGAAGCGGGGTCGTTCGCCGCTTCGCTCATGTAGCGGAACTGTTCAGGATTACTGAAGGCGATACCCTTGGGCTGGGGAGAGGAAAAAGCCTGCGGTGTCACCCCGGCGATCGCGACGCCGACCGTGGAGGGATCCGCTCCCTGGCAGCAGTTGTCAAAATAGCGTCCCAGCCATCCTTCGGATTCATTACGATCGGAATCGCTGGCGGTCTGCCAAATCTCGGTGGAACGGAAATGGGATCGGTTGGGGTTCGGATATCCTACCCCTTGGATCATGCCAAGATTCCCATCGCCATAGAGTGAGTGGAGGCCGGTCAGTTTGGGATGAAGCCCCGCATAGTCGGAGATCCGGAGGACATCGTTCTTGGGAAGGGCTATGCGGGGGCGGGCCTTGTAGTAGGCGTCGTCACCGTACGGAACCAGCGTGTTGATCCCGTCATTCCCCCCGGCAAGCTGAAGGACAACGAGGATCGTCCCATCCTTGCCCGTCGTGATCTGGCCAGGGGACGCGGCCGCCATCGTGTCGAGGCAGAGGAAGGTTTTTTCCAGAAAGAGCGGAACGCTCGTGGCAAGGGCACCTCCTAGGACGGAGGTGCGAAGAAACTGCCTGCGGGTATGGAGAGATTGTTCTTTGGGTGATTTCATGGATCCTTAAAAAGGGGTGGTAACGGTTCGACGGGCGGGAACCCCTCAGCAGAGTTGGTAATCGGGTGTGCTCATCATCAACTGCATGAGATCCAGAACCGTCCTGTCATCGTATGGGATCCCTTTGCCGGAGAGGAATCTCATGAACGCGGAATGATCCCTCTCGGGCACCGGAACATTGAAGATTCGGAATCCCAGCCTGTCGATCAGTTCGCCGGGGCCCAGACGATCCTTGGGAGGGGAAATCTCTCCAAGAGGTATGGCTGCCATCGCATGGTTGCCGCCGCCGGGAACGCGGGCCCTTCCGCTGAGCAGGAAGGCAGCAAGATTATAGCGGTAGAGAAGGGTGGAGGCGCTGATCCAAGCCTTTCCTCCGTCCCATCCCTTCACATTGGGGGGAGCGAACAGAACCTGTCCCAGGGCCGAGAGGGAATTCTCAAGGACCGGAGACTCGGGTAACGGGATTCCAAGCATCTTTGTTGTCTGGATCATCCACTGAACGGGTCCCTTGATCTGATGGTGGACGATATGCGGCGAGTAGAAGTCGGCGCTTTTGAAGATCGTTCCAAGCGTGGCACCGATGTCGTAGCCGTTGGAAACAAGAAGGTCGGCAACACCCGAAACGGTCTCCTCGGAAGGGTCGGGTGAGACAAAAAACATCCAGAGTTTTCGCCCGATAAAGCGTGCACATTGGGTCTGGGCCACGACGAGATCGATGATCTCGTCCCCCGTGAATGCCCCCGTCTTGAGGAAAAAACTCTTCAAACCCGGATCAAACTCACGCTCGCGGAACAGAAAGGCCCCGGTCTCGGGATCGACCCTGTAGCCGGTGAAAGCCCTCGCCGCCTCCCGGACATCCTCTTCCGTATAGTGACCTTCACCAAGGGAGAAGAGTTCCAGGACCTCGCGGGCGAAGTTCTCGTTCGGATGATCCTTGCGGCTCTGACCCAGATCAAGCCAGCGGATCATCGCAGGGTCGCGCGACATCTCCTTGAGAATTTCCGGAAATTTTCCCAGTGCCAGGCGGCGCAGGGTCTCGTTCTGGAACCACATCAGGTAGGGATCGTTCACCTTCTGATTGCCCGTGGCGAAATGACCATGCCAGAAAAGGGTGGCCTTCTCCCTCAGGGGAGCGGATGTGTAGCGCATCCGGTTCAGCCACCAACTCCTGAGATCCAGCATGGAGCGACGTTCGGCATCGTTGAGTTGCTTCCGGACGGTCTTTTTTTCCTCCTCGGTGGCGGCATCCTTTTCGCGGTGATGGAATTCGGAACGGATCCGGGGTTCCAGCATCGAAGGCGGTGGAAAAAGGTCGCTGTCATCGTCGGCCTTCAGAATCGACTCAACGGCCTTCGCCGGTCCCATGGCGACCAATTCGTCAATCTGGGAGGGGATCCCCCCGAATCCGGCCCTGTTGAGGAGATGGGCTGCCATCGGGCGGTCCCAATGTTTTTCAGAAACGGGTGAGAACATCATGTGCTGAAACACCTCGCTCGCCGGGAAGTTGCAGAAAAGAGGGAGAGCATCCCTTGAAGGGCCGGACCAAGCGGCTGTGAGGGGGATTTTTAACCCCTATCTCGCCTTTTAACCACTCCACCACCCCCAGATTGCCCTCGCGGCGTGCCATCCGCAGATTCTAGTCTCCTATCTCATGCGATTCACCAACCTGACACGGGGAGCCGGCATCGGATCCAACTGCTACCGCCTCGATCTGTCGGAGGGATCCGTGATCCTGGACTGCGGAATGCATCCCGAGCATGCAGCTCGTGAGGCCACACCGATGCTGGAGCAACTGGAGGATGTCATCGTCCGCTCCACGATCCTCACCCATGCGCATCAGGATCATGTCGGCTGCCTCCCGCTCCTGCAGTCGCGCCAGCGCGGGATGCCCGTTCTGATGACTCCCGGAACCGCACGGATCGCCGACATCATGCTTCATAACTCGGTGAACGTGATGACGCGCCAGCAGGAGGAGTTGAAACTCACCGACTATCCCCTCTTTGGTCATCGCGGGGTGGAGATGGCCTCGCGGATGTGGCGACTCTGCCCCCTGGATCGCCCTCTCACCCTTGATGGAGACAGATCCGCGGGAGGCGCGGAATCCACCACGGTCTCCTTTCATGATGCGGGACACATCCTCGGATCGGCCGGCGTGATGATCAGATCGGAGCGAAAAAGCTTCTTCTACACAGGGGACGTCAATTTCGAGGACCAGACGATCCAGAAGGGTGCGCGCTTTCCGGAGGAACCGGTCGATGTCCTGCTGATGGAGACCACACGGGGCGACGCTCCTTTACCCGCCGGATTCACACGGATCAAGGAGGAGGAGCGTTTTGCCAAAGCCGTGGCCGCCGCCCTTGAGGAGGGAGCGAGTGTCACCATTCCCGTCTTCGCCCTCGGGAAGACCCAGGAGGTGATGGCGATGCTCTGGAAGATGCAGAGGGAGAGGATCATTCCACCCACCCCGCTCTACGTGGGTGGACTCAGCAGCAAGATCACCGCCGTCTACGACACCATGGCCTCACAGATCTCGCGCAACCTACCCAAATTGCAACTCATGAGCGATGTCGCCCCTTATGTCGCTGGTGGTGCCGAGATCCAGTCACTGAATCCCAGGAAGAGAGCGATCTACGCGCTCTCCAGCGGCATGATGACCGAACACACCCTCTCCAACATCTTCGCCCGCAAGGTCCTTCCCGATCATTCCCAGTATCTCTTCTTTGTCGGATACGCTGATCCCAACTCCCCCGCGGGAGTCGTGCGGAACGCCTCACCGGGCGATCACATTCGGATCGACTCGCAGGGATCCCCCGTTCCCTTTCACTGCCACAGGGAAAGCTTCACCCTCAGCGCCCATGCCCGCCGCGAGGATCTCCTCTCCTATGCGGTCAAGATCAGGCCTAAGACCATTCTCCTGGTGCACGGCGATGAGCCGGCCATCGAGTGGTTCCGGCGCGAACTCCATGCGGCACTTCCGGGAACCAAAGTGATCGCCCCTCCCCCGGGACAACCAATCGATTTGTAGGGGCGGTTCGCGGGATCACTTTCCCAGCAGGGCGTCCTTCAGGTCAGCGGCGACGGGATTCGATCCGAACCAGAGGCTCAGGAAGGCTTTCTGGAAATCGCGACCCGGTATTGTTCCCTTGGCCACTCCCTGATCGATCACGATCGTGTTGGTGCCGACGAACTGGACCTGCTCGACACCATGGCTTGCGAGCGGCCCGAACATCGCGATGAAGGCATCCCTGTCGCGCGTGTATCCGGGATAGGTGAAACTGACACTCTGGGCAAACTGGGATGTCCAGGCCTTTGTGACATCGGACTGAGCCACAGCCCTCAGGAAGGTGAAGTCGAACTGCATCGGACCGGAGGATCCCGTCACTGCGGCGGCCGTTCTTAGGGCCGCCGGTGCGTAAAGGGAAGCTACGTAGATCTTGATCGGCACCATCAGCAGGGAAAAGGTCCGCAACCCCGCCCCGTTGAGTCGGAGACTCTCCCCCGCCACCTGAACCTGCGGAGCAACAGTCACACCCTGGATCTCAAGGGCACGGGATGAGGTGCCAATGCCCAGAACCGCCACAAAAACACAAAGGATCCGCTTCACAGGCACAACCTGACATTTGGGTGACTAAGTGGCAATAGCTTCGTGGGAAAGACACTCCTGCTCCTTAATTCTGAGACTCGTAAGCTTTGATGGGGGCATGCCGGAAGCACCCTGATCCCTAGAAGGTCAAGCGAAGCTGTGTGGAATCACACTGCGATCGCAGACCAACGATGCTCTCGGCCAAGATTGCTGGTCTTGTCAGGGGTGGGTCATGGCGGAGGGTATAACCCACCGTTCGAACTCCTCGGCCGTGAGATACCCGAGCGCAATGGCTGCCTGCTTCAAACCGGTCTTCTCCTTGTGCGCCTTCTTGGCGATCTGGGCAGCCTTGTCGTAGCCGATGTGGGGATTGAGCGCGGTGACAAGCATCAGGGAATTCCGGACATATCCCGCGATGGTTTCCAGATTGGCCTCGATGCCGACAACGCAATGATCCGTGAAGGAGTGGCAGGCGTCGGAGAGGAGACGAACCGAGTGAAGGAAGTTGTGGATGATGACCGGTTTGAAAACATTCAGTTCAAAGTTCCCCTGGGAGGCTGCAAAACCGATCGCGGTATCATTCCCCATGACCTGAACGGCGACCATGGTGACGGCCTCGCACTGGGTGGGGTTGACCTTGCCGGGCATGATGGAGGAACCGGGCTCGTTCTCGGGAAGGGAGAGTTCACCGAGTCCGCAACGGGGGCCGGAAGCCAGCCAGCGGAGATCATTGGCGATCTTCATGAGCGAGGTCGCCAGCGACTTGAGCGCACCGCTGGCATAGACAAACTCCCCGTGGGAGGAGAGGGCCGCGAACTTGTTGGCGGCGGAGACAAAGGGGAATCCGGTGATCCGGGCAATATGGGCCGCGGCCGTGACGCCGAACTCGGGATGGGAATTCAGCCCGGTGCCGACGGCGGTGCCGCCGATCGCCAGGGACTCAAGACCGGGAAGGCTTTCCGTAATCCGGCGCAGATCGGCATCCAGCATGGCCACATATCCGGAGAACTCCTGACCAAGGGTGACGGGGGTGGCATCCTGAAGGTGGGTGCGACCGATCTTGATGATCTCGGCAAATTCGACGGCCTTGGCTTGGAGGGCCTCACGGAGGACCTTCACTGCGGGAAGCAACCTCTCCCTGACCACGGTGACAGCGGCGATGTTCATCGCGGTCGGGAAGGTGTCGTTGGACGACTGGGACATGTTGACGTCGTCGTTGGGATGGATCGGGTTCTTGGAGCCGAGTTCCCCGCCGGCCATCTCGATGGCGCGGTTGGAGATCACCTCGTTGGCATTCATGTTGCTCTGGGTGCCGCTGCCGGTCTGCCAGATACGCAGGGGGAAATGCTCGTCCAGTTTTCCGGCGATCACCTCGTCGGCGGCGCGGACGATCAGGTCGGCCTTCTCCGTCGCCAACTTGCCCAGATCCCTGTTGGCCAGGGCGCAGGCCTTCTTGAGCTGACCAAGCGCCTTGATGAGTTCGGGGGGCTTGAGGTCGTTTCCGATGTCGAAATGGATCAGGGAACGGGCGGTCTGCGCCCCATAGTAGCGATGATGGGGGACAGGAATGGCCCCCATGCTGTCGGTCTCGCAGCGATGGATGGCGGGGTTGGCGGTGGGAATCTCGTGGGACATGTGTGTCAGACGTTTAGCGGTTGGGACGGAAGGCTGTTAGGAAGCAGATCTGCGGACTATGGATCAACAGGGCTGAAGGTGATGAGGCCTTGACTGTCAGCGAAGAGGGCGAAGCGGTGGGATCGGTCCTCCGAATCTCCCGGCAGTTCGATAACCCGGTGCCTTCCCTTATTTCGGGAGAAGATCCGAGACCATCGCCTTCTCCTCCAGGAGTTCGTTGACGGTCTGCTGGAACTTGGCCTTGCCGAACTCACTGAGTTCCACACCCTGAACGATGGCGGATGCGGTGCCGTTGGAGCGGACGGGGAAGGAGCAGATGAGCCCCTTTTCGACACCATAGGAACCGTCCGAAGCAAGGGCGACGCTGTGCCAGTCGTCTGCGGGAGTGGTCTTCCGGAGGGACATGACGGTCTCAAGCGCCGCATGGGCTGCGGAAGCGGCGGAGGAGAGCCCCCGGGCCGCAATGATGGCGGCGCCCCGCTGCTGGACACTCTTGATGAAATCCCCCTCGAGCCAGTCGCGATCGGGGATCGACTTTGCAATGGGCTCGCCGTTGATAAGGGCGTTCTCGAAGTCGGGATAGAGGGTGCTGGAGTGGTTGCCCCAGATGGCCATCCTCGTGACGTCACGGTTGTGGCAGCCCGCCTTTTCGGCGAGGGCGCCCTTGGCCCGATTCTCGTCGAGGCGGGTCATGGCATGCCAGCGCTCGGCGGGTATGGCGCGGGCATTGTTCATGGCGATGAGGCAGTTGGTATTGCAGGGATTGCCCACCACAAGAACGCGGATGTCATCCGCGGCGGAGCGTTCGATGGCCTGCCCCTGACCGACGAAGATCTTGCCGTTGATACCGAGGAGGTCCTTGCGCTCCATGCCGGCCTTCCGGGGAACGCTGCCGACGAGAAGGGCCCAGTTGGCGCCGTCGAACCCATGATCGAGATCGGATGTGGCCTCGATCGATTCGAGAAGAGGGAAGGAGCAGTCGTTGAGTTCCATGACGACGCCGGCCAGTGCCTTCATGCCCGGCTCGATCTCGATGAGACGGAGGGAGACGGGTTGGTCGTGGCCGAAAATCTCTCCCGAAGCGATCCGGGGAAGGAGTGAATAGCCGATTTGTCCGGCGGCGCCGGTGACGGAGACAACAATGGGATTCTTCATGGAAGGTGCAGGGTAACGGAAACGTGGTTGGCAGGAAAGTGCCTAAACGTGAGAAAACCCGTTATGCCGATGGCATAACGGGTTTTCTCGGGCGGGGGGGAAACCCTTGAAAAACCTTAGAGGGATTCCTTGAAAGCCTTGCCCGGGGTCAGGCGAACGCTCTTGGAAGCCTTGATCTTGATCTTCTCGCCGGTCTTGGGGTTGATGCCGGTGCGGGCCTTGCGGTTGACAACCTTGAGGGTGCCGAAGCCGATCAACTGAAGGCTCTTGTGCTTCTTGACGAGGCCCTTGATGTTTTCGATGACGGCGTTCACGACCTTTTCGGCGTGGGCCTTGGAGACGTCCTTGCCGAGGGACTTCTGGACGGATTCAACGAGATGGAGTTTGCTGCTCATGGATTGTTGTGTTGGGTTGGGTGTGTTGGTGTCGCGTGACAGTGAGATCAGAAAAAAAGCCATTCATCCTGTCAACACCCATTGTCAAAAAACTAAAAAAAACCGCATGAACACTGACCCCGCAGGCGACCCCCGGAGCGACATCCGTCATCCGGATCATCTTGACTACTTCGCAAGGATCGTGTGTGAGCACATGGGGCGTAGGCCGCAATCGGCTCCCGATGCCTTCATCGCGCCGGGCGCATTCCTCTCCGGCGACGTCACGCTCCGCTCACGCTCGAGCGTCTGGCCGTCGGCCTCGTTGCGCGCGGACATCGCATCCATCGAGATCGGGGAAGAGAGCAACGTCCAGGACAATGCCGTGATCCATGTCGCGACGGATCTCGGTGTGAGGATCGGCCGCAGGGTCACGATCGGACACTCCGCGATCATCCATGCCTGCACGATCGGCGACGAGTCGCTCATCGGCATGGGAGCGATCATCCTCGACGGGGCCGTCATCGGGGAACGCTGCCTGATCGGCGCCCACGCGACAGTTCTCATGAACACGATGATCCCTCCGGGATCCATGGCCGTCGGGTCACCCGCACGGATTGTCAGAACGCTCTCGGAGGAAGAGCAGGCGGGTCTCGGTTCGTGGGCCGATCATTACCTGGTGCTGGCCTCGGAATACCGGCGGCGTGGGATCATTCACCCGGCGTATCAGCAAAAATAAGCCGTTTCGCCAGGTGCATTTCCCTCGTTTTTGCCTGATCATGACCCCATGAACCAAAAGGAAGTGATCCGCATCGGGATCAGGGCCGTGATCCCGACGGCGACGGGAAGCGCCGTCTTTCTGGGAAACGACGAGAAGGTCTTCGTCATCTACATGGATCCCCTTGTCGGCAACGCCATCAGCCTCCTGATCAACGGGGCCAAGAGCGAGCGTCCCCTCACCCACGACCTGATGGGAATGCTTCTGGCGGCCCTCGGCGCCAAGGTCGAACGGGTCATCATCAACGACCTCAAGGGTGCCACCTACTACGGCCGCATGATCGTGACCGTTGAGAACGAACTCCAACAGCGCAAGGTGATCGAGTTGGATGCCCGGCCAAGCGACTGCCTGGCCATGGCAGCCCAACAAAAGGCCCCCGTCTACGTCACCCGCAGCCTCTGGGATGAGGTTGAGGACATGTCGGAAATCCTCAGGAAGATGGCCGAGCACCCTTCCGGGGAGGGAGAAGGGTCCAAGGACAAAGAATGAGGAAGACTGGATTCCAATGAGTCCCTTGTTCCCTCCGCCTCCCACTACATCCTAGGCACCGTGATCCCGCGCTGCTTCATGTACTTCCCGCCGCGGTCGGCATAGCTGGTCTCGCAACTCTCTTCGGCGGCGAAGAAAACGACTTGGGCCAGGCCCTCGTTAGCATAAATCCTGGCGGGCAGCGGGGTGGTGTTGGAAATCTCAAGCGTGACATGCCCCTCCCACTCGGGTTCGAACGGGGTCACGTTCACGATGATGCCGCAACGCGCATAGGTCGACTTGCCGACGCAGATGGTCAGCACATTGCGGGGGATGCGGAAGTACTCGACGCTCCGGGCTAGGGCGAAGGAGTTCGGCGGCACCACGCAGACATCGGTCGTGATGTCGACGAAGGACTTCTCGTCAAACTCCTTGGGATCGACCATCGCGCTGTGGACGTTGGTGAAGACCTTGAACTCGTCGGCCACGCGGAGATCGTAGCCGTAACTGGAGAGTCCGTAGCTGATCAGGCGGCGTTCATCGGAAGAACGCACCTGGCGTTCGGTGAAGGGTTCGATCATCCCGTGTTCCAGGGACATCCTGCGGATCCATCGGTCGGAGCATACGGACATAGTGGCGGTATTTAAGCGGATCACCCTGAACCCGTCATCGGAAAAGATTCGTGCCGGGATGGGAATATGGAATCCAGAAAGGCTGGACAGGTTCCCGCAGATCGGAGATCGCGGAGGGTCTTGATCAGGAAATCAAGAAGTCAGGAAAAGAACTAAAAATAGGGAGCTTTCCTTGGCATCGAATCATCACGAATCAGCAAGTGCATCCGATTTCTTTCCTTTCCTGAGTTCCTGAGTTCCTGATTCGATACTCCGTCTTCTGTTCCTGATAGGAAAAGGAAGTCCCACACCCCTCTCTTATGCTCAACTACCTCTGGCTCGGCCTCATCCTCTGCGGGGTGCTCCTCGGGCTCCTGACGGGAAAAACCGAGGCAGTCACGGCTGCCACCTTTGAGGCGGCCAAGTCCTCCCTGATGTCGATCGCCCTGCCGCTGGGAGCCGTGATGGCCCTCTGGCTCGGCATCATGCGTCTGGCTGAAAAATCCGGCGCGGTGGAAAAGCTTTCCTCCCTGCTGAGACCGCTTCTCCGAAGGCTTTTTCCTGAGGTTCCGGCAGGCCATCCCGCCATGGGCGCCATTGTGATGAATATCGCGGCCAACATGCTCGGTCTGGGCAACGCCGCCACCCCCTTCGGCCTGCGCGCCATGCAGGGGTTGGAATCACTGAACCCGCGTCCGGGAACAGCCACCAACGCGATGTGCACCTTCCTGGCGATCAATACCAGTTCCGTCCAGTTGATCCCCGCCACGGCGGTGGGGATTCTGGCCACGGCGGGAGCCTCTCATCCGACGGCGATCATCGGCACGGCCCTCGTGGCCACGACCTGCTCCTTCCTCACCGGGATCATCTCGGTGAAGCTCCTTCAGCGACTCCCGATGTTCGCCCTACCCACTGAAGGGAGAGACATCCCTGCCAAGGCAGGGGAGGCGGATAACCTTCCGACCGCCTCCGTGACACTCCCCCTCTCCCTTTGGAAACGGCTTCTGCTAAGCGCCTATGCGGCGCTCTTTGCCGGAACGATCTGGAACCTTATGATGACACGATTGTCAGAAACTTCCCTGCCGATCTCCGCGATCCAATCGATCTCTCTCGTGGCCATTCCCTTCCTGATCGGTTTCTTCCCGCTCTATGCCGCGCTCCGGGGTGTCCGGGTCTACGAGGAGTTCATCGAGGGGGCCAAGGAGGGAATCCAGATGGCCTTTCGCATCTTCCCCTATCTTGTGGCGATCCTGGTGGCGGTCGGAATCTTCCGCTCGGCCGGGGGCATCGATCTCCTGAGCCGATCGCTCACTCCCCTGCTCGACCTGATCGGCCTCCCGACCCAAGTCCTGCCGCTCGTGCTGGTGCGGCCCCTGAGCGGAAGTGCCGCCACGGGTCTCTTCGCGGAGATCGTGAAGGCAAACGGCCCCGACAGCTATGCCGCACAGCTTGCCGGGACGATTCTGGGCGGGACGGAGACCACCCTCTATGTGCTGGCCGTCTACTTCGGATCCGTGGCAATCCGGCGCGGACGCCATGCACTCGCCGCAGGCCTGATGGCCGACGCTGCGGGAGTCGCCGCCTCGCTGGTGATCTGCAGGATGGTCTTCAAGGCGTGATCCGATCTCACTCCCACGCCCGAAGCGCTACCATCGGTTCCCTAGGCTCCGTAGGATTTGGAGAACTTCTTCTTCCCCTCCTCCGAGGGAGGTGCATCCGGCTTGGAAGTCTCGTCAAGCGCTCCTGTCCCGACGGGATGGGTTGCGGTGGATTGTGGTGCGGGGACTCCATGGTCATGGGTGCAATGCTCGTCATGGACATGCCCGGCGTCGGCACCGGACCCACTGGAAACCTGGACAAAGGCCATCTGAAGTTCCGAAAGGACGCTGGCAAGGATCTTCTCCTCGTCCTTGCTGAGGTTGCCACGGGTCTTCTCCCGGATGATCTCGAGATGATCGATGAACATCCTGGCGGCATCGAGGTTCACCTCCGCTTTTCCGCTGGAGGGATGAGCCATCTGACCCAGACAGAGGGCGGCCTGCTGGGCATTCATCATCACGAGTTCAATGAAGCGCTGGGTAAGGTCTGTGGAGTTGGTGGATTGCTGGATCTCGGCCATAAGTTTGGATGAGCGGTTCAGGCTCTGGGTGGTTGGGATTTTAAAGTGATGGGCAGTTTCGGGAGGAAGACTAATGAGCCGGAGCCTCAATCGCCAGAGTCTTTCGGGTCAGGGGGCCTTGGCCGGGTCGTGAAGGGGCGCGGTATTCGTGGCCGCGGGAGGACCGACAACGACCTCGACGCTCTTCCCTTCGCGGAAATATTTCCGGGCAACGCGTTGGATCTCCTCAATGGTCACCTTGCCGATCTCTTCCTTGCGAAACCTGTCATGGTCGTAACCGAGACCAAGCAGTTCATTGGTCGCGCAGAGGCTGCCAAGAGCCGCGGGGGACTGGTTGCGGATCGCCTCGGCACCTAGGAGCTTGGCTTTGGCCCGCGCGAGTTCCTCGGGAGTGAGCCCATCGGCGGCAAGTTTGGCAATCTCGTCATCGAACTCGCTCCTGGCCAGATCGACCTTCTTCGGATCGGTTCCGAGATAGAAAACGAAGGCACCCGGAGCGAGACCCGTGGAGTTGGAGGCTCCCACGAAATAGGCGAGGCCGAGTTTCTCCCGGATACGATTGAAGAAGCGGGAACCGAGATCGCTTGAGGCTTCCTCGATGAGTTCGAGCGCCGGACGATCAGCCCCGTCGATGGAGGTCCCGAGAAATCCCCTCATGACGACGGCCTGCTGCTTCGGGCGTTCCGCAGAGGTCTCGACGGAGGATGCCAGAGGGGCGGCCACGGGGGGGGTTGTCAAAACCTCTTCACCCGGGGGAATCGATCCGAAGTCCTTCCCGGCCAACTCGAGGGCCTCCTTGGGATTCACGGCACCGAAGATGGAGAGGACGCCGTTGCGACCCTTCAGGAACCGGTCGCGGAAAGCTTTCAGATCGGCGGAGGTGAGCTTGGAGACGGTCTCCGGGGAGCCGTTGCCGCGGAGGGCGTAGGGATGGTTGCCGTAGAGGCGGAGCTTGAGGAGATTCCTTGCAACGGCGGTGATCTGGTCATCCTCGGCCTTGATGGAGGCAAGCTGCGAATCCTTTTCAAGGGAGACCTCACGCTCGGGGAAGGTGGCATTGGCAACCACGTCGGAAAGGATCTGCATCCCGAGCGCGAAATCGTCCTTCATCACCTCGACGGAGACGGAGACGCTATTGTTTCCCGCTCCCGCCCCGATGGATCCGCCGACATGCTCGATCGTCTCTGCGATCTGTTCGGTGGTCCGGGTCTTGGTCCCCTTGACGACGGTGCTGGCGAAGAGCTGCGAGATGCCGTTCTTATCCGGAGACTCGGCAAGAAGTCCTCCGCGGAATGCAGCGACTAGCGAGACAAGAGGGAGGCGGTTGTCCTCATGGACAAGGACGCGGAGCCCGTTGGGTAGCACCGATTTCACGATCGCGGAATCCGCGGGCTTGCTCTCTTCGCCCTCCGCGCTCTTCCTTGCATCCGCGGGATCGAGCGAGGTGACGATGAGTCCTTCGGGCTTCAGGTATTCTGCCGCCACCCGGCAGACATCGGCGGAGGTGACCTTGTCGATCGACTCAAGGTAACGGTGGCCGAACTCCGGATTGCCGGTCACCAGCCAGCCGTTCCCATAGTCGGAAGCCCTGCCGCGCATGGTGGAAAGCCCGTGATAATGTTCGGAAAGGAGCCCCTTCTTGGCCTTGGAAAGCTGGGCTTCGCTGATGCCCTCGCGGGCAACCTTCGCGACCTGGGCAAGGATTTCCTTCTCGGCGGCATCGCGCTTCGCGGGATCCGAGACGGCGCCCAGATAGATCATCCCCTCGGTGGGTGTCAGGGTGTAGAGGCCGCCGCCGATCTGGTGGACGAGCCCCTTCTTCTCGCGCACCCCGGTGTTCAGAATGGAGCTGTTGCCCGAAGCAAGCACGGCGGACAGAACCTCCACGGCCGGAGCGTCGGGGCTGGTGGCGCCGGGGGCGCGCCAGGCGATGTTGAGGCGGCTGAGATCGGTGGGAAACGTGTCGCGTCCCTCGAGCATGCCGAGTTGCGGAGGCTCCTCGGCCACGGGAACCGGTTCCAGAGCCACGCGGGGGTATTTTTCGAAAAAGCCGGCGAGTTGGTCGCGGATCTCCGAGGCCTTTACGTCGCCGACAACGACGAAGCATAGGTTGTTGGGGACGTAGCGGCGCTTGTAGTACTCAAGGACATCCTCGCGGGTGAGCTTGTTGTAGATATCGAGATGGCCGATGACAGGTTCCTTGAAGGGACTGGTATGAAAGGCGGTGCGAAAGAGCAGGAGCGAGGCGGTGCGGTCCGGATTGTCATAGCCCATCGCAAACTCCCGGCGGATCACCTCCTGCTCCTTGGCGTATTCCTCGGGGGGGAGCGTGGCATTCATCATGGCATCAGCGAGGATATCGACGGCCTTACCCGCCCCACGCGCGGGGACATCGATCCAATAGACTGTCCTGTCGTAGGAGGTGTAAGCGTTGATATACCCACCCTCGTCCTGAACCTGACTGGCGATCACGCCGGGTGCGCGCGAAGTGGTCCCCTTGAACAGCATGTGCTCGAGGATGTGAGAGAGACCCGCTCCAAGAAGCCTCCCCTCGTGGATGGAACCGGTTTTGCACCAGGCCTGAACGCTGGCAACGGGAGCTCCCCGGTTCTCCTCGACAATCAGAGTCAGGCCGTTGGGAAACGTGAAGACCTGGGGCTTTTCGGGAAAGGGGGGGGCGGGCTTGGAATCCTCGGAAACGATCGCATCATGATCGTTTCCCGAAACCTTCCGGGAAGTGTGAGCATCGCCGGAGCGAGGGGTTGCGTTCAGAGTCAGGGAAATCGCGGTGGTGAGAATGGTCATCAGGAGCGGCGTGACGTTCATTTCGTAAAAAGGTGCTGCTGGGTGGAGGAAGCGGAAACTTCGGCGGCGGGCGGCGGCAGGAATGGCATCACAAATGCCTCGTGGAAATCGTACCCATGCCCGAAATCCTCGACGGAATCGCTCTCCGTTCGGCCGAAGGCACCCGCCTCGACAAGGTTGAAAACCATCCGGCCGATATCCCGGGAGTTCTTCACCCCCCAGTATTCCAGAACAGTTATGGCCATGGGCCCGAACTCCCGGAGCGCCTGCAGGCGGAAGCCTTCCAGCAGTTCCCCCGCAGTGACATGGGAGGAAGGAGCCAACTCGGACAACCGGCGCACAGAGCGCGAACCCCTCGACTTGGTGCGCTTCTTGAGGGTGGCCTCGAGCGACTCGCGAAGGAACTGATACCCGTCGGGATGGTAACTCTGATCACGTGACAAGGCGATGGAAACCGCTTCGTTGAATCCGGAGACTTTCATGGAGTATTCATTGGGTGGAGGGGGCGTGAACAACCTGGGACGGGAGCATCGTTGTGACGCGGAAATGCCGCACGGCCGAGCCCAGAACCAGGGCGATGAGGATGATGATCATGACCATCTGCTCGCGCCATGTGAGAAAAAACATTCCCTCAACGATAATCCGGGCACGGGATCACGCAAGCGCCGGTCGTGTGATCGGATCCACTTTTTAACCTTTTCAGCATCGAACTATCCCCCAGCTAGGCACCTCACCATCCCCTGGTCTCCACGGCATCGACATGACGCCCGATTGGTCCCTTCTTGATCACGTCTTCTCGGATCCGGAGGAACTTGTCAAAAACACCGCTCCGGACAGGGAGCTTGGCGGCTTCATACCAGTCGAGATAGGCCGAGATTGCGTCGGATTGTTTCAGGATCGCCTGACGGAGATCCTTGAGATTCGTCTCCTCGGCCGTGATTTTCTTTTCCGGAAGTTTCGGTGCCCTGCCGAGCAGGATCAGAGTCCGATCAAGCAGGGGAAGAATCATCGGATTCGCCCGCAGGCGGAGTGCATCAAGGCGCTCGGCCAGTTTTCCCAGGCTGTAGGCACCCCCCTTTTTGTCCCTTGCAAGCGTGGAGAGCGTCGCGCCGGCGGAGACTCCCTCCGCCATGGCTTCGTCATAGGCCTTCAGCGAATCAGCGACACTCTGAAGTTTTATTCCTTCCTCTCCGGCGCGGGAACTTCCCGCCATCAGCAGGAGCCAGCGACGCTCAACAGGCTTCATCGCCCAACCGCTCACCCAGCGCCCGGGAAGCCGATCGGGTTGATTCGGATCATCCTGCCCGATCCAATTCCTGAAAGCGGCCTGACCCTCGGCGCTCATCAGTCCCGCTTTTAAAAGCAGGGAGGACATGGCGTCGTAGAGGGCGCAGAGGGAGGGACTGCTACGCTCCGGAGGCCTCTCGATCAGAAAATCCTCAAGAGTCGGAGGCGCCCCCCCGTTCAGGTAACCGGAAGGGATCCCCACCATCTCCTGAGGAGGAAAGCAGAGGAGGGCCATCCCGCGCGTCACCCATGGGGGAAACTGCGGAACGCGTGAGCCGGCCACAGGGGACTGATCGCCGTAATATTCCCGCAACATCAGTGACGTGATGAGAAGTTGCCGGGTCTCATCGGAGGTCTCCCAGTCACGGATATCGAGCCGGATCCTGTGAAGCCCCCCTTCCAGGGCGTCGACTTTCAGGGACGGAAGGGACGGGGTGGCGTCGGCAGGCGGGTGCAGGACCACGATCACGGGCGGATAGGATCGTTGGGAAAATCCCGTCGTGGAAAGAAACTCCCTTTCACCGGAAGCAAGCATCCTTCCGAACGCGGGAGGCACTGAGGAATCCTCGCCCGAGGACCAGACGAATCCCCCCTGGGGTGAGAGCGAGGGAGCTTTGCCTGCGGAAGCCATAACTCCCCCGCAAAGGAAGGGAATGAACAAGGGAAACAGATGGCGTCTCACTGCGGAGAATAATGCCTCAGTGAGTGGTGAACTCGATCATTCCCGGGCGGATCACGAGACTCTGGGAAGAGGCAAGAATGGAGAGATCGGAGGCAAAGGGAGAGATGCACGCCAGGACGATGGGAGTGAAGATGGGAAGCAGGGCTTCGGGGAGATCAAGGAGCCCGATTGAGGCGGATTCGGGAACAAGCCTCCAGACACCAACCCCACCTTCCAACCGGAAGGACTCCGAGAAATGAAGGGGGCGCTTGGGAAGAGTGAGGGCGGACGAGACGGTGAGTTTCCCCGTCCCCATCTCGACATGCGCCGTTTCCAGAACCAGCACCGGTATCGCCACCGACTTGATCGGCGCCTCCCACTTGACTGGACCTTGCTCTGCCAAGCAGGAATTGATCAACTGCTGGGAGAGGATGGCGGGAGCATAGCGCGAGGAGGAGATGATCCTCCGGGCAACGGCACGTGCGTTGGGGATGCCCTGGGATTGGGGGAACTGGCCCTTGGGCTCCATCAAAGCCAAAACAACCGCCACACCGATGGCCACGGTCAACGCATACAGGAGAAGGCCGAGAAGTGACTTGAGGCCACGGTTGAGCGCGGAGGAGGAATGTTCTAGAGGTTCGTCCGCCTTGATCCTGACGCTGCGACGCATCGCCACGGAGGCGGCGGGGGAAAGCGATTCAGCCTCTTCGCCGGGTTGCATAGCCGCCAGAACGGCGCCGCACTGAACACAGTAAACCTTGGCACCGGTGTTGACGGCGCCGCAGGAGGTGCAGGCCCGGTTACTCACGTGTCCTTCTTGCTGGATTTCTTTTTCGGCGATTCGGGGGAACTGCTCTTCGCGGAGTCGGTTTTTGAGGGAGCCGATGAGGCGGTGGTACCGGACGAGGCGCCGCTTGAGTCACTCTTGGCGGCGCTCTTGTATCCCTCGCTCCGGTAATCGGTGATGTAGAATCCGGATCCCTTGAAGATCAGGCCCGCCCCCGAGCCCAAGAGACGCTTCACCTTCCCCTTGCCCCAGGTCTTCATCCGGCATTTCTCCTTGGGGCAGGTCTTGTAGGCGTCATCCTTCATCGACTGGAAGGCTTCGAAGGTCTTACTGCACTTGCTGCATTCGTATTCGTAGGTCGGCATGGTTCAGGTGGGCTTTAAAGTTTTGAAAAATTACAGAAGCTCGGCGATCTGGACGGCGTTCAGCGCGGCACCCTTAAGGAGTTGGTCTCCACAGACCCAGAACGTGAGGGCATTCGGAAGTGCGCAGTCGAGACGGAGGCGTCCGATACGGCAATCATCCTCGCCGCTGCACTCGATGGGCATCGGATAGACGGCATTGGCAGGATCGTCATGGAGACGGATTCCGGGAGCGGCATTGATGGCTTCGCGAGCTTTCTCAAGTGAAACCGGTTGCTCGAATTCCGCGGTCACCGCGACCGAGTGGGCACGGTAAACCGGAACGCGGACACAGGTGACCGAGGCGGTGAGCGATGGAAGGTCGAGGATGCGGCGCCCCTCGTTCTGCATCTTCATCTCCTCGCGTGTGTAGCCGTCCTCGAGGAAGGTATCGACATGGGGAAGGACATTGAATGCGATCTGATGGGGATAAACCTCGCGGGTTACCGGCTTCTCCGAGGTGATCGCCGCAACCTGCTTTCGCAACTCCTCGATGGCCATCGCTCCGGTGCCGGAGACCGCCTGATAACTTGAGGCGATGATCCGCTTGAGGCCGAAGACCCGGTGAAGCGGGTGAACCGCCATGAGCGTGATCGCCGTGGTACAGTTCGGGTTGGCCAGGATGCCGGAGTGGGACGCCGCGTCGTCGGCATTGATCTCGGGGACGACGAGCGGAACCTTAGGATCCATCCGGAAGGCCGAGGAGTTATCCACCACGACGGCGCCGGCCCGGACGGCATGGGGCGCGTATTCCCTGGAAATCCCTCCACCGGCGCTGAAGAGGGCTATCTCGATCCCCTCAAAGCTCTTCTCGGTCAGGGGTTCGACGGTCAGTTCCTCGCCCCGGAAGAGAAGCTTTTTCCCAGCGGAACGGGGCGATGCAAGGAGACGGAGGGAGGCGACGGGGAAATTCCGGCGCTCCAGAACCCGGAGCATCTCGATTCCGACGGCACCGGTTGCACCGACAATGGCGAGGTGCTTGGGGGAGGAGGAACGGGATTCAGTGGCTTTGTTACTCATGAGGATCCGTAAAAATTGCCTTCGCAGGCCCGTCTCTGCAAGCATCCAGAACAGCAATCCCATGTCCAAGCCCTCACATCCCCAACGCCACCCGCAACGCCACCTCCTCGTCGACGTGGCCCGTCAGGTCTTGGAAATGATCGAGGAAGGAGTCGTCTCGGCGATCTGGCCCGTCTCGACATCAAGGTTCGGA
>Ga0209189_1000462_pt1 | contig 34135 bp, 35 predicted proteins | sample C_130820_EF_Meta_FD_187308 | JGI IMG/M metagenome (GOLD analysis project Ga0209189, IMG submission 187308) | Freshwater microbial communities from Lake Croche, Canada to study carbon cycling - C_130820_EF_MetaG (SPAdes) (version 3) | ecosystem: Environmental > Aquatic > Freshwater > Lake... | reverse complement strand
AACGAATACTTTTCTGGATTCGCATAAAACTTTTGTAGGATATTTTCACCGGTCTTTGGATCTTTAATTTCTTCCCATACATCCAACGGTTCTCTCAAAAACATCACAGACTTATCGTCTTCATAATATTTTTCTAGGTTTTCAAGGATGGTGGTTTTTCCAGAACCAATATTCCCTTCGATAGAAATAATAACAGGTCTTTTCAACATGGTTTGATTTATTTTAAGTTAGAATCATAAACCCGGATCAATTTTTTAGAAGGATCAAAATAATTAAGGATTAAAAGGAAACCTGGGTTTCCTTTTCTAGATCAAAGAAAAACATTTGAAAAAGCCGCCCATTTTCAATACAATTTCCAAAATATTCTGAAGCAGCATGTATCATCTGTGCATCAAATAAAACCAATCGATTATATTTATTTCCTACCACATCTACCACATCAAATTGGGTACCATCTAAAAATCCTGTTTTAAAGACATTATAAAAATCATTATTCAATTTCATATTTTTTGTTATTTTAGAACGATAAAATGTAGTTCCCGTTTCGGGAGGTGCATCTGGTGTTAAATAAATTATTCCAGCATATTGTTGTTCATCAAAATGATATACTAATTGTTCTCCAGCAATACAAGATTGAAAACAACAATTTACACCATAACGCTCCCAATTCCGAATCCTACATCCTAATATTTCTTCAAACCGTGATTTTAAATTTGGGAATCTATACACAGTATCTGTCCGTTTTCCTTTATGATATTCTGGATGTGCTTTAAAATTCTGTTTTAATGCAAATTCACGTATTTTATCTGGATGTTTATAAAAATCATCAACGACGATAAAAGATGGTATATATTTTTCCCTGGTCTCAAAAAAAAGAAAATCAAAAACCGTACTCCACCCATCATCCAACTTCATTTCTAAAGTTAGGTTTTCAATACTATCGGAATTTTCTATATTTATTACAAATCCACATTTCTCTACTTGGGGATTACCGTAGGATTCGCAAACATCTATTCGGTTTTCTAGTTGAAACATATCAACTTCGTCATAAATAAAATCATCGTTATATTTTAATCGAATAGGTAAAACACCAGATATCTTATGAAAACACCAGCCGACAATATATATTTTATCATTATTTATAGAATAATCTTGTACATATCCTAGAACACTTTCTATTAAAGTGTCGTGCATAATTCTTTTTTATTGTGTTAAGATAAAAAAATTTAATTCACAGAACATATTATATGGTAAAAGGAATCATTATCCCTATTTTAGAAAAATATGAAGAATTATTAATATGTAATCTACATATTTTAAGAAATGATTTGAAATGTAAATTACCTATTGAATTATGGCAAATTGGGCAAGAAATTAGTGATTCTATGCAAAAAAAATTAAATGCACTACAAGATTCATTTCAATTATCTTTTCAAGATGTCTGCGATTATACAGATAATCCAGAATATTGGAAAGGGTGGCAAATTAAGGCATTTATTTTGAAACATACAAAATTTGATGAAGTTATTTTATGTGATTGCGATAGTGTCTTCTTACAAAATCCTGAAATCATATTTGAAGATCAAAATTATAAGAAAACAGGTACATATTTTTTTAAAGATTGGATTAAACATGAACCTCTAGATCGAAATATAGAAATTCCTGCTAGAAAAGAATCATAAAGAAATTATTACCAGAAAAAAGACAGTATTTCCCTGAGGAATGGAATTATATTTATGGATTACCAGATACAGTTCAACCTATGTGGTATTATCAAGAATCCGGAGTTGTATACTTGAATAAATTAATGCACGCTGATGTAGTAGAAACAATTTATGAATTAAACTATAACTACGAAGAAACCTATAAATACGTATATGGAGATAAGGAGACATTTTGGTTAGCATGTGTTATGAATAATAAACCCTTTTTTATGAATAAAATTCATGGGGAAAATTATTTTATAAATCCCAACTTACCTCATTATGGAAATACATCTTTTTCTCATGTTTATAATTCAAATTTTTTGTTTTCACAGAAAGCTTATCCAAAAACCGAATTAGATAAACCATAATTCATATATAGATCCAGATATACTAGTTTCTTCTATAATTTATATAAAAACGCCGTGTTTATAATTCTATAAATGAGTTTTTTTGTAAACACGTTAAACAAAATAGACGTTGAATGCCCAAAAATAATAGTTGAAACAGGAACATATTTGGGTCATGGAATAAAGAGTTATTTGGAGAGCAATTATTTTACTAAAATTTATTCCATAGAATTATCTAACAAGTATTATTTACTTAATAAAGAACAATTTAAGGAGTGTTCAAATATTGAATTATTAGAAGGTGATAGTTCAACCGTTATAAAAGATCTAGTAGAAAAATCTTTATTAGAGGATGAACCAATATTATTTTACTTAGATGCCCATTTTTCAGGTGGTGATACTGCAGGCGAAAAATTATTTAATGGTTGCCCTCTTCTTAATGAATTGGAATCCATTTCTAATAGAACTGTAAAAGGAGATGTTATATTTATTGATGATATGCGATTAATGGGTAATGCGATGTGGGACGGAATAGATGATGGGGGTATATATCCAAGAACTTATTTTGATTTTACTCATATTTCAGCTGAAAATATTATGAAGGCAATTAGTAAACGAAATATTAGATTAATTAAAATGTGTGATAACGTAGACCAATTAATAATTGTGTTTGACTAGTAAAAGATTATGCATAAATATTTTTCCCTTTCCATAATTCATGATAAGATGGAAGGGGTGAATTTCTTGTAAGATAATAATCTTTATAGATTGCCAAAATCGGATTTCCATCGAATGAAATGCATGTATTTGTTGTATTACCTATTTTACACTCGCCTAGTTTCAATCGCATACTATAAATCTCTTCAGTTGTAAATTCCTTTTTTAATAATAATGGACCTGTAGGTTCTAATGAACTTGTTCCATAAAAATTAGTCTTCACATTTTTAACAATATTTTTAATACAATTTAATAACTTTTCATTCCCAGGTTTACATATCATAAGCGCGTTGTACACGCCCGCACCACTTTTATTTACATCCTTTACAAAATATTCATCGTTTATTAAATCAATAAATTTAAAATCATTTACCGGATAATATTTTATATCCAAGTAAATGCCTCCATATTTATATAAAATACAATACCTCCATAAATCCGCTTTATAAGCGCCAGGGATTAAAGAATTATAGGCATCTATTACTTCTTGATCAAAATTATCCTGAATAAAATTTGTACACTCATTATCATCATATAAATAAAATGTGAATTCAGGATTGCTATCTTTTAATTTATCTACGCATGCTTTCATCCTAGAATTTAATTTTTTAGTATACCACGTTTGATAAATAGTTAAGGGAATAACTTGTTTATCTAATGTTATAAAGCTCTCATTATATTTATTTTTGAAGAATAATACCAGGAGCGATAATAAAAACAATACAATAAAACAAATAATTATATTTTTAATACTCATATATACTATAATTATGTATTATTATTTTTTAATTTTGTTATTGATTTTCTTTGTTTTATTTCTTTATTATAATTTTTATAGCAATATAAAAAACAAAGTAATTGTAACAAAAAATTTAGAAATAACTACCCCTAAAATCCCTAAAATAATAATACAAACATGGAAAACAGAAGCTATACCTCAACGATATATGGAATTAATTGATAGTATTAAAAAAAATAATCCAGACTATGAATATTTATTTTTTACAGATGATAACATCAAGGTTTTTTTAAAAACATATTACCCGGAATATTACCAAACCTATTTAAATTTACCGATTAAGATACAGAGAATTGATTTTTTTAGGTATATTGTGGTCTATCATTTTGGTGGATTTTATATGGACTTAGATATGCTTTGCTTGAAATCGTTTGATAACTTATTAGGATATGATTGTATTTTCCCGGTGGATGAATTCATTTATACACATTTACGTGAGTTAAATAGATATAAACCATTTTGCGAGAAAGGATATAATTATTTAATTGGACAATATGCGTTTGCTGCTGTACCGAAACACCCATTTATTAAGAAAATAATTGATACAATTCATAAGAATTTAAATTATTATGTAAAACATGTGAACTATACATCTGAAGAGTATGTCTATAAAACAACAGGGCCAGATTTTATTACAAGTTTATACATAAATTATCCAGATAAAAATGAAATATTTATACTTGATAATGGAAACCGGCAATTTTTTGGAGATTATGCTGAACATAAATTTTTTGGGACGTGGAAATAAAATATAATAATAATATAGTAAATTATTATTATGAAATTTGATATACATAAATACATATTCGTAGCATTTTCTATTGTGTTCATTACTTTTTTTATAATATGCTTTTATCATACGTATTTAGGGAAGATTTATGAAGGGATTGAATTGCAAGGTAATTGGAATGACTATACTCCAGGTTATATGATTGGAAGACGTAGTATTGCCGCAAGTGGTACTGGAACTCAGATACCTACTAAACTTGATGTTTATGGGTTAGTAAAACCACTTGCTGATGAAATAAATAAAGTGGAAAATACTGGAGGTCCTAAAGGTGATAAAGGTGATCGAGGTGATCGAGGTATTCAAGGTATTCAGGGTATTCAAGGTGATCGAGGTATTCAAGGTGATCGAGGTATTCAAGGTATTCAAGGTGATCGAGGTATTCAAGGTATTCAGGGTATTCAAGGTGATCGAGGTATTCAAGGTATTCAAGGTGTTAAGGGAGATCAAGGAATTCAAGGTATTCAAGGAATTCAAGGTAATAAAGGTGATAAAGGTTATAAAGGAGATACAGGTGATAAAGGTGATAAAGGTGATAAAGGTATTCAAGGTATAAAAGGTGATCAAGGTATTCAAGGTATAAAAGGTGATCAAGGTATTCAGGGTCTAAAAGGCGATAAGGGAGATCAAGGTATAAATGGCTTAAAAGGTGATAAAGGAGATCAAGGTATTCAAGGCGCTAAGGGTGATCAAGGTAATCAAGGCATACAAGGTAAAGATGGTAAAGATGGTAAAGATGGTAAAGACGGTAAAGATGGTAAACAAGGTAAACCTGGACCAAAGGGATCATTAGGATTCGGATACTCAAGTATTAGTGGTATTAATTACGCGGATTATTTATAATAAAATTCGACTAGCCTTATATTTTAATATATCAAGCACTTTAATTGTCGTAGGAAATTCTTCTCTACCATAAATATCTTGCAATAACATCCATTCAAACATACCACCCATATAAACATATACATTCACAAAACCTAAGGATAGTAATTGTTTATATTTCTTTTCAGCTGTATCATCGTTTGTGTTTTTACCATAAACTATGATATATTTATCTTTAAATACAAACTGATTCAATAATTCATTTATAAGTTTCTCTTCCATATCATAACTTATCGTATTCATAATTAAACATTTTTGTTCATCAATAGGTAATGTATTAATTAATAAATAACGATCTTTATTTTTAATAGCATATTGTATATCTTCAAAGGTTACTTTTTTAATAGGAGTATTAAAAAACCCCGTAAACATAATATAGGAATTAAATAGTTTTTAAAGTATTTTAATATATAAAGATTATTTATAAAATCAATTTAGTGAATGACGGTTGTGAATAATATAGAAATCGATAATATACAATACCAACGAAATGTTATTAAGGACGCTATAAAAAACAACGAGTCCATCGATAACAAATTACATGTAGTAATTGTAATATCCAATCCATGTTTATTCGCTCGTAGATACATATTATTAAAAGAATTTGTTCAACGTATGGAATTAGAAGAATCAAACATAGAATTATATATCGTAGAATTAGCTTATGGAAAACAAAAATTTATCGTAACGAACTCGAATAATAAAAAGCATCTTCAAATTCGTACAGAACATCCGATTTGGCATAAAGAAAACATGATTAATATAGGAATTAAAAAACTATTGCCCGAGGATTGGAAGGCAGTTGCATGGATAGACGCGGATGTGGAATTTGATAATTCGAGTTGGGCAAAAGATACATTAAAAATATTAAATGGATCGAAAGATATCGTGCAATTATTTAGTCATTGTATTGATATGGATCAAAATGAAGAGGCCATGAATATATTTCCTAGTTTTTGTTTTCAATACACAAAACAGTTACCCTATAGTAAAAAGCCGGTTAATTTTTGGCATCCTGGTTACGCATGGGCTTGCACAAGAAAAACATATGATTTATTAGGTGGGCTATATGAAAAGGGTATTCTTGGTTCAGGAGATAATATTATGGCTCTCGCGTTTGTACAGAAAGTAAAACATGCTATGAACGAAAACTATACAGAAGATTATAAAGAATCGATGTACGAATTTCAAAGAAAGGCAAAAACTGTAAGAATTGGTTATGTACCTGGTATAATACGCCATTATTATCATGGTTCTAAGAAAAACCGTAATTATGAGAATCGCTGGAAAACATTAGTTACCCATAATTTTTCACCTTCTCAACATATAACGAAGGATGAAAATGGAATATTAATTCCCACAAAATCCTGCCCACCTGAATTATTAAATGATATCAATAATTATTTTAAAAGTAGAAATGAAGATGAAATGTACGAAGGAGGTGATTATAGTAAACGCATTCGAAGTTTTACTAGCGTAAAAGGATTTAACAGCATGAATAGTTTTAATAGTTTTAATAGCGCAGTATCTTTGACTGACTGTGAAAGTATTAGTGAAAGCAAATCTGATGAAGAAATTACGAATACCATAACCAAACGTGGTGGTATTATAGGTGCATTACTAAAAATATGGAATAAATTCATAAATCCTTAGAAATGTTCGGATTATAAAAAAAATTGAATCATATAAAGATTATTAATGATTCAATTAAAACAAACTTAGAAATGGATTTTACTCAAAATAAATTAACTCGCTCCGAATGGGAAAACCTGGAAATTCCGGTTTCTCAAGAGGAAAAGCAGATTCTTACTATGATAATGAATGGTTTTCATAACACAAATATTCATTTTAATGCATCGCTATCGCTATTCTCTTTTGTAAAGATTGAACGCACTCCTGAAATCGGATTTCTACTTTATAAAAAGTATTTCGAGGACTTTATCATTACTACTATAAAAAAATATGGAAAAAACATGCCCATCGAAAAATATAGCATTATAGGTGCATTTTCCGGTGGTGAACTAAAAACTCTAAAAAGTGCGGATTCTATCCGTATTCAAAATTTGGATAATAATATACAAGTTAATAAAACAATTATATTTGAATTTCTTCTACTAGATTTATGGAAGGAACTTGTCAAACAGGTATCAAAACAAAAACAAAAATATGCATTTTATTTATATACACTCTTGCAATTAAAAAAGGCATCCATATCTTATATTAACACATATGTTATTACGATTATCGATGAAACACTAGCTCATGTAAATAGTTTCACAAAAACGAGTGAAATAATTACGAATTCCTACGAGTTTATCGAAAAAAACAACTATTTGTTGAAATATGAGGATAAAACTCTATTTCAACATCAAAAAGAGCTATTTACAATTAGTAAACGAGAATCTCCAAAACTGATCTTATACACTGCTCCAACCGGAACTGGTAAGACTTTATCACCGATTGGATTATCCGAGAAGCATCGTATAATATTTGTTTGTGTAGCACGTCATATTGGTCTCGCATTAGCAAAATCAGCAATTTCCGTAGAAAAAAAGATAGCATTTGCTTTTGGTTGCGAAACTGCATCGGATATTCGTCTTCATTATTTCTCTGCGATTAATTATACAAAGAATGCTAGATCAGGTGGGATTGGTAAGGTAGATAATAGTGTGGGAGATAACGTGGAAATAATGATTTGTGATGTTAAATCCTACATTACAGCTATGCATTATATGTTAGCATTTAATTCCGCAGAAAACATTATTACATACTGGGATGAACCCACCATTACTATGGATTATGAAGATCACCCATTACACGAAACCATTCGTAGGAATTGGCAAGAAAATAAGATACCAACTGTTGTTCTTTCTTGTGCTACTTTACCATCATCCGATGAAATACAGCCAGTATTTGATGATTTCCATTTAAAATTTGATAATGCAGGAATCCATACGATTACAAGTTTCGACTGTAGAAAATCTATTCCAATTTTAAATAAAGATGGGTTCTGTGTCCTGCCTCATTTCCTATATTCTGACTATCAAAAATTACTAGATTGTACGAAATATTGCATAGCAAATAAGACGCTTCTTCGATATTTTGATTTACGCGAAATTATTCGTTTTGTTGAATATATAAATGATAACAACTATATTAAGGAGTCATACTCAATTGATTCTTATTTTGGTGATAAGATTACTGATATAACCATGAATAGTTTAAAAGAATATTATTTAGATATGATGTTACAAATTGATGCTTCAAAGTGGGGAACTATTTATAAATTCATTAATGAATCTAGGAAGCCGAAATATTCTTCTGTAGAGGATATCAAAAAGATACGTAGTATGGAAATAACAAAATCACCACAGCATAATGCACTAACCAGAACATCTAGTGTATGTATTCCATCACCTCCTCCTCAATCCACATCTAGCGGAATTCTATTTACTACTACAGACGCACATACTTTAACAGATGGGCCTACAATTTTCTTAGCAGAAAATATAAATAAGATTGGGTCATTTTACATTCAACAATCAAAAATTGCACCCTCTGTGTTTCAGAATATATTATCGAAAATAATAAAAAATAGTGATATTATTAAGCAAATTGATAAACTAGAGGCACAGATATTAGCGAAGGAAGCCAAGACTGTTGTTCCCGGTGAAAAGGTAGACTCCAAAGCTATGGCTAGAGAAAGCGGTAGATTATGCAAAGAATCACAGGGTATGATGGATGAAATTAATAAACTACGTAAGGAAATCCGACTTGTTTCATTAGATCCAGTTTATGTTCCAAATAGCAGGCCACATCAACAAGTATGGGCACCTTTAGGTGAAGTAAAGGAAAATGCTTTTGTATCAAATATTGGAGAGGAAGTTGCAAAAACGATTATGATGTTGGAAATTGAAAATCATTTAAAGGTATTGTTATTGCTTGGAATCGGAATGTTTACAGATATTCCGAATGTGGAATATATGGAAATCATGAAACGTTTGGCAACAGAACAAAAATTATTTATTATAATTGCATCCACAGACTATGTTTATGGAACTAATTATCAATTCTGTCATGGAATAATTGGAAAAGATTTGACACGAATGACGCAACAAAAGACCCTACAAGCTATGGGGCGTATTGGTCGTAATAATATCCAGCAAGATTATACGATTCGGTTTCGTGATGATGATATGATTATGGGGTTATTTGAAAAGCCGCATTTTAATTTAGAAGCAGTTAATATTTGTAAATTACTCTCAAGCGATCCATAATTATTTGATGATTATATTTATTCCTTCTTTTTTTATGTATATTATATAAATACCTATGACCCAACCTATATTAAAAAATAAAAAGTTGTCAAAATCTATAGTAAAAGTATTGAATAAAATAAAAAATCCTGATCGTAAGAAGGGTGGCGCTTCTACTTTGGATCGGGATATAAGTATTATTATTGATGTAATTCTAGGAATTACAAATACAACAAGCAAAGACGCGCCTACTCCACCACCTTCTCCAATAGTACCTATAGAAACACAACCGAGTAATCCGCCACCTACTGCATCAGTACCTATAGAAACACAAACAGATTATACACCACCTCCCGCATCAGTATCTATAGAAACACAGACTGATGCTCTACCTATTCCACCTAAAAAAACATCTAGAATATCTGGTTTTATTAAAAATATTTCAAGTACATTTCGTTCTCCAAAAAAAACAGAGCCAGATGAGGATGGTAAAAAAAATTGTCCAACTGTAAAAGAGGATAATAATAAAAAGAAAAATTACCCAGTAGCATATAATGACTCAAAATGCATTATTGATGATGGGAATGAAGGTGAACTAAAAGCTAGTAAACCATAATTTTATATTTATAGTGATAAAAATAAATATAAATATAAAATTCACAATTATTCATCATGAGTGAAAAAAAATATATATTAGCAAACATAAAAATACCTATCGAAATAAGTGAATCTGATGATTATGAACCATTAACAGACTACATGTCTATAAAGTTTGAAAATATAGATTCTCTACCAGAAAAACTAGAAAATGATTATGATAGCGACTATATTAAAAATCAGATCTATGAATTATTACAAAAACCAATTCGTAAAGAAAATCAACTAACAATCCAGATGCATGAAATAAAACATAAAACCACAAGTAAAAAAAATATTACGTTTCGTAATAAAAATCATTCTAGTTCAAGATACAGCAGAAAAGAATTTTATGATAAGTAAGAGGGGCGTTGATCTTTATGAATTATCAAAGGTTCGGGTATTATAATAGGTGTTCTATTAATAATAGATAAACTTTGAATTGGCTTTAATTCAGGAATTTGATTTATTTTATGGTGTACTAAATTCGTAGATCCAATCCCAAATAACTGTGTTTCAATATCAATATTATTATGGGATAAATTTTCAGACGCAACTCTACCTTGCAATAATCCATCACCAGGGTAATATGTTGTATTCGGTACTCCGTATGAATTTTTATGATTTGTGTAATAATCTACTGAATTATTATTGATATTTCGTTCAGCTTTATAATTACCTGGAGTATTCTTATTACGTGTCGATGCCATATATATTTGCTTACGATATTTTTTTCAATAAATTTACATAATTTATGTTTTCTTTATTAAATTCGGTTGGAGTGTTTAAATAATCTACTAAACATAAAAAATAAAGTGGTAAAAAGTCATATGAAAATAATACTGCCTGTCCTATAGTGGGATCTTCGGAAAACATTTTTGATGCAGCTAATATATAAATCTCTTGAAATAAACTATTGTCCTTTGTTTTTTTATATATCTCGTCCATAGTTTTACCAGCTGCATCATCATCATACGACATTTCGTCTTCAGTTTCTTCATCTAGTTTTTCTTGAGAATTCAACGTATTAATTTTATCTGCATAATTTGTAGAATCCATACTAAAAATGTCCCTTAAACATTTACGATAGCCTTTATTATCCGAATAGTTAATTTCAATCTCTTTGCTAATTCTATTCATAATGAATATAACTATGAAAAAACATTTATATTCATTTTCAGTATTTAATATACGCCACTAGGACGGTTATTCTTCTTATAGTCTTCGTCGGCAGACATATTGCGTGTTAACATTCCACCACGGACCCAACCGTTCATAGCAAGTTCTTCTACGGAATTAGTAGGGTTATTTACATGCTCTTGCATTTTAGAATCTAAAGGATATAATGAGTAATTGGAAAAGGATTTTTCCATAATAGTAGAAACGCTCTTTTTATCACTAACGATTTCGCCTTGTTGTAATTGTGATTCTAATGCAGGATCACAACTTCCTCTTCCTAAATAAGGTACAGTTAAGAAGGGACGTTCGACTAAACTTAATTTCTCAAGAGGACGCTCATGTTCTTTATTTATAACCAAACGTGAATCAACGTCTACTAATGAACCATTTATTCCAGGTCCTAATGCTGTTCCGCTGAACATTACTGTGGGTATTTCTGTAGCAAAATTTACATGACCATCGGATACATTTTGGCTAAAATAATTTGAAAGGGTCCATGTGGCAAAACGAGTATTCGATACATTTTTTTGGGTCTCATCTACGGAATCAAAACCAAGATGACCCATGTTATTAAACATATAATTGTGTGAATACGCCATTTTAATATTTCAGTATTTATATTATAGATAGAGAAGGAAATCTGAAAATAAATATTTTATTTATTTTCATAGTAAAATGTTATTTGTTACTAAATATTCCATTTATTAACAGGAAACTTAAAAAGCAACAGGATAGAACCTGAATAAATAGGAGGGTTTAAAAGGGAACCTTGGTTCCCTTTGTTAATAATTTGTGTAATGCGACATGTTTCGTGCACAAGCAAAATTATTGCCCTCTTTACAAGATATCATGCTACCATAACAAAATTCAGCAAATGCTCCTTGATCATTTGGTATCGTCGTATTTGCTGTTGAATTAAATTGCCTTAAAGATTGTTCAAATACTAATTGCTCGCCTAAATCTTTAAATAATTTATCAGCAATATCTGGTTGATCTGGATTAGCATCTTCTACTAATTGTTTTGCTTCATTCAATATTTTCGCATTAATATTTGCATTAAAAGAAGGGGGAGCAGGCTTCTTATGTGGGTTATAATCATAATCTGTCATTAAGACATTTGAAAAAGGGTTACTAGAATCGGGCTCTTGAAACATATCTTGTGGAATTGGAACATTTGCACTAACAAGATAATCGTGTGCTGGTCCACTATCAAACCCCTCTTTTAATTTTTTATTTAGAGCAATTTTATCTTTTTCAATTCCATGATAATAGTGCATAAGAAATATAACTCCTATTGTTATTAATCCTATGATTAATATTCTAAGATTTTTGGAAAGCGTAAATCCTAAAATAGTTAGTATTATAATTATTCTTGTAATTGAATTAAGTTTTTGTTCATAACTCATCGTATCTATTGGAAAGAATTCAAAAATATAACGTTGATCTAATAATATGTTTGGGTTTTCTGACCAGAAAGGTATTTTATCTTTTTCATTATTAGAATCATTATCTTCTATGTAATTTATTTTATTTAGAGATACATCGGTTTGATAATTCTGTGTTTTTAGATTTTGACTCATTAATTAATCCGTATATATATGTTGGTTATATTTTTACTAAATATTATAACAACAAGTAATAAAATATAGTTTATATTTCAATCTGCTTTTTAATACATTTATCATCAATCTCTAATGTTTCACATTTGGTATCTTGAGGTACTATTTTTAAAATACATTTTGCCTTTTCGCCATAAAGTGGAACTGTACAACCCTTTTCCTTTATGAATTTTATTTTTTTTGCAGGTTTTAGTTTTTTAGTTTTATTATAAGACTTTGCACATCTTGCTCTAAAATGTTCATAACGTTCTCGAACATCTTCATATGTTAACCCTGATTTCTTTCCCAACATAGTATTTACTACTTCATGTAACTCGTATACATATTTTGAAAATTTATCACGTGATCCCATAACATCGATAGTTAAAGGTAATCTCTTAAAGTTTTTCTTTAAATTTTTCCTACATTTACCACATGGTAAAACAAATTGTAATTCTAAAATAAAGTTTCTATAATGTTCTTTATCTTGTGGAGTTGGATGAACTGGATAATTAAAACTCATCGTATGTAAATAATGCCATATACCTGGCCCCCAGACTGTCGTTAACATTCCATCATTACTTTCATAATCATCTTTTGAATAAACATCACTGATTTTAATAAATTTTTTAGTCTTATTATGTTTCATGTAAATAAACGAATACCTTTATATTATAACTATAAAATAATTTAGCAAATTCGCTTATAGTTTTGAACTAAAAATATATCGTATGTATATAGAATGGCAAATCTTATTGATGTTGTATCAAAATTAATACGTCCTTATTACTATAGAATTATAACGGTTGTATTAATAATTCTATTTATTGTAGTAGGTTACTATGGTTATAACAATATAGTAAACAAGGAAAAAAATAAATTTAAAGATGTAGCTAATGTAAATCGTCGTAATAAAGAAGCACCTGTATATTTTTTCCACGTAGATTGGTGTCCACACTGTAAAAAAGCACTTCCGGAATGGAATAAATTCGCTTCTACTTACGACGGGAAAGAAATAAATGGATATTTAATAAAGTGTTATGATGTAGATTGTACTAACGAAACTAGTGATGTTACTGTTTTCATAAATAAATATAAAATAGAATCTTACCCTACAGTAAAATTAATACGCGATGATAATACTATAGATTTTGACTCTAGAATTACTAGTTCTTCTTTAGACCAATTTATAAATACTATGCTTAATTAAGTAAGATTGTTTTCATGTTCATTTTTTACTGTATCCACCCCTAGATTTATTAAATTTATTCTTTCTTCTTGATTGTTTAAAACTGAATACATAGTAACAAGAGTTGTTTGTTCAGATTCAATAACATATTCCTTTTTGATATTAATTGCGTTATTCAAAACAAACATTTTTTTTGAATAATTATTCAATATAACCATAATATAATCTAATAATGAAGAAGATTCAGTTAATGTTAATGAACCTTGTTTTTTATTTATTCTACGAATACCTAATATTTCTGTTGGGTCTATTCCACTATTTACACATGACTCTAGAGGATAATTTGCTATCAAACCACCATCGCAATAATATTTATTATCCTTTAAATATGGAGAAAACATTACAGGTAGACAAGCCGAACAATAAACCACATCAACAATTCTCCAATCCGGATGAGTTTTATATGAAAAGTCAATTAACTCATAATTTTTTAATTCTGATGCAAAAATATGTAATTCTATATTAGTAAATTCATAAAATTCTTTCATAGTAATATCCAGGGATATATCTTTTCCTTTAAATAAAGGAGCTACTGTTTCCTCCATAGATTTTATATCAAAAACTCCCCGTTTATGGTAAGAATCAATAATAGAATACATATTAAATTTATATACATTTGTCCAAGGACGTTTTATTAAGAAATCATCTATCGTTTCCCAGTCATATTTTAAAGATAATACTACTGCAATTAATGCACCAACTGATGTACCATATATACTTAAAATATTATCTATATTCCATACGCCTTGATTATGTGATTGTTTTAAAACGCCATAATATGAAAAACCTGTAGCTCCTCCACCTGATATAACAAGATGTTTTATTATAGATTTTTCCTTTTCTTCGATATTTTCCATTAATAAATAGATTTATGTTTTTTCTTCTATATTTTTTCTTATCACATTATATTAGAGTAAATGTCGTGTTTTTTAACAGTAGATGATGAAGAAAGTACTGGAAAAATTAGTATTGATGATTTGTATCAAAGAAAACAACAAAAAGATCTTAAGCAATTATCTATATTTAATAAACTATTAAATCGTGTTCATAAACGTATCACAACTACGTCTAGAACGAAAATAAACGATAAACATATATGGTTTACTGTTCCAGAATACATATTTGGAGAACCTATCTATGACCAAGGGGATTGTATAGGATATTTAGTTAAAAACCTTCAAGATAACGGGTTTGATGTTCGCTACGTACATCCAAATACACTTTTTGTGTCTTGGGCAAATTGGGTTCCATCCTATGTTCGTAATGAAATTAAAAAGAAAACTGGTAAAATTATTGATGAAAAAGGTAATATTATTGACAGAGAGAGTGAAAACGAAGACGACCCAAATTCAAAGATAATGAATGATAATAAAAATAATAATGGAAAGGAAAAGAAAGAATATACACCGATTAATCAATACAAACCAACCGGTAATTTAGTATATAATCCCGAGATGTTTGAAAAATTAGAGAAGAAAGTTATGTTTTAAAATAATAATATAAATCATTTAATATAATTATTATTATATATGTTGAGTATAATTCAAAATATTCCTACTCTACATAAAAATCCGCTTACGTATGTTTTTGAAGATTTAAAATTACAACATAAACCAGATACATTATGGTTAGAGTTTGGTGTATTTAGTGGATCTACAATTAATAATATTTCTAAATTCACAACTGATAAAGTATACGGGTTTGATAGTTTTGAAGGATTACCTGAATATTGGAGAGGTAATTTTATTAAAGGTTGGTTTAATAGAAATGGAGAATTACCTCAAGTATCTAGTAATGTTGAATTAATAAAAGGTTGGTTTAATGAAACATTAGTAGATTTTATGAAACAACAAAATAAAAAGGTTTCATTTATTCATATGGATGCTGATCTATATAGTTCAACAAAATATGTATTAGATACATTAAAAGATCATATGGATAAAGATTGTATAATTGTATTTGATGAATTAATAAATTACCATGGGTTTGATGGAGACAATGGAGAATTAAAAGCATTTTATGAATTTGTAACAGAAAATGATGTTGATTACGAATGGATTGGTATGTATGGAACACTTGGAGTGTATATTGATAGTAATTATGAAAATGTAGCTGTAATTATTCATTCTATAAATTCTAAACCAATAGCTTGATTATATACCTTCAAAAAATTGATTTAAATAATGAGATAAATACGTTATAACATTATTCAAGAATGATATCTAAAGAAAAAATTTATATTACGGTAAAACTGCCAAAAAATATATCTAGTGAAAATTTAAAAATGTTGGAATCCGACGTTGCTCCAGTCCAGATTTTAGAAAAACAGAATAATCATTCAAAAACAAAAAAGAAGAAGGTGGAACTATCTTCTTTTCATAAATCGAGATTATGGGATATTTTCGATTCTGATAAACGAAACATCGAACAACAAGATTCAAATACTATTGAATGTGTATATTCTGAGCCTAAAGAATTGGATTTATGCAGCTTATGTAATTCACCACTTATGATTATGGAAAATGGATTACCAACATGTATTAATAAAGATTGTGGTCTAATTTATAAAGATACTTTAGATTATTCACCAGAATGGAGGTTTTATGGTGCGGATGATAAAAACGCAAACGATCCAACTCGCTGTGGAAATGCCATTAATCCGCTTTTAATGGAATCCTCTTTTGGATGTAAAGTTCTTTGTAATACAAAATCTTCTTATGAGATGAAAAAAATTCGTAAATGGACAGAATGGCAGTCTATGCCTCATAAAGAGAAGTCACTCTACGATGAATTCCAATTTATTACGATTATGGCACAAAATGCTGGAATACCTCGAATATTTATAGATTATGCTATGACAATTCATAAAGATATATCTGAACAGAAGATGTTTCGTGGTATTAATCGTGATGGAATTAAAGCAGCATCTATCTATATATCATGTAGGTTAAACGGCTGTCCCAGAACTGCGCATGAGATCGCAGAAATATTTAGACTTGATAAAACTAGTGCTACTACGGGTTGTTCTATGGCAGTAAATATTTTGCATAATATTGAAAGAAATATTGAGCCATCACAGCAGACAGATCTATGCATTACGTTACCTAGCTCATTTATTGAGAGATATTGCAGTAAATTAAACTTTAATCAAGAACTTACTATGTTGTCTAAATTTATTGCAAATAAGATAGAAAAAAATAATATAATTACTGATAATATTCCACATGCAATCGCAGCCGGAATTCTATACTTTGTGGCACAAACTTGTTTGATAAACATAACAAAACAAGATATTAAAAATGTATGTGGTGTTAGTGAAGTAACAATTAATAAGTGTTTCAAAAAATTAGAACCTCTTCGTGATTCTTTAATACCATCTGTTATTTTAAGCAAATATGCATAATTATTATTTTAGGAAATTACTGCTTCTTTTTTTTTTAAGAACATAGTATATATTTTATATGGAAGAACAACCTGTTGATTCAATTATTGAACCACAATCCGAGATAATTAACGAACAAGTCGATGTTGTCTATGAAGGAGAGCCTATTGTAGAGGAACACGTGCAAGTAGTTGAGGAATCCGCGTCTGTTTCCGAAGAACCTGTATATGTTGAGGAAGCTACTACAGAGGAACCTGTACATATTGAGCAACCTGCCCCTGTAGAGGAACATGTTTCCGAAGAACCTGTATATATTGAGGAAGATGCGCCTGTAGAAGAACGTGCTAGTGTTGAGGAACATGTACCTGTAGAGGAACATGTACATATTGAGGAACATGTACCTGTAGAGGAACATGTTTCTGAAGAACCTGCACCTGTAGAGGAACCTACACCTGTTGTAGAAGAACCTGCAACTGTAGAGGAACCTGTACATGTTGAAGAACCTGCACCTGTTTCCGAAGAACCTGCACCTATAGAGGAACATACACCTGTTGTGGAGGAACCTGTATATGTAGAAGAACCTACACCTGTTGTGGAGGAACCTGTATATGTTGAAGAACCTGCTCCAGAGGAACCTATACATATAGAGACACCTGTTGTTGAAGAACCTGCGCCAATAGTTGAGGAAACCACTCTACTACTTGAGGAACCTGTTCCAAAACTAATATTTTTAGTACCTTATAGAGATAGAGAGTCGCAGAAGAAAGCTTTTGATAATTTAATGCCAATTATTTTAGAAGACATACCTGCTAGTGATTATAAAATATATTTCGTTCAACAATGTGATTTTCGCGATTTCAACCGTGGAGCTATAAAAAACATAGGATTTTTAGCTATGAAAAACAAATATCCAAATGATTATAAGAATATTACTTTTGTTTTTAATGATGTAGACACTATTCCACGTAATAAAAATTTATTAGATTACAATACAGAATTCGGTGTAATTAAACATTTTTACGGCCATACAAACACATTAGGTGGTATTGTATCGATTAAGGGTTCCGATTTTGAAAAAACCTTAGGATATCCTAATTTTTGGGCATGGGGTTATGAGGACAATATGTTACAAATACGTGCCATTCAAACCGGTTTAACCATCGATAGAAGCCAATTTTATAAAATTGGCGATCCAAATATACTTCAATTAAATGAAACCATAACTAGAATCGTAAATAGAAATGAATTTAATAGATATATTAGCAATACTCAAGAAGGGTTTTCAACAATTAAAAATATAATATATGATATTGATGAAATAAACAAATTTGTTCATATTACTAATTTTGATACTGGTGTTGAAAACGATAAATCAAAAAATCAACTTTATGATTTAAGAAATGGAAATCGCCCATTTAATATGAATCCTTTACAGTCAACACAAACTAGACGTAGAGGATCATTAATGGGATTAAGAATATAAAAAATTGATGATTATTCTTGAAAACAATCGAACCAAAACTATTTCAAACATGTGCGAATGCGATTATTCCGTTTATGATAAAAAATCATCTCATTTATTTTCTATATCAAACCCTAAACCTAGACGAAAAACAAACGATGGAAATACAATTTGCTTTAAGATTATTCTTTTAAAGAGACGATCTTTTAAAATAGTCATATGTAAAGATAATTCACTTGAAGACCTTTACATACAAATTTATAATGCTGTTTATCCAGAATTTTCAACCGAAAAAAAATTTGATGAAATACCTCCACCGACTGTATCTGGTTATAGTAAAATACCAAAGATTTATAATGTTAGTACTTTAGATAAAAATGAAAACATTAATTTTATTCCAGTTCATAGGATAATTACTATATCATCTTATATGAAAAGTAAACCAGATTGTTTTAATAATATTTCATTTATGGGGATTCCTACCTATCGAATTTATGCTATGGACGAAAAAACTTTAATTGAAACGAAAAACTCATTAATGATTAATAATAATAATAAACCGACATATCTTCAAAAATTAATAAGCTGTGTTTATAAATAATTTTCACTTACTTCTATTAACTTAAATGTTAGACCAACATCTTCTGCAGTTTCCCAGACACCGGAAATCTTTATTATAAATAGAATGTTTTTTTTTTCATAATCTAGAGAATGTGATTCTTTGTATAATTTCATACTACCAGAATATAATTGCTTTGATAAAAAATTAGAAACTTTAGACTTACAGTGATAGGTATTTTTATAGTACTCTATAATTCTATATTCTAATTTTGAAAAATCCTGTACTATATGTAAATTATTACTTTGATATGGATTAAATTTCAATAAATTGTTGTGGATGTTTTTATCATTTTGTAATTTTTCTATTGGAAATAACACATACAGTCCATTCATAGTAAACCATTCATTTGAATATAAAATTTTTGTAAAATTTCCATCCATTATTATGTTTCTTTTTTTATCTGAAAAATAAATGTTTGTTAATGATACCTTTTGTAAATCTATACTAATATTCATTCGTTATGAATAACTCGTCTATTATATTTATCTTCTTTTCATATAAATATAATTTTATACTAGGTTGTTTTATTCACCATTTTATTGAACTGGTATTTTAAAGAATCTAAACTATTGTTAAATAATGTTATATCTCCAGGTTCAATAGTTGTACTACCAGGTGACGTATTTCCATGACTATCTTTTTTTTCAGGAGCAGTAGTATTTCCTGACATAGACGGATCAATTGCGCCTGCTAAACTATCATCGGCTCCTTCTTTAAACCCCTCCTGCATTTTTGAATAATAAAAGTAAACTATAATTAAAAAATAAAACGCTAAAAGACTAATTAATACTAATTTTTTGAAATTAGAAGGAATTAGCATATTATTATAATATTATTATATATTATAATATATACTAAATGTCTCAATTTTTAAATACAAATGAAATATCGAAAAGTCATTTAAATCCAATTTTTTCATGGAAAGGTAAAACATTTACGCAAATAACTAGTATGAAAAGAAAGAACCCCGGAACTATTACTGTAACATCAAAAAATAAAGCAAGTCTATTTTTACCGAATCCATTAAAAATATATCGTAGAGAGATAGCAAATCCTATAGATATGAAGAATTGCTATCGTCGTAGTTCTCTCAGTATTGATGAGTTCAATCGACCAAATGGTTCTATTATTAATACTTCTACCCAAAAAATAAATGGTTTAGTAAACACAATAAATGATATCCAACCAAATAATTCATGTGAGCAACCAGGGACTTGTTTAGATTTCTTATCTCCAAGTTCAAATGCAAAACGTCGTTGCAGAAGTAGCGGTATTATAAAACAAACCTATAACCCTTCTAATAATAATGCTAGTTACTACACAAACAGTAATCAATATTTAGTTAGTAGAAACCGTTCTTTTGAGCAAAACCAATATAATTTTATTCGCGTTGGTGATCCTCTATTAAAACCTGGACCTGGTTTAGCAGCATCTAATATATACACATCAAAGGGACTTCCTGTGTGTCCTAAATATTATATATCGACCGATTGTTATTTTAATTACCAATGGATTGATGGAGCATATTATACAGTAAATGTACCGCATGGTTATTATAGCATAGATGACTTCAAAAATCTATTTCAAGTAGCTATGTCGCAAAATTATCATTTCGTTATTCAAAATAATAATGGATCAAAGGTGTTTTTGATAAACATTATCTATGATGATGTAAATTCACAAATTCAGATTCAATTTACTCCTTATGATAATACAAATTTCCCGGCTAGTGATTACTCATCTGACATCCGAGCAACATGGACTGGTCAACCTGTAGGAACAAAGATTTTTCCACCCAATAAGGGACCTGGAACTTCTCTAGTGCCTGGAATACGTCTTTTTAATAATGCTTTGTTGCCGGCTCTTGGAATATCGTCTAACTCGTTCCCAATTCAATTCCCTTCTGTAGCTATTACAACTAATCCTGTAAATAATACACAAACATATACAACAACCCAAACATTATTATCTACATCCACACCAGGACTTAGATCAATCTATAATAAAATTTACTATAAGCCGAGTAATTCTAAATTTGGACAACAGGGTGCTGTAACTAGTAGCTCTTTAATTACACGTATTAAATATGATACTATAAATACAGCTGCTTATAGAACTAGTGGTAATATTTATAATAATAATATAACCATAAAATACGGTTCAAATATTTCAAACGCATTAGCCTATGGTGTTTCAGAAAATCCTTATACTATGAAAGATAAGATAGGTTATCCTAATATATCGTATCCTTCTTTTTTAAAATACTCCAAAGTTCAAAGAAAATGTACAGAAACATCTATTTCGGGTGGTGTAAAATTTAATACTTAGTCGTAATTACTCGATAAATCATTTGTATGTTCTATTTCTGAATTGGATAAAAAAATATTGGATGGAACTATTAACTGATTTTGAACAACATTATGCTTGGTGCACCATAATATACACTTCTGAATATTTGTGTTTATTAAAGTATCGATTTTATCTTGTTTATGCTTGTTATCTATTAAGGTTATAGTATAATGAATATTTTCTATTTGCTGTTGTCCAAATATAGCGTTGTACTCATCTATTTTTGTTAAAAATCCTAAGGAGATAGGTATGTTTAAAAATCGATGAATATATAAATCTTCATTATCATTTAAAGATAATAACATTTTTTCAAATGCTCGTTGAATAAATGGTCCAAAATGCTCGAATGGAATAGAAATAAAGCCCTTACAAACTATATATTTTTCTGAATTTGCGTATCTACTTGTTTGCGGTTTTACCATGTAAACCTTATCATAAAAAGATGATAAGATGTACAATAAATCTATACTATGGTGCATAAAGGTATCAAAAATTTTTAATACAAAACTGCCGCCTTTTTTTTGCATCGAAACTGCATAAACAATTTGAGCAAATAATAATTTTGCTATACTTATTTCTTGATTATTAAAATCTAATGAAAAGTCAAATCCACCATCCGCTGTTATAAAATCCATCGTTGAACCGTATTTTTCCCTACAAAAAATGTAATTGTCTAATGAAAGAATATTCCCTGTTTTATCATAACCTGTTTCAATAAATACATTTTTATTCTGTCGTAAAAAAGCCTCAGTTTTTTTCCAACCTGGAATATTCGGGTCATTATTATCATCCAATATAGTCATTCCTACATATTTATCATGTTGACATTTTCTTAGTCCAGCTAATGCCTCTATGAAACCGCCAGGTCCTTCAGCTAGATGAAATGATTTTATAGGTCTAGAATCAAAATTTAAATCAAAAATATCTATAATTTCTATCATTTTAAAATAGGAACGTGACATAGGCTTGTATCTCGATATACATTTCTTTTTAAACGGCAACTGTGTATGAATATATTCGTATGGGTTCGTATATTTTTTAAATATATCCCAATCCTTTTCCTTATCATCTATTTTTTCCTTTATAGTATATAAATATTTGGATAATGAGTTTGAAATTAAAGGCCTAGGTAATTCTTCTTTTTCTATACAATCTATGTATTTATGTATTAAATAACTAGTCCTTGGTAATAAATAATATGTCATTTTAATTGATGTATTGATTATAAAATTGTATTTATATTATTATCAAGTTATCAAATAATATGTTCTTTTATCTATGAATGATTTAGTAAAGGATACTATTTATCAGAACTATCGACTATTTTTACTAATAAATTACAATACTAACGTGGTGTAATCATCAAAAAATTGGTATTTCATATTGTATATTTTTAATACATAATATGACAATTAACGAGCAAATAGATGAAATCTTCGAAACAAATAAAATAAATGATCTAAAACGGTTTATCAAAAAACGTGAACAAATAAATAAAATTAATATTTACATCCGATACTCTTATTACATAATTCATTATTCTTCTGTTCTTGCTACAACATTTGCAGTCGGGTATGTTGGTGGGATAGTTTGTGATGATCCAGCTATATTTGTTGTCAAAGATTTAATATGGACAGGTATAGCTTTAAATATGATATCAACTATTTTATCTTCTTTTGAACAAATGAATAAATCGATGTCAAAAAAAATGTTGCGTGATATAATGAATATCAAAAACGGTAATTATATTGATGAAGGTGATCTTAGTGAATTATCTCATAAAAATAGTGATAATAAAATTTACACTGACCATGAATAATATTATTTCTTAACTTGAATTGTGAATTTTTCCTTGCTTATCGATACGATAGGTTTTTGTTCCTCCTCTTTTTTCTTTAACACCAATCGCTTCGTCTTTTTCACAGGTTCTTCGGATTCCTTTTCTTCTTCATCTCTTTCTTTAATGGATTTTTCAATTTCCTTTATTATTTCTTCTCCTTGCTTTTCCTCAAATTCTGCTTCTTTCATTATTACATGTGACATCTTCTTTACATCTACATCACGTACCTTCTTAAATACGAAATATCGGTTCATAAAAGATATACGTTTTTCTTCGGGTGTCATATATTTCGCCTTTCTATAATTGGCTTCCGTTTTAGGATTACTCTTAATTTCTAACTCCATAAGAGTAAATAATTCTGAAAACATACCTGTTCCGTTCGGTAAATTCATATGTTTGGCTTCATCTTTTGTAACTAGGATGAAGCCATAATCCTCCATGATTCGAGTAAAATACTCGAAATTTACCAAATATTCTCGGAAATATTGATTAATACTCTCTTGGAATACATTAATTGAATAACCTAAGCTCATATCCTCATCTGGGAATCCTGTCTGATCATACATCTTTACGATTTCATAAATCTTACGACCCTCTTTCATTATTGTCATACCTTCTTCATTCTTAAAATTTTTTAATAAATTAAATACAGTTTGTCCATCGTAACATGTTCCAATATAATAGCCATTTATTTTTGTACATTCAGCAATATTACGTAAAAGTTGATGAAATGTTGTCTTATTTTTAAAGAAATAGTGCATCGCAAATTGACAAGATGTTACATTAAATCCTTGTTCTGCAATCCCATATTGATTATAAACACCCTTACCTAATAATGATAGATCCTTGGGTCCCTGTCCAAATACAGCTTTAACAATTTGTTTATCTTTTTCTGTTGCTAGAGCCTGACCGCTACGAATATTTAAACCACTATCACCATTTACAAAAAGTGCTTTTGGAATATTCTGACTCTTTCTTACTTGGTTCAAATATCTCGCACATGCTCCATCGATACGATTATGAATATTATCTTTCGAAACGTCTACACCAAATACAAAAGATAATTTTGCATCAATCCATTTATTTAAATCTCCTGCCTTTCCCACAGCAATATCTATTAGCGTATCTCCCCTATGGGATACACCTTGAATTATTTTCTTCTTTACGTATAGATTATGAAAGTTACGTAAAGCTTCGGTACTCGTTTCTTCAGTAGATCTTGCATAATATACATCATCATCTGTAACTGATTCGGGTATATCGTTTCCTGTAGTAATCATTTCCTCAGTAATCGGATGATGGATCGAATACCAGTTATTATTCGCAACTTTATAATTGTTACCAAAATTATCCTTTGTTGCACGCAATTGCGATGTTTTATCATAACGAACACGTAAAGGAACCCATTTCCAACCATCTTTGTTTGAATCTACATATTTAAATTCTACAATCATATCATCCTCAAAATATTCCCCTTCTTCTGTCATCATAAATATCTTGGTTCCATCTTCTTTTAAGAATATATTACAGAAACAAGCATTCGGGTCATATGGATTTGTAGGAATAAACGGCATAGGTTTATAGTTATTCTTTCTGTTAATTTCATCAATTCTGTCTGGAATAACATCATTGATGACATCTTGGAACGGATTTACATATCCATCTTTACGTATGTCAAACCCGACATGAAGTATCATGGTCTTATATTGCAATACTTCATTCCCTCCCTGTAAATTCTTCCCATCCTGGAAAATATGATGTATTTCATCCTTGCCTGTCTTGTCTTTTTTAATAGATACTAGAAAATCAATTGTATTAAATTCAGTGGGTTTCCATTTAAATGAATAGGGCCATGTAATTTTTGAAAGGTCTCCTGCAGGACCGCCTTCTCTTATTCCACCAACAGCTAGGTTCGATGGTGTAAAGATTAATCCATCAGTATTGTATTCATAGGTTCCATCTTTTATATCTGATAAAATACTCAAGCATCCATCAAATATAGTGACATTCTCGCTAGTAGCCTTAAATGATTTACATTTGACTATAAATTCTGCTGGGTGTTTTTGATCCTTTGTTACTTCCTCTTTTTCTGTTTGTTCTAATATGGAAATTGGTTTTAATAAATCCACAAACTGCTTTAATAAATAAAGACGATATTTGGATTCATCATCCTTTGATTCGCCAACTTTTTCTTTCTCTTCCTCCTCCTTTTTATCTTCTTGATAAAACGGAAATTCACGTACACTCTTTTTATTTACAAAATAAATATCAAATGCTGCGTATAGATTTATAAATTCGGACTTTTTATTATATTTAATATGCTCTCCGTCTACTATACTATTAAATATTGTCTTCTCTGCCGTTTTTGTACCTGTAAATATAACCTTCATATTTGTATCAATCATATAGATTTTACCTTCTCCAGAAACATATAACAATTTACGATCACCATCCGCTTTGTCAGTAACAGTAAAATGTTTTCTGATATTCGGTACTATAAGGGTTTCGCTAATTGGAATAACATTCTCAATCTGTAAAGTAAAAGAAGATGGCCCTATAAAATCAGATGGATAAATACGTTCAGGTTTATATTCATCTCCTCTTATAATCTTCATATATTCATGCAAAACCTTCTCTTGTTCAGAATAAGAAACTGGAAATTTAGTTCCTTGTAGTCCACTTAAAATAATTCTAGTCGTCTTTCGAATCGAATTCAATAGTTCTGAAACTTTGGAAAATGATGTTCCTGTACCAACTTTAGCGTTATCAATTTCTAACTCAATTTCATATTGTTCAATATTATTGAATACGTTTGCTTCTTGAATTGTATATTCTGGAACCGGAATTTTTTTCTTATCCTTTGTATAAATATAGGAAGATGATTTTACAATACTCAAATCTGCAAATATTGGTAAATCCGGATGATAAAACCTTACTCGATTCATAAAGCGAAAAATCTTTTTTGAGTCCATCCAATTACTTATAATATTTCTTGCTGTATCAGATTGAGTATTATAATCTTGTTCTGTTTGGAATGAAACGCGAAAATTAAAATCATCCATATCTAACTTTTGAATAAAACTACCATCTTTTTTCATAGCGGTCATCTTTCTTGTAAATTTAACCTTATTAAATAATGTAGATGGCATATTTATGACATGCTGTATACTGTTTGTTTTACAATATTCTTGTATTAAATCAACACCCACCAATTCGCCACGAATTGAACTTTTCTTTTTTCCAGTTCGTGGATCAATTGATTCAGGTATAATACGCAATATCTGTATACCATCTTCATTTTCTGGTTTAAACCCACAAGAATATAATTGTTTTACTACATTATCGTAATCGATTTTGGAAAGTGGTTTGGATTGTCTTGTGTTTGTACCAAAACGAATTTCTAATTCGTTGTTTTTGCGATGACTACGAATTACAGGGTTACTTTCTAAATATTCTTTTACAATTTCTTCGAATTCTTTTGTTTTTTCTTTCATAGATTTCGTAGTTGGTTTATCCTCCTCCTTCTTTTCCATAATATATGATTGTATATAGTAATCATATATTATTTTATCTTTATTTCAATTTTCTAAGGGAACCTAAAAGCTTCGCAAAGTCGGTTTCCTTATAACCAGACGCATGCCTCACTAATTTCTTGATACAAATCCGTCTTCTTGTATTTCTTATTCTTTTCATAAATACCCATCTTCTTTGCCAATTGTTCCAAATCCTCTACCTTATAATTTGAAATTGATTTTAATGGTTTCAAATAACTCTCTAAACATATCATTTTTTCTCTTATTTTGGTAAGTTCTTCTTGTATTAATGGCTCTGTTTTTACAGAATATTTCCCATAAGTATCTTTATATACAACATAGGTTGGTAATTCAGAATCTTTATTTGCAATAAATTCTAACATCAATAATTTCGTGGAATTCACCATAATCAAATTAAACTTAAAACAAACCAATATGGCCAACATTGTATTTATACTGGTTTCTTTTTGGCTCGTCAATAACTCAGATAATATCTCTTGAACTCCCGCTTTTGTTATCTTAATATTCGTGCTTTTCATTTCGTGTGCATTTTTTGTTATTACTTCTCCAATATGTTTCTTTACTTCCAATTCTTTTACACCATAATTTCGGTCTACCTCCAAATATTCACCATATCCAAAATGAATAATATATAAACACCAAAAAAGTGTGTCATTTTGTTTTGGGCTTATTAATTCCTCTTTTAAAGTAATTTTATTTTCAATAGGAACTATTTCGACAAGTGTTTTATTTTCTACGACCGTTTCTTCAAAGGTTTTATCATCTACAACATCGGTAATGCCTAGTGTTTTTTCATACGGACGGGCAATAGTATTTGTTGATAAACACATAAGCGCGTAACGAGACCTCAATAAAATAGCAGCTTGATTTACCTTGGTAAACATAAACTCTTGTAAAACATTTAATACATTATTGATGTTTAAATGTTCTTTTTTAATAAAAAATATAGAATTTAATAAAGATGACATTATTTCGCCAACGAACTATAAGATATCGTGGGGTTGTCTTTATTTTCTTTTTCAATAAAGTATGCATTTTTAAATTCCTCCTTCTGGTATTCCATCGTCTCTAATGACTCTTCTTGGTCTTTTATATAAGATAAATATTCTTCTATTTCTTTTATTGTATCCTCATGTAAAAACGACATATTAATATAACAACCACTTTTATTTTCGTTGATTTTTGTTAACTTCTTTGAAAGGATTTTTAATATCTCTATTTGATGATATTTACTCATTGATTCTATAGTATTTTTGAGTTTTTCTAGGCTCTCACTCATTTCATTATGTATCCGAAATAATTTTATATTGTTTTTTATGTTATTTCTTCTTCTCCAACACAACCTCTTTTAATACATTTCGGATTATTTTTTCTTCCATCTTATCTTGTTCATCTTTATATTCTGATCCTAGAGAACTCAACGATATTTGCATAAATTTTTCATTTTCTGGTGTATCCAAATATTTGAAATCTGGGTTTTGCTCCTGCCATTCTGGTAACATTTTCAAATTCTTTCTAGCAATCTGTTTTAATACATTTCTCAACTTGGTTTTCTCTGCATTCTCTTTTTCCCATGAATCTTGATCTTTTATGTAGACAGTTTCTCTCTTTATATCGGTACAATGAAACGGACGCATCGTTACATCTAGGTCTTTTAATGCCTTCACAAAAATACGTGTCAATCCTTGTGTATATCCTAATTTTCCTGTTTCTTCAATATCATTTACTGTTAATTTTAAGGAATCTATAAAATCCTCTATATTCAACGCGTTTTTGCATTCCTCATTTAAAAATAGGTTCAAATTGAATTGATTATTTGTAATATTATTCGTTGTTGTATTGATAACCTTATTTTGTTTTGACATCTCCATAAGAGTGTTTTGTAATTCTTTATTCTGTTCTACTAATGAATTTTGTATCTCCTTATTTTGTTTTAATAACTCCATGACAATATCTGTTGTAATTCCATTAGACGGTTGTTGCTGCGGAACTTGTTGAATAGTACTTTCTTGATTTGATGATTTTTCTATGCTGTCGGGCTTTTTATAAAGGTTTGAACTGTGCTGATGTTTTTTGGTGTTATTATGTCTTGTAAAATCATATTTATTTCGTGTATTAAAATCACAGCATTCACAATAATAAGACATAGTAGTACTTTTCTCGCTTTCGCTGCACTCTCTATTGATTTCAGATAATCTTTTATGTTTTGCAGTCAATAAATGTTTCTTATAATTGGTTGGGTCACTCGTACTATAGTTGCAAAATTCGCATGTTTTTTCATTAGTAGTTTGCATGCGTTTTTTGCGTTTTATATACCATATTTTGCGAGAAAAAATCGCCTAAAAGTACCGAGTCCCAAAAATGTCCAAAAAAGTTATGCAGCGCACTTTTTAGGTTATTTTTTTGGTATTTGCTGCATCATCAGGTAAAATCACTATTTTTGGACCCCCTTTGCAAATTTTATTTTCAGAAAAGTAAAATTGGACATTTATTTTTGTCCATTTTCAAAAACGGCCCCGACTTTATTTCTTTGATTTCAATAGAAAGGTTTACATAATTCTATGAAAATTATGTAAAAAATTGAGTAGTTTTATGTTGCAATATTCGCTTTTACTAAGAGTTTATAAAGGACATAATTCTCGTAAAATATGGATTTAATGAATTTAAAAACGAAGGAGCGATATTTGTTTTGTAAACAATATAATAACGGAAATGAGAGATATTTCCGCGCAACTTTGCTAGGAATGCATGTTTATGGTGTTCAACAATTCACAACGATGATATGCTATCACGAGAGTGATGATATTGATGACGTTAGAAATAGAATAGTTTATCATATGGATGCACCAAACAGTATTGTTATGGCAGAGACATTAGTTGGATTGTTAGATGGTTATACATGTAAATTACCGGATGATGTATTGAATATAATAAATAGCTTTTGGTGAATAAATTATATAAATAAGATAAGTGAAAATATTTTAGTCATGGATAATAAGAGTAATTTAAAATTATCAGAAGATATGGATGTCAGATTCGAAGTATTACATACTTTGGAAGATATTATTTCCAAGATACAAGAAAATGAATCAAAAACAGAAGTGAGGATAACAATTTCAAAGGAATGTAATGACTTACCATCAGATAATTTTAGATTATCAAAAAAATTATGTTTTTTATGCGAAGATTATGAAGATAAGGAAAGGGGTAGCTATTTATTTTCCAAAGTTTGCGAAATATTTATTCACCCTTTAGAAAGGTTTTTGGAAAGACGTGAACATAATTATATTAAAAGTAGTGTTATGAATATTATAGGATATAATGAATACGTAAAAATAAACTTTATTCTAGACGTAATATTATTTGTTTTTAGTACGATGTATGATACATATAGGACAGCAGTAAGTGTATTTTTAATTATATTTGTACAACAAAATTGTGGTAGTGAGACATGTGGATTATTTGAAAATGTATTTAAAGGTAATAAATTAAATGATGCGGTGTTTTTTTTTAGCTTAATTACTTTTATATTTTATCTTTTATTAAACCTTGCGGAAACAAATAGAGAATCTCTACTAAAAAGTTGTTTCACGATAACAAAAACAAGTCCAGGAATTATAGGAATTTCGGATAGCCAAAGGCATGAAGTAAATGAGTTAGAAAACCTCATTAAAACGCAAAATAATTTGACAAAAGATGATAAAATTAGAGAATTATTAGGTAATAAGCATCCGATATATAATAATGAATTCACGTCATATATAAAAATGTTATTGCAACATCAATACCAAGAGTTAAGGTTACAAGGTAGTATTTTTTTTGGTCTATATTTTATAAATTTGTTACTAAGCTCAAGTATAATTTTAATAAACAACAGTAATAATCAGAAAACATATTTTGGTTTAATTACAAATACTGTTATATTTTTACCAAGGTTATATGATATATTTACGTTTATGATGATGGATAAATATGATACTACATCTACTTTTGTAAAAACATATGCGAAGTATAATAATTACAACGAAAATGCATTTAATATAATACAAAATGAAGTTTTACGACATGGTATATATTATTTAATTGGACGAAAGTATGTGGATGAAAATAAAAATGGATTTTATCAAGATAAAGATTTGGAAAAATTTGGAAATTACAAGAAATATAGTAAAATGATGCGTAAAAGAAATTGGTAAAAAAACAGTATAAAGAAAAGTTACTAATATAGTTTGTCCAGGGGAATACTCTGGGTATGTAGCTTTGTTAGCTCAGTCGGTAGAGCATAAACCGCAGTAAGTGGTTGCTTCAGCGGCTGTTACAATAATGACAGCAAATATGCAGTCAGAAAATACAGCGACCGCAAGGCCATAGGTTCAAGCCCTATACAAAGCGAAAAGGTTATTTCATGCTTGTTATGGAACAATCATGAAACAAAAATCAAACAAACCATTTTTCTGTAGATAATGAGTATTTATTACGAATAATTTAAGGTGTAAAGACTAATAGCTAGTTTATATTTTGTTTTACCAAAAATGTAAAATACTTTTCATATCTAATATATTTCTAAACTAATTCTTTCTAGATTTGCGACGATTTTTAAGCGATTTTCGTGTACGTTTTTTGGATTTTTTACCACCTTTAATTCCCATGAGTTTCTTTCTTTCGATCATTAATGCGTCTACACTAGGAAAGTTATCATCCAACAATTTTACCATTAAATCCTGTTTTATTAAGTTATCATTAACAGAGTAAAGATTAAAAAAGAGCGTCCACCCCCTTTCTTTTATAAAATTACCTTCACCTCCTATTTCAAATACTTTTTTCCAAAACTTTTCTGTTGTTGGTTTATCATTTACTCTAGTATAATAATAACGAATATCATCTTCATCAATAGCATATTGAAGATTACTAATCCTGTTTTTTTGAATCTCTTTAAATATAGACATCCATGTATTTCTGCTTACAAGTGTTCTTTCGGTAATAGAAAAATTGCCCTTCCAATTAAAAAAATCAGTAATTGCTTTTTCCATTTCATTACACACAGGACGTCCTAATATAGTCTCTGGTAAAATTATATGAGCTGGATTTGTTGGATCTGGAATAGCAAGTTTTCCTGGAATTTTTCTTTTACATTCACTTATGTATTCGGTTGAACGATCTTTACTAACTGAGGTTGTTTGTTGTGTTGGTTGATTATTATTCATATTTATATTATAACCACAAAAAAAACAATTATAAATGAATATAAAAATTATGAAGGATCAATTGTAACTATGGATACAGATATAATAAAAAGAACATTTAATGATTCGCTAAAATTATCCCTTTTTTCTAAATTTAAAACAGATAATCCACTAATTGACGCGTTTACATCAACCATTTTAATTACAGTTCTAACATACGGACTCCAGTATATATCATTTAAAAACATTCCCCACATGAATTTATCCATTTTGTTAGATGGTGTACGTTCTATCTTTTTCAGAAAGTATTCTATATGTTTTGAAGGTAGGCAGTCGTTTATAGTGAGCAAATATGAACCCTATCCTACAATAACTGCATGTTTTTCAGATAATTTTAAGGCACTTTTCTATGATATTATAAAAACAACAAAGCATAATAATACGATTTATGATATTCAAGAATACATAACATCTTCAAATAAAAGATATAATAATGAGGTTGAGGCGGATATGTATATTATTACTCAACCCGCACCCATACTTTATAACACAGAATTAGAAATATATGCATATACTCATGTGGAGAAAGAAGATGGAGAAGGTGATAAAAAAACAACGATTAAAACCGATCATATTACAATTACTCTCTATTCTTACAAATCTACAATAACACAAATACAAGAATTCGTCGATAAGGTAAAAACGCTTTACCTAGAACATATTGAAAATGATCGTAAGGGGAAACGGTTTGTGTATAGTTTAAAGAAAACAGAAAACGAGGACGATGAAGGGAATATACAGAAATGGAATGAAACCACATTTGAAAGTGCGAGAACATTCTCGAATATGATATTTGAAGGAAAAGAGGATGTCTTAGAAAAGATCCATTTTTTCTTGAATAATAAAGAGTGGTATTATGAAAATGGAATACCCTATACTCTAGGTATTGGCTTATATGGTCCACCAGGAACAGGAAAGACATCGTTTTTCAAAAGCCTTGCGAATTTAACTGGAAGACATCTTGTTATTTTATCGCTGAAACAAATAAAAACAAAGCAGCAATTGGAAGAATGTTTTTTTGAAAGTAGATATAATTATGATAATAAGAAGAATAGCGTTGGGTTTGAAAAGAAAATTATAATCATAGAAGATATTGATTGTTTGGGCGAAATCGTATGGAAAAGGGAAGAAGAAGTTAAATCAAAAAACCAAAAAAAACTTAAACGCATGAAAAAGAATACTTCTCCTAAAAATGATGTATCAGCAATCGTGCAACAATTAATAGAAAATAATAATAATGAAAAGCAAGAGTTTATTGATATGTGTAAGGATAAAGAGGACGACCCAGTTACGTTGGATGATATTTTGAATTTATGGGATGGAATAAAGGAGACGCCCGGAAGAATTCTAGGTATCAGTAGTAATCATTATGATAAATTAGATCCAGCTCTAATACGTCCTGGACGAATAGACATAACATTATGTTTAGATAATTGTACACGAAATATGATAAAAGAGATGTATACACACTATTATAAATCAGATATAAATGAACGTGAACTCTCTAAAATAAAAGATAGATTTTAT
>Ga0209189_1000461_pt1 | contig 34148 bp, 26 predicted proteins | sample C_130820_EF_Meta_FD_187308 | JGI IMG/M metagenome (GOLD analysis project Ga0209189, IMG submission 187308) | Freshwater microbial communities from Lake Croche, Canada to study carbon cycling - C_130820_EF_MetaG (SPAdes) (version 3) | ecosystem: Environmental > Aquatic > Freshwater > Lake... | reverse complement strand
CCTACGCCATGCGCTTCTTTGACAAGGAGTCGGGACAACACAGGGAGGAGTGATTCCGTCGAGCGTGATGCCATGCGCCCCGTAACGACGGGATTGTTGCGACGTCGAACCCCCGGACTTTGAGGCAATCAGATCGACCGCCCCCATCTCCCGCAACACCCTTTGAGTGATTCATTCCAAGGTTTCTCAATCGTTTAGCTAAGCGTTTTGCTTAACGGGTGATAAGTAATCCAGCATCTATCAATGGGGATGCCCGCCGTTATCATTGCGGGTGATGAGCAATCTCCCTTCTCCCCGGAAATCATCCCTTCGAAAACTCGCCCGACTTGGGAGAAAACGGGGGGCCGACTCACCGGACAAGGGATTCCCCCTCGATGGAAGTCCTCTCGGACGGTTGCTCTCCGAGGAATACGAACTGAGGGTTATCTGTCTCTACCCATCCGTGGTGGCAGGGAAGCTCGCCCGCCAATGGCTTGAGACAGCGCTTCAAAGCATATCGCCCCATGCCTGCTGCTGTATCGAGTATTTCAACTTCGCAGTCCTGAGTCGGGACGGGATCAACTGGGAGCACGTGATCGGGCGGATAAGACCATCGGTCATCCTCATGGTGGGCGACGGCAACCACACGCTGACCTCGGGCTTGAGGCATTCCCTGAGGGATCTTCTGTCGCGGATGAATGGATCCTTCAGGCCGGCTGTGATCTTCCGGGATCTGGAGCCCGAACCCACCCTTAACACCCGCGTCCTGCTCGACTACGTTTCCGCGCTGGCACAGCAGAATCACTCGGAGCTGAGCGCCATGAACGGGAACGGAACCACGATCAGTTGTTTCCGTAACCCGAGGCATCTCCTGAGCACGAGGAGAAAACACCATGAATAAAGGAATTGTCGCTTCTTCCAACCCGAACGCAGGCATCTCCTGCCTGAGAGAACAGGTTTTTCTCAGGATCCCCGATCCGAGCCGTTGGATCCCCAAAACCGCGTCACGGCTTCAGGAGCGGCTTGCCACCCGCGTCGCCCGGCTCTTTCCCACGCCGATCACCCCGGAAGCGCGATCACACCGGGATTCCAACCACCTCTCACGGGAGAACTTCACCCAGGAATGAACATCCTTATCACGGGCGGTGCCGGATTCATCGGCTCGCACCTTGCCGAGCACCATCTGCGCAAGGGAGATTCCGTTATGGCCGTGGATGATCTGAGTACGGGATCCATGGATGTGTTTGCGGGTTTTCAGAAGGAGCGCTTCCGCTTTGAACTGGCCGACCTGCTAGAGTGGAGGAACCTGGAAAAGGAAGTCATGCGGGCCGACCGCATCTACCACATGGCGGCGGTGGTCGGAATGTTCCGGGTGCTGAAACAACCGATCGAGGTGACCCGGGTGAACGTCCTCGGAACCGAGCGCCTCCTTGAGCACGTCGCCCGATCAAGGAACCTTCCGGAAGTGATGGTGACATCCAGTTCCTCCGTGTACGGACATTCCCATCAACCGGTCCTGAAGGAAGGGATCGAGTTGGTTTACTCCCCCGAGAAGGGAGGGCTCACCGCATACGCGCTCAGCAAACTCACCAACGAGATCCAGGCCATGGCCTACCGCCAGATCCATGGGATCCCCGTCTCCATCCCCCGGCTTTTCAATGCCGTCGGACCGCGTCAGTCCGGAAACTACGGATTTGTCCTTCCGCGGTTCATCAAGCAGGCGCTCGCCGGGGTTCCCCTTACCGTCTACGGAGACGGGAAACAGACGCGGTCCTTCTGCGATGTTCGCGACACCGTCGCGGCGCTCGACCTCTTGGCATCGAAACCCGAAGCCTGGGGCCAGGCGGTGAATGTTGGAAATCCTCGGGAAATAGAGATTCTCCAGCTTGCCAGGATGGTGATCGAGCGATCCGGCAGCACTTCCGCCATCGAGTTTGTTCCCTTTGAGAAGGGTTATGGCAGCGAATTCTGGCAAATCACCCAGAGACGCCCCTCGGTGGAACTCCTTCAGACACTCACGCCGTTCCGACATGTCTGGAGCCTCGAACAGACCATCGACGACCTGATCCTCCGCAACCGCGAGGCGGGCGTTCCGGACGGCAGGCTTTTATGAACACCCTGATCCCCCACCGGGCACTCATTTTGATCGCCCTGCTCCTTGCGCCGATGGCGAAGGCCGAACCGGACGCAAGCAATCCCCCTGTGGCGGAAGCGGATCCGATTGCGACACAGTCCGGCACCGATCCCTCCACGCTCGAACCGGTGGTCGAGCCCACCATCTCCTCCCCTCCCCTGGGGCTCTTCCAGATGGCACAATTGTCGGAATCACAGACCCATCTTGTGAAAGCGCGCGAGCAGTACCGGGCCGCCTTGCAGGAGAATCCGGAGGATTCCGTGCTCCGAGAGCAGTATGCATGGTTTCTCTACTCCAACGGATACCACGACAGGGAATGCCTCCGCCTTCTGGAAAAGACCCTGCAGAACGGATCCGCATCCGATCCTGTATCGCTCTTCAACGCCATTGTCGAAGTGCGGGACGAGCTTGGACTTCCCGCGCCCCCCTTGAAAAAACCGCTTGGTTACGTTCCCAAGGAGCACAAAAGGCGTGCCGTCTCCTCGGGGATTCCCCGAAGCAATACCCCCCCCCAGGAAAAGAACATTGTCACTCCCGAGCCCCCCTTGGAAGAAGACTCCAGGCGTTGGCTTTTGATTCCGAGCTACAGCTACAGCTTCTTCAACCAAGGGCGTCAGGGATGGCAGGAGGAGGACGCTCAACTCTACTACCGGGTCGACAAGAGGCTTACGGTGGGGGGCGAGGTCGATATCCTCCAGCGCCCCCCCTCCGGGACGGACATCTACTACAGCGCCATGGCCTCCTACTATCTATGGAAGTATCTCGAGGTCCACGGCAAGGTCTCCATCTGTCCGGCTCCAACCTTTGCCGCAACCCAGATCTATTCAGGGGGATTGATCTATCAGGCGGCGCCGCGCCTCGGACTGCTCTTCGACTACCAGCGCTACAACTTCATCCAGGGACCGATCGATCAGGTCAATCCGGGAATCGTCTACAACTTCAGCGACGAGAACTCGATCGTCCTCCGCTATGTACGTGGATGGGCCTTCTACAATCTCGAGTACAACTACTACTCGGCCGCACTAAACCTGGGACTTCCCGGGAAGCGGCGCCTGAGCCTTGCCTTTGCTTACGGTACCGACCCCGATGCTGAAATCGGTTCCAATGGAAATAATTCGACCACACTGAGCCCCGCGTACAACTACTCGGTCTTCTTCACCCAACCCGTCACACGGGATCTGAATCTCTTCGTGGGGATCCAGTACTGCTACCGCCTCAATGCCAACTATGAGCCTCTCTACCAGCAACTGACCCCGACCATCGGTTGCGCATTGAAATTCTGACCATGAACCTGCTCACCATCGTCCTCTACGCATCGGCGATCCTCATGACCCTGAGCATCATCCTGCTCCTCGTCATCATCGTGCTGAGACTGGTCACCGACCGGAACTTCCGGCAGGAAGCCGAATTCCGAAGCAGGTCGAAACCCCTATTGCGCTCTTTCCTTGCAGGCGATGTCACAGCGGAGGTGGCCGGCGCGGTTCTCAGCAGCAATCCCAGGCTCGCAAGACTCCTCATGATGGAGGAGGCCGAATCGTTGGGAGAAGGCGGCCGCGAAAAACTGCTCCCCTTGACGGCAAGCTTTCCCTTTGTCCGTTCCGAGCTCTCCAACCTTGGGAGCAGGCACTGGGAAAAACGGCTCAGGGCGGCCGAGGCCCTGGGCTATCTCGGGAATGATACCGCTCTGCCCGGCCTCATGAACGCCCTGAGGGACGACATTCTCTCCGTTCGGTTCGCGGCCGCCTATTCCCTGGCCCGTCTGGGGTGCGAGGATGCCGTGGATCCGATTCTGAGAGCCCTCGATGTGCCGGGAGAGATCTCCCAGAGAAGGGTTGCCGAGGTCCTGGTGATCCTTGGAGCGAAGGTCGCCGGACCGATGATCACGGTCCTCACCCATCCCTCCGCCCAAGAGAACTCGATCGCCATCGCGGCGCGGGTCGTCGGATCCCTCAGGATTCACAGGGGCATTCAACCTCTCGCGTCACTTCTTGCGCATCCTTCGGCCAATGTCCGACTCAACGCAGTCCGATCCCTCGCATCGATCGCCGATCATTCGCAGACGCCCGCGATCGCAAGACTCGCGGAGGATCCCGCCTGGGAGGTCCGCAGTGCCGTCATGCAAGCGCTGGGCCGACTGGGAGCGGCCGATCAGATCAATCTTCTGCTCCAGGGGCTCTCGGATCAGGAATGGTGGGTCCGATACAACGCCGCACAGGCTCTCCACGCGATCGGTGAACAGGGAATTACGGCCCTGAGGGAAGCCGTCGACCATCACGTGGACAGCTATGGGAGGGATATGAGCCGCCAGATCCTGCAGCAACACGGCATCCTGACATCCACCCCGGAGACTCAACCATGAAAACAATCGGCATCCTGCTCTGGATCATCCTTGGCTACTACATTGCCCTCCATGCCATCTACCTACTGTTGATGCTCATCGGTTCGCTTCAGGTCAGGCGCTACAACAAGGCGGTCACCTTTGCCGAGTTCCGGAGGATCGGAGAGTCGCGTCTTACCATGCCGGTGACCCTGATCATACCCTGCTTCAACGAAGCGTCCATTATTTGCGACACCCTTCGCAACGTCATGGGGCTGAATTACCCGCAGTTCGAGGTGATCGTCGTCAGCGACGGCTCCACCGACGGAACGATGGAGGTTCTTTTGAAAAACTTCCACCTCCGGAGGATCGACCGGTTCGGTCGCAGGATTTTCGGAACCCAGCGGATCCGTGGGGTGTACGAATCCGCGGAGTGCCCGCTTCTTGTCGTCGTCGACAAAATCAACGGCCGGAGGGCCGATGCCATCAATGCCGCCGTTGCCCTCGCGCGCTATCCCCTCCTCTGCGTCATCGACGCCGACTGCCTGCTCGAACCTGATACCCTGCTCCGCATGGCCCGCCCCTTCCTCCGTTCGACGCGCGTGGCGGCCGTAGCAGGAGTGGTGCGCCCCTCGAACGGACTCGGCGTCCTCGACGGGAAGATCATCGCGAAGGGGTTCCCAAGGACACTGCTCGGGATGAATCAGGAGATCGAGTATGCGCGGAGCTTCCAATGGGCCCGGATCGGACTTGCCAGAATCCGGAGCATGCTCTGCATCTCCGGCGCCCTGATCCTCATCAAGAAGCGGCTCTTTGAAAAACTGGGGGGCCCTTGGCCCGATGCCATCACCGACGACATCGAGTTTACGATGCGGATCAACAGGCACCTTCATGACCGCCGGAACGAGGAGGATGGAACGCTTGTCTTCGTTCCCGATGCAGTCTGCTACACGGAAGTACCCGAGAAAATCGGTCTGTACGCCTCGCAACGGAACCGCTGGCAGCGAGGAACCCTGCAGGCACTCTGGAGGAACCGCGGCATGATCTTCAATCCGCGTTACGGGATGACCGGCCTTTTCGGCATGCCCTTCTTCCTGATCTTCGAGGGACTTGCCGCCATCGTCGAACTCTCGGCCTGGATCCTCATGGTCATCTGCCTAGTGCTTGGAATCGCAACGGGATTCGAGATTCTTGCCATGATCTTCCTCGCCTACATCCTGGGAGTCTTTCTCTCGCTTTCGGCAGTCCTATTGACCGAGTCGGGCCGACTCCGCAGCACGAGTTGGCATGAGTTCTGGAAGCTCCTGCTCGCCATCTTCATCGACAACCTCGGATTTCACCAGTTCCACCTCCTCTGCCGGGTGGTCGGAACCATCCAGTATCTCCTCGGTCGCCATGATCTGGGTCGTCAGATGGATCGCATGGGCAACAACCATTCCCGTCACCAACCCGTCTCATGATCCCGAAACCCACCGGTTCCCGTTACGAAGTCGCCATCGTCGGTCTCGGCTATGTCGGCATCCCGCTGGCGGTAGGTTTTGCCGAGGCCGGATGCCGCACCCTGGGATTCGATCTCGACACCCAGCGCATCGAGGAACTCCATAGGGGAGAGTCCCCGATCATCACGGTGCCCAGTGAACGGATTGCAGCAGTCGCGGAACAAGGTCTGCTAACCTTCACGGGAGATAAGGGGAGACTTTCCGAGAGCCAGGCCATCATCATCTGCGTCCCAACACCGCTGCGCACGCACCTCGATCCCGACATCAGCTTCATCCTCTCCGCCGGAGAGGAAATCGCCCCCTCGTTGCGTCCCGGAATGCTCGTCTCCCTAGAGTCCAGCACCTACCCCGGCACGACCCGCGAGGATCTCCGCAAGGTCCTGGAGAAAAAGTCGGGGCTCCAAGCCGGTGTCGATTTCGCGCTGGCTTTCTCGCCTGAGAGGGAAGACCCGGGCAATCCCAGGAGCAACCTCCAGAGGATGCCCAAGGTCGTCGGGGGACTCACCCCTGACTGCCTGGAGCGTGCCGTGGAACTTTATTCCCGGGCCGTCAGACAAGTCGTGCCCGTCAGCGGTTGCGACACGGCGGAAGCGGTGAAACTCACCGAGAATATCTTCCGATTCATCAACATCGCCCTTGTCAACGAACTCAAGCGGATCTACACACCGATGGGAATCGATGTCTGGGAGGTCATCGATGCCGCGAAGACCAAGCCCTTCGGATTCATGCCCTTTTATCCCGGCGCCGGTGTCGGAGGTCACTGCATCCCGATCGACCCCTACTACCTGACCTGGAAGGCCCGCGAGTTCAACCTCGACACAAAGTTCATCGAGTTGGCCGGGCAGATCAACCGCGGGATGCCCTATTACGTCGTGAACCGCCTGTTGGAGGCCATGAATTCCGCAGGGAAATCCCTGAAGGGAAGCCGGGTTCTTGTTCTTGGTGTCGCCTACAAGCCCGGGATTCCGGACGACAGGGAATCACCCTCCTACGAGATCATGGATCTCCTGCAGGCCAAGGGAGCCCTGATCGACTACCACGACCCCTTCGTTCCGGAGATCACACCCCACGGATCCAGTGGACAATGGGTCGGCAGGAAATCGATCCCCTGGGATCCGAAGAGCCTTGCCTCATACGATTCGGCAGTGATCTGCACGGCTCATCACGGGATCGATTATGCGGAACTGGCCGGACACATTCCCCTCCTCGTCGACGCCTGCAACATTGCTCCAAAAAACGGAAAGGCCCGCGTCATCCCGGCATGATGGGAAAAACCCGCCACATCATTCGTGCATCCGCAACGGATGCGAAGCAATCGCCCGGCCAGGCGAACGCGGTGGCTCCCATGTTTTCAAGGAAAGGCTTCCGAGGGGAATCACCAGCTGCATGAACGGATTTGAGGAATAGATCTTCCACCCCGCAGTACCTCCGCGCCTCTGTGGGAGAATATGTCACAACCACTCTTCTCCTTCTCCTCATGAGCATCGCATCACTCATGGCGGGGGAGTACTTCGAGGGGTTTGACTTGCCGGGCAAGCCCCCCGTGCGAGACGGGATCCGCTGGGGCTACATGGATGAGATCACCCCCGTCGCCGGTTGGAAGGAGATCATTCCCGGTGACGGCTACGCCCATCTCACCGCGAGCGCCGCAAGACTCCGGAAAAATCTCCGAAACATCCGTAACGGCGGCGACTTCCTCCCCTTCCAGACCCTCACGCTCGGCCCCGTCGGAAGCAACCACCGCATCAGCATCAGGGCCAGGAATACCGCCATTCCCGGAGTCGCCTGTGTCCTCTTCACCTACCGGGAGAAATCCAAGGTCGACGAAATTGATATCGAGATCACTCCGGATGATACGCAGGGTCCGATCACAGGTCATCCCACCGGCACCGGCGGAGGTTGGACCGATGTCCGCTTCAACACCTGGGCCAATGCGCGGGGGGAGACGGGGGAGAGCCTTCGCCCGAGATTTAGCGTCGGCTCCCCGATCATCGGTTCTCTGGGTGAGAAGGTCTCGCACCGGGATGATCGGTTCCATCTCTACACGATCGAATGGCGTCCCGAGTCCGTGCGATTCTTCATCGACGGAATCCGGCAGAAAGTGATCGATCAGGTGGTCCCCGACAACCCGTCCCAAATCATCCTCGGCATGAGGCAAATGCCGTGGTCCGGGGTCCCCGACTGGAAGGGTAGTCAAACCATGCTGATCGACTGGATCGACATCGAAGCACTGGATAGAGAGGGGAAGCCGTGAAGGGGTTCGCCCGGCTCAGTCCGCTATCGCCCGGTCGGTAATCTAAGCCGATTCACTAGGATGGTGCACTTTGATGGAGAGAAGCCGGATTGTAGGATGTTACCATGAGCGAATCATCCCCCTCCCCCGAGTTGCCCGCACCGCGGGCAACACCAACTCCCGGTCCGGAATCACCTTCCGGGAAATCGGATTCCCCAGGGAACCCGAATCCGACTGCGGATTCGGAAGCCCTCCCCATCGCCCCGATCCGGGGAACGGGATCTGTTCCTAGGCGGAGCGAGAACGCCACCCAGAATGATACCAGCTACACCCTTCTCGACCTAGCTGGGCATAAACAGGAAGCAACTGGGCCGAGCAACCCTCCGCTTCACTATCCCATCCCCCCCCTAGAAGAGGATCGGATAGCACGGCTCCTCGGATTTGAGATTCTCGATACGGAGAGTGATCACAGCCTGGACCGCCTGACCACGCTGGCGGCGCTGATCTGCGACGTTCCAGTCGCCTTGATCTCGCTGGTCGATCGTCACCGACAGTGGTTCAAGTCGGTCTACGGACTTCCCATCCGCGAGACAAGCCGCGACGTCTCCTTCTGCGCGCATGCCATCATGAATCCTGAAAAGCCCTTCATCGTTTCCGACACGACCAAGGACAAGCGATTCGCCACCAACCCGCTTGTCACCGGATTCCCCTACATCCGGTTCTACGCCGGCTCACCCCTGCTCACGGAGGATAGAATCCCCTTGGGGACCTTCTGCGTGATCGACTACAAGCCCAAGGAACTGACCCCCTTTCAACTTGAATCCCTGCAGCAGCTCTCCGAGATCGCGATGGACTTTATCACGATCCACAAGTCCAACACCAAGCTGTCACGTCTCATTCATCTCGAGAAAGAGGTCTACAGCCGACTCCTGAGATCCTCTGCCGATCTTGCCACGACGGCACCGACATTTGACGAGGCGCTCCACTTCCTCCTCACCCATCTCGACGAGAATCTGGGATGGCTCTCGGCAAGGTTCCGTAACATGCAGAACGGAAAGACCACCGGCATCACCTTCAACACCCTGCTTCCATCAGATCCGGAGCTTCCCTCTCTTTGGCAGGTGATCGACTCGACCCCGCAGTCGGCCGCCGAGCTCCATAGTCACAGTCGGTTCGTGAGCACGGCTCCACTGAAACCCGAATACTCCTACCTCACGGTGCCCGTACGGATCAGAAACCGCCTTGTGGCACTGATCGAGTTGATCTATCCCGACCATCGGAAAATGGACAAGAGGATCCAGGAGATCTTCGACCTGCTCGCCTCGAACCTTGCCATCGTCGCGGAGAGGGAACTCGTCCTAATCGATCTCAAGTTCCAGGCGACCCACGACCAACTCACTGGCGCAGCCAATCGCAACGTTATTCTCCAATCCATTGAAAGGGCTCTCCGTGAGAGTGATCGACTCGTTCCTGACTCCGTCCTCCTCTTCTTCGATATCGACGGATTCAAGGATGTAAACGACCACTTCGGCCATGAAACGGGAGACCGGCTTCTGGTTGAGATTGCGAGCCGACTCAACAGCATCTGCAGGAGCAATGATGTCCTGGGCCGCCTGAGCGGCGACGAGTTCATCCTCCTGGCACGGGGAATTGACACGGAGAACGGCATTATCCCGCTTCTTGAACGGATCCACAGTACAATCTCCGCATCCTTTATGATCGGCGACCTCGAGATCCGCGTGAAAGCCAGCATCGGCTGTGTGGTTCTCTCCGACCCCTTCCTGCCCACCAATGAGGTGATCCGCCGCGCCGAGGAGGCGATGTATCTAGTCAAGATCGGGGAGAAGCAGAACTTCTGCATCGCCGATAAGGAGGTCGTTGAATCCTTTCATCAAAAAAGGTTCATGAACCTCACGGTGAGGGATGCCTTTGATAACAACCGCCTCTTTTCCGTATACCAGCCAATCGTCGACATCCAAAGCAAGAATATCGTGGGATTCGAGGCACTGATGAGGTTGCTTAAGAAAGATGGTTCGGTGATGGAGGCCTCTGCATTCATGGAGGCCATAATCAGGAGCCGATATCTTCCCAGGCTGGATGACTATGTCATGGCGGAGACCCTGCAGACCTTCCGGTCGGAAATGGCAAGGCACTATCTCAAGATCCCTGGATTCCGATTCTCGGTGAATATCGGTCCCGCGATCCTTTCTTCAAAGAACTATGCAACGAACTGCCTTACCCAAATCGAGAGGGCGGGTCTCTCTCCCCGAAACCTCACGATCGAAGTCATCGAAAGCAACGTGCTCGAACCGAGTGAAGTCGTTGTCTCCAACCTGAAGTTGTTGAGGGAGGAGGGAGCCTTCATTGCGTTGGATGACTTCGGAACCGGCTACAGCAACCTTCAGCAATTATCCAGAATCCCGGTCGACATCATCAAGATTGACAAGGTTTTTCTCAAGGAGGTCACTCATGAAGATCAAAAACCCTCCCCCCTGTTGAACGCCATCATGGAACTCGGACGCAACATGGGCTACGAGATCATCGTCGAAGGAGTGGAGAGCAAGATACAAGAGGACCATCTCCTATCGAAGGGGTGTCGGTACGCGCAGGGTTACTATTACGGGAAACCGATGCCCATGAGCCACTGGATCAGCGAAAGCACTTTCCTGAATGAGCTCGGGCAGAAAGTAAAATCCTTCGGAGAGGAGCCGAAGGATTATCCCGGGTTTTCTCCCCCAGCCTCACCAGAGAATTCGTCGCCGTAAACACGCACGGAGGAGATCCGACGATGAGCGGCCAGTGTCCCAACCTGCGCTCCAAGATCCTGATCTTGGCGGTGGTGACCATGATCCTGATGTTTCTGGGGCTCGCCTATACCCTCTACCTTTCCTGGGAGAGCATTCTCAGAAGCACCGAGGGAGAACTCAAACGCGAGGCCTGTACGACCTCCTCACTGGTGAGGGGATCGCTGATCGATGCTAGCAAGGTCCTCGATATGGCTAGAAGATCACTGGATTCGTCCTTGAGGGATGGCCCCCTTGATCCAAAGAAGGCCCATGAGATCCTCCGATCAGCTGTCGAGAACTTCAGCATGTACAATACGGCGGACTCCTTCGGACTGCTCCTCTACCTGGATGCCGGAGGCCAGCTTGTCGCACGGAGCGGCGAGTATCCCTCGGCACCCATCGACCTTTCGGATCGGTACTACTACCGGAGCCTGCGGGATGATCCATCCCGGAAGTTCTCGATCGGACGACTGCGCAACGCGGCCACGACCGGCAGGATGGTCTTTCACCTTGCCATGCCTGTTCATGGCAGCAACGGCTCGTTTTCCGGCGTGGTGACCATCCAGATTGAGGAACTCGAACTGGCGAACCTGCTTCAACAAATGCTTAACGGCCTGAACAGCCGTATCATCGTCCGGGGTCCGGGAGGCGTGACTATCTTCCTCTTTCCCGCACCGGAGAGAGCGCCCTCCCTGGATGACCCCTCCGGCCTCCCCCTCCAATGCCTTGCCTCCTCCTCGCAACCATCCCGTGGATCGATGCGGATCCCGGCCGGCATCGGCACCTTCCAAAAAAGGGTCTACGCCGGATTCGACGGGGATGCGTTTTTCGGATTCTCAACCTGGGCCATCGTGCCGGAATCCTTGTTGTGGACGGTCTTCATCAACCAGAACCGCAACCTGATCCTTTTCGCCGGACTGGGTGTTGTGATCATCGCGTCTCTTGTCTTGGGTCTCTACAGGCAGGGCGGACGACTGGAGAGTGCCCTCAAAGCCGCCAATCTGGATGATATGACACTCATCAGCAACCGTCGGGCCTTTGAGGCGGAGAGCGGGAGACTCTGGAGGGACTCCTTGCGGGAAGGGCGTCCCATCAGTGTCCTCTTCATGGACATCGATTACTTCAAGGACTTCAACGACAGGCACGGACATACGGCGGGGGATCGGGTTCTCAAGGCCGTCGCGAGAGTCATTCTCCGATCGATCGAACGGCCCCTTGACCTTTGTTACAGGTGGGGTGGAGAAGAGTTTGTCGTCATACTTCCTCAGACGGAGTCCGAGGGCGCCCTTGTGGTGGCGCATCGCATCCGGGAGCGGGTCAGCTGCATGAAGCTGAAATTCAAGGGAGTACTCCTGCCACGGATCACCGTCAGCACCGGCATCGCCACGACGAGACGGAAAGGGGCGGACACGATGGAAGATCTCATCATCGAGGCGGATAGCGCCATGCGTCGGGCCAAGGCGGAAGGCCGCGACCGCACCGTTCTCTCCGGGATAGACCCCCCCCAGGGCATCTAAGCGCTTCCACCAATGGAAGGATCCCCCTCCGTTGGGCGATCCTTGCATCATGAAAACGGTCATGGAATCCCCCGTTCGTAGGGATTGGTTCACAAGGACAATCCATTTAACGGCGGATGGTGCGGAACTCACGGCGGATTGGATCATGCCGCCGGATCCCCTCGGCATCGTGCTCTTCGCCCACGGTAGCGGAAGCAGTCGTTTTAGCATCCGGAACAAATCCGTGTCCCGTCACCTCGTGACCCGTAGGATGGGGACCTTCCTGCTCGATCTGCTAACGCCGGAGGAGGAGAGTGCCGACGAGGTGACCAGGCATCTTCGCTTCAATATCCCGTTCCTTGGGAAACGTCTGGTGGAGGCGACCCGGTGGATCCGGGAGCAACCGGAAGCCCGGGGACTGCCGCTCGGATACTTCGGAGCCAGCACGGGATCGGCCGCCGCGCTGATGGCGGCTTCAGGAATGAAGCGGTCGGTCGCCGCCGTGGTGTCGCGCGGGGGGCGTCCTGATCTTGCGGGGCACGCCCTTCCGCTCGTGAGTGCACCCACACTGCTCCTGGTGGGAGGAAACGACGCCGATGTGGAGGATCTCAACAGGCAGGCCATGGAGTTGATGACCTGCGAGAGGAAGCTGGTGATCATACCGGGAGCCACGCACCTCTTCGAGGAACCGGGAACCCTTGATCATGTGGCCGTGCTTGCCGCCGACTGGTTCACCTTTCATTTCAACCGCAAGAATCATGGGAGGGTTTTCGCGCAAACCATGCATCAGGGAGGTGGGATGTGAGACGCTTCCGGAACAGGCGGGAGGCGGGCGAACTGCTCTCCCTCGAACTTACCAGCTACGCAGACAGGAAAGACTGCGTCATCCTGGCGTTGCCGCGCGGCGGTGTTCCCGTGGGGTATGAACTCTCCCAGGTGCTTCACCTGCCGCTCGACATTCTGGTGGTAAGGAAACTCGGTGTTCCCGGACACGAGGAGTTGGCCATGGGGGCGATAGCCTCCGGCGGTATCAGGCTGATCAATCCTCACACCCTATCGGCACTGGGGATCTCCGGGGAGGCGGTCGCGGAGGTGGAACGGCGCGAACTGGTCGAGATGGAGCGAAGGGAACGAAGCTACCGCGGAAACCGGACGCCGCTCGATGTCCGTGAGAAGACCGTCATCCTTGTCGACGACGGCATCGCCACGGGATCCACCATCCGCGCGGCGATCGCCTCGCTGCGGCAACGCGGCGTCCACCGGATCGTGGTGGCCTCGCCCGTAGCCCCGGAATCGGTCATCACGTCCCTCCGGAGCCTTGCCGAGGAGGTGGTCTGTGTCCTCAAACCGAAGGATTTCGGGGGGGTAGGATGGTGGTATGAGGATTTTTCCCAGACCAGCGACGAGGAAGTTCATCGCCTCCTGAACGGGAAATCCGGATCCCGACCCCGCCCCTTTTCCTATGAACTCTGACACCATTCTTCTCAGGGACTCCCTCCTTCCGCTCACCGGAGCACCTTCCGACTTCGACGCCCTCATGGACCGGGCTTCGGGAAAGGAGGTGGTTCTCCTCGGGGAAGCCTCCCACGGAACCCACGAGTTCTACCGGATCAGGGCGGAAATCACCAAGCGCCTGATCCGGGAGCAGGGATTCAACGCGGTAGCGGTCGAGGCTGACTGGCCGGACGCCCACAGGGTGAACCGATACGTCCGGGGAAACGGATTCGATGCCGAGGCGATCGATGCCTTGGGAGGATTCCGCCGCTTTCCGCAATGGATGTGGAGAAACACGGACGTGCTGGACTTCGTCGGCTGGCTCAGAAGCTGGAATGAATCGGTCGCGGATCACGAGCGTAAGGGCATACCCTTGAAAGCCTTTCCCGCCGGCTTCTACGGACTCGACCTCTACAGCATGAATGCCTCCATGGAGGCGGTGCTGGCCTACCTGCGGGAGAATGATCCGGACGCCGCGACAAGAATCGCGGAGCGCTACGGATGCTTCGATCACTACGGGGGAGATACCCGCCGCTACGGACTGCTGGCCGGAGCGGGGATGTCGGTTGACTGCGAACGCGAAGTGATCGCGGCCCTCATGGATCTACATCAAAGCAGGGACGTCATCCTGGGGCGCGATGGAAGTAAGGCCTCGGATGATTTCTTCGACGCCGAGCAGAATGCCCGCGTGGTGCGCGACGCGGAGGAGTATTACCGGACGATGTTCCGGCAGGATGTCTCCTCGTGGAATCTGCGCGACCGCCACATGATGCAAACCCTGCTCCTCCTCATGAAACACCTGAAGCGGAATCATCAGAGGTGTAGGGTCGTCGTCTGGGCACATAATTCCCACCTAGGGAACGCCTCGGCCACGTCCATGGGAGCACGTGGAGAGTTCAACATCGGACAACTCGTGCGCGAGCACTTCGGAACTAGGGCTCTGGCCGTGGGGTTCACGACGCACCACGGAACGGTCACCGCCTCGTCCGACTGGGACGGACCGGCCGAGAGGAAGCGTGTGCGGCCCGGACTAGAAGGGAGTTACGAGAAACTTTTCCACGAAACCGGAGTGGCCAGCTTCTGGCTCGATTGCCACGCCGATCCCGAAGTCACTTTCCTCCTGAGGAGGACACGACTGGAGCGGGCGATCGGGGTCATCTACCGTCCCGACACGGAGAGGCAGAGCCATTACTTCAGGTCGTCTCTCCCCGATCAGTTCGACGCCATCCTTCACTATGACGAAACCAGGGCCGTCGAACCACTCGAGCGGACAGTCTCATGGGAAGCGGGCGAAGTGGACGAAACCTACCCGAGTGGATTGTAGAGAAAACGGAGGAAATCCGCCTCGCTTTGGAAACTTAACAAGGAGTCCTCCCCGCCCTGCCAACCGCCTCAGTTTCACGCTTCCCTAAGCTCCTGATTGCTTCTCTCAGACACCCCCCTCTTCCTTTTTCAAGGGCAGCAACCACGAGAAGAAGGCGGCGGCGGCAAGGGCGACGACAATGATCCCAAGCGACCAGATGGTCGGGAAGTGACCGTCGAAGTGACGGTCCAACCACGACATCTTCAGGCCCACAAAGCAAAGAATGAATCCAAGGCCGTACTTGAGGTAATGGAACTTTTCCATGATTCCCGCCAGCAGGAAGAAAAGGGCGCGGAGGCCGAGGATCGCGAAGATATTCGAGGTGAAGACGATGAAGGGTTCGCCGGTGATCGCGAAGATCGCCGGAACGCTGTCGACCGCGAAGACGATGTCGGTGAACTCAATGAAGACGAGCGTGAGCAGAAGCGGCGTCCCCATGAGACGGCCCGATTCCCTGATCAGGAACTTCCCGTCGCGCAAGGTCGGGGTGATCGGAAGGAACTTCTTGAGGAGACGGAAGAGGACATTCTCCGCGGGATCGGGATGCGACTCGGGACCGAAGGCGACCTTGAGACCGGTGAACGCCAGGAAGACTCCAAAGAAGAGCGGCACCCAGGAGATCTGCATGAGCACCGAACCGAGGGCGATAAAGATGCCGCGGAAGACCATGGCGCCGAGGATGCCGTAGAAGAGGATCTTGTGGCGGTACTTCGGTAGTATCGCGAAGAAGTCGAAGACCACGATGAAGATGAAGACGTTGTCGATCGAGAGGCTCTTCTCCACCAACCAACCGGAGAGGAACTCGAGACTGCTCTGCCTGGCGAGAACCCTGTGGTCATAGCCGGCGAGTCGCGGATCCCCGGGGAAGGCGTGCAGTCCGTAAAAGTAGAGAGCGACGCAGAAAAGCAGGGCGAAGCCGATCCAGAAGAGGACGTTGAACAGGGCCTCCCGGTGGCTGAGTTCATGCTCCTTCCCGTTCCTGCGGCGCATGTCGAGGAAAAGGCTTCCGAGGATCATCAGGACAAAGAGTCCGTAGATCCACCAGACCCTCTCGATGGGAAAGAGTTCGGGAGGATGAAGATGGAGGCCTCTCATGGGGGCGACCCATCGGACTTCGCTGACTGATCGTCGCCGGGATGCAGGCGGGTGACGATCAGTTTGTCGATACGCTGGCGATCCATGCCGACGATCTCGAAACGGAAGGAATGCCACTCGAGTTTCTCACCCTCGGCGGGAATATGACCGAGGTGATGAAGGACAAACCCCCCCACTGTCTGGAATCGGTTCTCCCCGATCTTCTCTTCCGGACTCCCGAGTCCGATTTCACGGGCGGTCTCCTCGAAGTCAAACTGGGCGTCAACAAGCCAACTCCCGTCTTCCCGGAGGATGATCTCGGGATAATGCTGACGGACACCGCGTTCGGGCAACCTCCCGACGATCGCCTCGACGACATCCTTGAGCGTCACCATCCCCTCCACCACGCCGAACTCATCGACCACGAGGGCGACATGACGCCGCGTTTTCCGGAACTCCTCGATCAGGCGCGTTGCGGTCATCGTCGCCGGGACAAAAAGGGGGGGCGTGAGGACGTCGCGGAGGCGGACGCCTCCGGTCATGGAGACATTGGCCCAGAGGGACTTCACGGCCACAATTCCGCGGATATTGTCGTGCGTCCCCTGAAAGACCGGGTAGTCGGAGTGACCCGCCCCGGCGATCCGGCGCCAGTTCACCTCGTCGGTTTCGTCAAGATCAAGCCAGGTGACCCGCGAGCGCGGCGTCATCAACTCGGCGGCGGATTGTTCGTCGAGGTCAAGCACCCCCTCCACCATCTCCTTCTCGACGGGATCGAAAGCCCCGCTCTCCAAGCCCTCGTCCATGAGTTGAAGAACTTCCTCCTCGCTCTGTTCCGCGGTCCTGACACGGTCGACTCCAAGGATGCCGAGGAGGGTCGCGACGATCGCCCAGGCGAGTTCGGCCAGGGAATCCACCCAGATGGAAAGCCATCGAGCGACCTTGGAAAGGGTACGGACGGGGAAGGATCCGTGAAGGGCCTCCCCCAGCGCCCGCGCGAGCAGGATGCCGAAGAGGAGGATCAGGAAGGAGAGAATCGTCGCCGTGATGCCGATGCCGAGTGAAAGCAGTAACGGCGGAGCATTGCCGAGCAGGATCAGGAGATCGCGCGCCGCAAGGATCGATGCGAGCGTGAAGAAAAAGACCGAGGCAAGGCGGAGTCCCGGTCGGGGGCGCGATCCGGATCCGAGAAAAGAGGAGACGACATCCGCATCCCCGCGCCGCTTGAGCAGCACGACATCGGCCATGACGAAGAGACCGCCCGTCATGATCAACCCCAGGGGAAGGAGGATATGCATTGCATAACTCTCCAGAAGGTGAAGCAGGTCAATCGCAGTCATGGTGAAGTTCTTTGAGGATTTCCCAGGAGACTAGGATCGGAGACTCAAGGAGTCAGCATCAATCAGGGATAGGTCGTGGGTGATGTCCCCCGAACACCGAAGTTGGGGGTTGTGCGTTACTCCTAGAATCGACCCCCGTTTTTTTCATGCACTTTTCTTCTTTCAAATGGGGCGGGTCACATCTCACGGTTCCGTGCAGTCCTTTCAGGGGGTCTCACTTCCCCAAGAGAGCACGCAGCATGCCGGGGGTGACCTCCGAGAGGGAGGCGACGGCGAGATCGCATCCGGAGAGTTTCTCCAAGGGGTTGGTGGTAGCGACTCCGACCACCTTCATTCCTCCGCGGCGGGCGGCATCGATCCCGGCAAAGGCATCCTCGATCACGATGGAGTTCCCAGGCCGGAGGCCGAGGCGGGAAGAGGCCTCTAGGAAAATCTCGGGATCGGGCTTTCCACGGGAGACATCATCTCCGCACACGACGGCATCAAACAGGGAATCCAGTCCGGTCGCGGCGAAGAGGGCGTCCAAATTGGCACGCGGTGTGGAGGAAGCGACGGATCTGGGGATCCCCAACCCCTTCAGGGAACGGAGCAGTTCGGTGGCCCCGGGGAGAATCCCGACACCGTTTGCTACGACAAGGCGGCGGTAGTGTTCCTCCTTCCGTTCGGCGAGTTCCTGAATCGTGCCGGGATCCTGCGCCCAACCGAGATCGGGGATGATGGTCTCGTTCTTCTTACCAAATCCCGCCTTGAAGTGACCTTCCGGAAGCGAAAGGCGCCGCTCCTCGGCAAGCAGTTCCCACGCACGTTCATGCTCACGCGAGGAGTCGATCACGACCCCGTCCCAGTCAAAGAGCACACCCCATCGGTCATTCACCGCACCATTAAGGGGAAATCACCGTAACGCGGCAACGCGATTCTCTGTCGGCCCCATCAAGAGTTTGCACACCCTCCGCAAAGAGACAAAACTACGGGGACTCACCCCTAGCCCGTTGATGCACTTCCGCCGCCTGATCATTTATCCGCTTCTCTTCGGAATGACCGTGGCTGGACCTATGCGGGAACAATCCATCGCGTCCGAGGCGCCTCCCGGACAGGTGCCTCCGGATCTCTCGGCGAGCGTGGTTCGGATCGAGGTGACCGAACAGGCGCCCGATTACCAATCCCCTTGGAATGCCGGCCATGTCAGCGGAGGGGTCGGATCCGGGTTCGTGATCATCGCCCCCAACGGGCAGAAGAGGATCCTGACCAATGCCCATGTGATCAGCAATGCACGCTTCATCACCCTCTCCCGCGAGCGACTCAGCCACCCCTACACGGCCCATGTCGAGTTCGTCGCGCATGATTGCGACCTAGCCCTTCTCACGGTCGATGATCCCGACTTCTTCAAGGGTACGGTGCCGCTCGAGTTCGGCGGGGTCCCCGCGATCGAGAGCGGCGTGAGCGTCTACGGATACCCGCTCGGGGGTACGCGACTCAGCGTGACACGGGGTGTCGTTTCAAAGATCGACTTCGATCTCTACACCCATTCCGGAGTCGATTCCCACCTGGTGATCCAGATCGACGCGGCGATCAACCCCGGCAACAGCGGCGGCCCTGTCCTCCAGAGCGGCAAGATGGTCGGTGTCGCCTTCCAAGGATACTCCGGGGATGTGGCCCAGAACATCGGATTCATGATCCCAACCCCGGTGATCGGGCGCTTCCTCAAGGACCTGTCCAAGGGAACCTACACGGGCTACACCGATCTCTCGATCTCTTATCGAAAGCTCCTCAGCCCTTCCGCCCGCAGGGCCATCGGCCTCTCCGATGACGACCGGGGCATTCTCGTCACCGATGTGCATGAAAAGGGATCCGCAAACGGCTTCCTGAAAAAAGAGGATGTGCTGCTTTCCATCGACGGGCATCCGATCTCGAGCAACGGACTTCTGGAACTTGACGGGGAATCGGTGGAAATGACTGAGGTCGTGGAACGGAAATTCGACGGGGAAACGATCCGCTTTGAGATCCTGCGTCAGGGAAAACCGCTCACCGTGGAGTTCCCGCTTACGGGAAGCTGGCCCTTCCGGATGCAGGCCAACTCCTACGACGAGAAGCCGCGGTACCTCCTCCACGGAGGCCTGCTCTTCCAGCCCCTCGACCGGAATTTCATGGAGGCCACGGGGAAATCCGACCTGCGGATCGGCAGGGCCTTCGACGATTTTCTTGAAAAGCACCTCTATCTGGAACGCCCCGAGGTCGTGATCCTGAGCCGGGTGTTGGCCGACCCGGTGAACAAGGAGTGCGACGGTCTGCGATCCGGAATCGTCGACACCATCAACGGCCGGAAGATCCGTTCGCTTGCCGATGTCCGCGCGGCCTTGGATCAACCCGCCCGCCACGACGTGGTCGTCCTCGACGGCTTCGGTGTCCCGATCGTCCTGGACCGCGCGGAGGTGCTGAAGGCGAATCCCCGCATCATGAAGACTTACGGCGTCCATTCGCTCCAGAATCTCTGATCCGATGAACGGTTTCTTCCACATCATGCGGCTCCTGACGGCGCTGCTCCTCTGCGGACTGATGCCGGGATGCCGTGACGGAAAAGGGCTCTCCTCATCGCCTGGTCGTTCCGTCCTCCGGATCACCTCGACCATCCAGTATCCCGACAGCAGGCGGCCCTGGCTGAAGAAACAACCCTTCACCCGCGCCGGACTCGCGACGGTCATCGCGGGGGGACGCCTACTGGTGACAGCCGACATGGTCGCCCATGCCAGCTACATCGGTCTCGAGGAACCCGAGGATGGGCCGAAGGGAATGGCCACCGTCGAGGCGATGGACGAGGAGTGCAATCTGGCAATCATCAAACCCGTCGGATCCGAAATCCTGAAAGGGACCCGCCCGCTGGAACTCGACACCATGATCACCCCCGGAACCACGGTGCAGATCCTTCAACTCGAGCCGAACGGAACTCAAGCTCTCAGCCCCGCAAGCATCACCACGGTGGCCGTGATGCCTTACGTTGCCGATGACGCCTACTACCTTCTCTACAGGGCCTCGACGACCATCCCCCAGCGGGAGGGAAGTTTCGTGATCCCGGCGCTCCGCCATGGAAAACTGACGGGATTGGTGATGCGGTACGATCCGAGGACGCAATGCGCAGACATCATCCCTGCGCCACTGATCCAGCGCTTTCTGAAGGAATGCCTCAAGCCGGGCTTCTCGGGACTGGCCCGTGCCGGACTGACCTACGGGGAGGTCCGAGGGAGAACCCTGCGCGAATGGCTGGGGGCCGGAAACGATACCGGCGGCGTCTATGTCACTTCCATCGAACCGGGGGGTCCCGCAGACAATGCTGGTCTCCGCAGGGGGGATCTGATCGTCAGGGCAGGCGGCAAACCCATCGACGGGGAGGGAAATTACTCCGACCCCGTGCTTGGGAAAGTCAACTTCAGCAACCTTGCAACCCTTGAATCATCACCCGGCGACAAGAGGGAAATCGTCTACTTCCGGAGCACCGGTGAAGGAACAGGGACACTTGGTACGGCGACGATCACCCTCGGCGGCAGGAATCCTTTGGCGGAGGTCAGCCCGTCACGCCTGCAGGGTGACTCTGTGCCGTACACCTTTCTCGGAGGACTCCTCTTTCAGGAACTGACCAGACCCTACCTGCGCGAATGGGGGGCGAACTGGCGGACGGAAGCCCCGGAGAATCTCGTCGCCTTGGACACTTTCCAAGAGGATCTGCCAAAAGACCAGAAAAGACTGGTCATTCTCTCCGCAATCCTCCCCTCCCCGCAGACCATCGGGCTCTTTGATCTGGATAACAGGGTGGTCACCCAAATCAACGGAAGACCGATCCACGGGCTTGCCGATGTGAGGGAATCAGCCAAGCATCCCGTGAAGGGTTTTCACCGGATCGATCTGGAGGGGTCGGCAGGTCCGATCTATCTTGATGCCTCCACCCTCGGGGAGGAAGAGAGCATGTTGCGGAACCAATATGGGATCCCCCCCGAAAACCCCTGACCCTCAGGGCCATGAAAAACCCTCCTTTCCAAACCTCCCTATCTCTCTTTTGGCGCTCGACGGTAGGAAGTGATCGGTTAAGTTAACGCTCTTCAAAGATTCTCCATGTCCGAACGCACTCTGGTCGTCGTCCCCACTTATAACGAACGAGAAAACCTCCCGAAGTTGGTGGAGCGACTCTTCGCCCTCTCCGAACCCGTGGAGATCCTCGTCGTCGATGACGGTTCTCCGGACGGCACGGGACAATGGGTGACCGAGACCGCGGCGCGCGAACGTCGCCTTCACCTCCTCTCCCGAACCGAAAAAAACGGCTTAGGCCGCGCCTATGTGGCGGGTTTTCAATGGGCGCTCGAACACGGTTACGACTTTGTCGTCCAGATGGATGCCGATTTTTCCCACTCCCCGGAGGATGTTCCGAAACTGATCGCCGGAATCCGTGAATCTGGCTCCGATCTGGCCATTGGATCCCGCTACGTGGGGGGGATCCGTGTGATCAACTGGCCTCTGAGGCGCCTCATGCTGAGTGTGGGAGCATCGTACTACGTGAAGTGGATTACCGGAATGCAGGTCTGGGACCCGACAGGGGGCTTTAAATGCTGGAGACGCGGCACCTTGGCCGCGATCGATCTTCCGAGCGTGAAGTCCAACGGCTACGGCTTCCAGATCGAGATGAATCACCGGACCTGGTCCCGTGGTTTCAGGATCACCGAGGTGCCGATCATTTTTGCCGACCGCATCGAGGGTGTTTCCAAGATGTCGAAGAAGATCGTACTCGAGGCACTCCTGATGGTCTGGGAACTTCTTCTCGGAAACGGCCTGAGCCGATCGCCCAAATCCTCCTGAGCGCGCCATCCAGAATATCCTCCCAATCCACCTTCCATAAAATGTCACGAACCATGGGCCACGCAATACACGACTCAGACGCCGTTCCGGAATCCTCATGGCAGCATGAGGAGAGGACTCATCCCTTCCGCATCTTCGACGGATACGAGCGCCGGATCGCCCTGCTGGCCTTCCTGATAGCCCTGATCACCTACTGGTCCACCGTCATGCCCAATATCGGCTTGAACGACGACGGCGAGATGGCGACCGCGGCGCTTCATTTCGGCGTGATGCACCCCTCGGGATACCCCCTCTGGACCATCCTCGCGGGGCTCTTCAGCCACCTCGTTCCATTCGGAAACGGCTCCTGGAAGATCAATCTCTTTTCCGGACTCTGCACGGCTATTGCAGCAGGGGTCTTCTCCCTAACCTCGCTGAATGCCACCCGATGGCTGGGCGTTGCCCGCCTTCCCGCCACCATTCTCTCCCTCGCCTCAACGCTAACCTTCATCTGGGTGACGCCCATTTGGTCCCATGCGGTCGTCGGCAAGGGGCTCTACGCCCTCCATGTCTGCCTCATGATGGCTCTCCTGATGGTCACCTACATCTGGATCAGGAGGCCCCGATGGAAGAATGCCTTTGTCTGGCTGGTCTTCCTCTTCTGTCTTGGAATGAGCAACCATCACATGACCCTTGCCATGGCCTTCCTGCCGCTTGTCGTCATTCTCCTCCTGCATGCGGAGCTCTTCTGGGAATACACGGTCTACAGCGTCCTGATCGCAAGCCTCCTCTACCTCGGGTTCGCCTACCTTTCCACCGATCAATACCATGTCATGGCAATGAAGGCCGCCGTTCGGCTCTTATACACGGTCGGGGTCGGATTTCTTCTCCTGATCGTCGTGCGACGCAAGCTCACGGAGTGGCGGCGGGGCTTGCTTCTCTTTGTAGCAGTCTTCGCGGGCCTGCTCCCCTACGCCTACATGCCCTTCGCCTCCTCGACTAATCCCCCGATGAACTGGAGCTACTGTAGCACTCCGGAAGGATTCTTCTACGCCATCAACCGCTCCCAGTACTGGGGAACCTTGGCCGATCAGTTGCAGGGTACTGTCGGGAAACTCGTGGGCGTCCCTCCTGCCGAAAAACCAAAGGGACCCAAGGCCCCGGATGATGAAAGCGCCGTGCAGCAATTTGCGGGATACTGCAAGGTCTACTGGAGTGTTCTCGTCCGTAACATCTCTCCGGTTCCGCTAATCTTTGTACTTTTGGGTTTTGCTCTTTTTTGGCGGTTTTCGAGGGAACAACGCATTTGGTTTTACATTCTGGTCATTGGCTTTTGTCTCTCTGCATTCCTGGAACCCATTCAGGCACCAAACGGGTACGACAACTCCGGATGGGACATGCAGTACCAGTACCAGAGCCTCTGCTATGGTTTTTTCATCATGCTGGCGGGTTACGGGGCGGGCACGACCTTTGCCGCGATTTCAGGGAAAGCTCGTGTGTTCAGGTGGCTGATCCCCGCGATTGCCGGAGCCACGGCGCTCTACACCTTGATGATCTGCTACCCCAAAAGCACCCAGCGGGGCCATTGGTTCGGATGGATGTATGGTCACGACATGCTGGTAGATCTGCCTAAGGACAGCTTTGTCTTCGGCGGCACCGATCCGGGACGCTTCGTCCCCACCTACATGGTCTTCGGGGAGAGCTTCGAGAAGTCCAAACGCGATCCAGCCTTCGATCGGCGGGATCTCTACATCGTCACCCAGAACGCTCTGGCCGACACATTCTACAACCGGTACATCCGGTCCCACTACACGGCGGAAAGGCCGACGGCCGTGGGATGGTTCGAGAAGCTCCTCGGCCGTGACAAGACCTACCCCCTCGAACGGCTGACTCTTCCTAACCGCGACGACATCATGGCTCTGTTCGAGGGGTTGATGCGCCGGTATCAAGCCAACCCCGGGGCAATGCCAAACCCACAGAGCGATCCCGTGGCCCTGAACTCCGCCGTGGCCGAATGGATCTTCCTCCGTAACCGTGACAAAAAGGACGGCACGCCCCGTCATTTCTACGTGGAGGAGAGTTTTCCGATGCAGTGGTCGTATCCCTACGCCATTCCCCACGGCCTTTGTTACGAGATCAACCATGACAAACTCGATACCCTGCCTCCCGGGACCGCCGAGAAGGATCTTGTCTGGTGGGACGACTACATCAGGAAGTTGGATGCCGTCCCAGGATTCCGGAACGACGATCTGGCCCTGCATTCCTTTGCCAAACTGCGCAACACGGGGGGCAACATCTATGCATTCCGCAACATGAACGATGCCGCGGAACGCGCTTACAAGCAGGCGCTCTCCATGTGGCCGGCGAATACCGAGACAACCAGCAATCTGGTGAATCTCTACACGCGGACGGGGCGCTTCCAGGATGCCAGGGATCTGGTTGCCGGTTATCTGCCGATGGATCCCAACAGCAAGGTGCTTCAGCATCTGGCTGCCGCCACCGAGGCGCGCCTCAAGGCATCGCAGGAGCTTCCTCTTCAGATGACGGCCCTTGAGTCAAATCCCACCAACAGGCAAGCCCTGGCCCCGGTTCTCCAGAACCTGATGATTCTCGGACGCATCGAGGATGTTGACAGGACCATCTCCAACGCCATCGCCGCCACGCCAAACGATGGACCGTTCCTGCGGGACATGATCAACTTCTATGCCACCCAGGGAAGGATTCCTCAAGCCTTGCAGGTGGCCAAGTCACTTGAGAAAGCACAGCCTGATCAGTGGGATGTCCCTTTCACGATCGCAAAGTACCAACTCATCGCCGGACAGAAGGATGAATGTTTCACCAACATCCGCAGGGCTGTTCAACTCGGCGGAAATCCGGCGCTCCAGCAGATTGCCGGTGAACAACTCTTCCAGCAGGTTGCTGGAGATCCCGGATTCCAGCATGCAATCCGGAACGAGCCCCCCGCGGCGCCAAGCAACCCTGCAACGACTCAGGGTCTCCTCAAGACCCCCTCCTCGCACAGCAACAAGAGAAAAACCGATGGAAAGAACCCCTAGGATTCTTGGGGTTCCGGGTTTCTCCTTGCGAAGGATCCCTGGCAACGCTTGATTAAGTAGCCTTGCTGGTTCCTCCGTAAACCACCATCAACGGGCCGTAGCTCAGCTTGGTAGAGCGCCACGTTCGGGTCGTGGAGGCCCAGGGTTCGAATCCCTGCGGCCCGAGTTGATGGAAAAATCAAGGCCGACTTCTCAATAGACCAAGGGAGCGCCCTCGCTTCCCACAGCCTCGGACGAGGAGGCCGTCTTTTTTCCGTCGGCTTTCTCTTCCTCCTCGACTTTGGCGCCTAGGAAGGCTTTCAGTTCGGGGATACCCTCACCCAGTTCAGCGCAAACAGGAAGGATCATGAGACCCTTGAATTTCTTCTTGAAGAGCTTCAGGTTCGCTTCCGCCTCGGGCATATCCATCTTGTTGGCGACGATGCACCAGGGACGCGCGGCGAGTTCCGGATTGTAGAGTTCGAGTTCCTTGCGGAGCGCCTTGAGATCGTCGAGCGGACTCCGCCCCTCGGATCCCGCCATGTCGAGAACCATGAGAAGGTAGCTGCAGCGCATGACATGGCGCAGGAACTGGTGTCCCAGGCCCCTGTTCTCATGGGCCCCCTCGATGAGACCGGGAATGTCGGCCACGGTGGTCTTGCGGTAATCCTGAAGATCGACCACGCCCACCTGCGGATTACGCGTCGTGAAGGCATAGGAGCCCACTTTCGGATGGGCGCGGGAGATGGCGCGGAGGAGTGTCGACTTGCCGGCGTTCGGATAACCGACAAGTCCCGCAAAGGCGATCGAGCGCATCTCCAGCAGGAACCATCCCTCCTCACCCGGAGTCCCCTCGGTGAAGCGCCGGGGCGCGCGGTTACGGGAACTCTTGAAGTGGATGTTCCCTCGACCTCCCTTGCCCCCATGGCAGATAATAAACTCTTTGCCAACCTTATCCAGATCGGCCACGAGATCCTCCGCCATCGGATCGGGAAGACCTTTCTTGGAACGAGGGGTCTCGGAGGGCTCTTCCTCGGAAGTCTCAGCCAGCAAGTGAATGGCATCGGGAGTGGGGAATCGGTAGACCAAAGTTCCCACCGGGACGGGAACCACGAGATCGGGTGCAGACTTTCCATGGCGCTGGCGGAAGGAGCCTTTACCTCCCGGCTTCGCCTTCAGGATCGGCTCGAAGAAGAGATTGGCCAACTGGTCGGTGTGGGTGTCGGCGCGCAGGATGACATCGCCTCCGTCACCTCCATCACCGCCATCCGGGCCGCCTTTGGGTATGAATTTCTCACGGCGGAAGCTTGCGGAGCCATCCCCTCCGTCGCCCGCCTTGGCGTGTACCCTGACTCGATCGATGAACATCCCTCTACTTTTGCAGAAGATTCGCGTAAAGTCCCTCTGTTTTCCGGGCAATGGCGTCCCAGCCGAAAAGTTCCTCCGCTCGCTTCCTTCCCGCGGCCCCCATCCTGGTGGCCAGGTCGGGATCCGCCATCAGGAGATTGATCTTGGCCGCAAAATCGACTGCGAAAGCCTCGGGTTCCGTGGGCTCAAAGGGGCTCTCCGTCATCTGGTTGAGAGGAACGAGAAAGCCGGTCCCCCTGTCGACGACCACTTCCTTGATGCCACCGACGGCGCTTGCCACAACAGGGGTTCCGCAGGCCATGGCCTCGAGATTGATGATTCCGAAGGGCTCGTAGATCGAGGGGCAGACAAAAACCGAGGCGGCCGAGTAAAGGGCGACCGCCTCGGGACGGGTCACCATCTTCTCGATCCAGACAATCTCCCCATGGTGTTCACGCGCGGCGGCGACAGCCTGCTGCATCTCGGAGGCAATCTCGGGTGTGTCGGGTGCCCCGGCGCAGAGGACGACCTGGAAACCGGGATCCAGATGCCTGATGGCCCGGACCAGATGAATGATGCCCTTCTGCCGCGTGATGCGTCCGACAAAAAGAATGTAGGGCCGCTCGGGATCAACTCCGAGTGAGCTGAGCACGCCCGGATCATTGCTCGGTTTGTATTCCGAGAGATCGATGCCGTTATGGATGACGCTGATGCGTTCTTCCTTCACATGGAAGTGGGAGAGGATATCCCTCTTGGTCTCCGCGGAGACCGCGATGACGGCATCGGCCATCTCAAGGGCCGTCTTCTCCACCCAGAGGCTGAAATCGTAGCCACCCCCGAGTTGTTCCCTCTTCCAGGGACGAAGTGGCTCCAGCGAATGGACGGTGATGACGAGCGGGATGCCGTAATTCAGCTTGGCCATGATGCCGCCGAGGTGGGTGTACCAGGTGTGGCAGTGCACGAGATCCGCCGTGATCCCGGCTCCGCAGAAGTCTACGCACCGTCGGGAAGCGCCCAAAGCGCTCTGCAGAGGCTTCGGACAAGTCATCTCGGGAGTCCCGGGGCCGAAACCCCTCACCTGCAGGTTTCCAAGATCCTCCCGCTGTTCCCCGAAGCATCGGACCTCGACCTCCATCAGTTTCGCCAGTTCGCGGCTCAGGTAATCGACATGGACACCGGCGCCACCATAGATATGCGGCGGGTATTCGTTGGTGAGAAGAAGAGCTTTCATGGGTGTCACATCAGTTTGACCGGCAGGAGAAATTTAAGCACTCCCGCTCCCGGCACAAGCCGGGGCATCTCGATCGCCGTCAGTGATGCCTTGGAGATGTTGATGGAATGGCTGCTCCCAAGATCAAGAAGATGAGCCGCGAAGGTGCTGAAGTCAGGCTCATGCCCGACAATCATCAAGGAATCAAGTTTTGCATAACCGGCGAGTTCCGAGAGCCCCCGATCAGGATTCATCCCACAGGCAAGCCACGGCACCTCGTCCGGATCATCCGAAGCGAGTTCCCGGGCCACAATAGCTGCCGTCTCCTTCGCTCGGAGCACGGGGCTTGTCAGGATAAGGTCCGGCCGGAAAGCGCTCTTCGAGAGAAACTCCCCCACCCTCGCAGCCTGACGCTCGCCTTTCTCCGTCAGCCTGCGGGAAAAGTCATCGCAGCGATGAGGTTCTGCCTCGGCATGACGCAAAAGGTAGAGAAGCACGGGCAGAAAAAGGATGAAGTCAGAATTGTGAAGTATGAAAATAATCAGGAAGAGAAGGCATCCTCCCCTTTCATCCCTCATCGTTCATACTTTTTTACATTGCCATGCCGCCATCGACCGCCAGCACCTGGCCGGTGATGTATCCGGCGGAGGGACCCGAGAGGAAGGAAACGGCCGCGGCGATCTCCTCCGGTTGCCCGAAGCGGGCGAGCGGGATCTGGGAGAGGGCGCCCTTGCGGATCTCCTCGTTGAGGACAGCGGTCATGTCGGTCTCGATGAAGCCCGGGGCGACCACGTTGACGGTGATGCCGCGACTGGCGACCTCCTTCGCAAGCGCCTTGGTAAGACCGATCATTCCGGCCTTGCTGGCGGCATAGTTGGTCTGACCGGCAAGACCCATGAGGCCGCTGACGGAGCTGATATTGATGATGCGTCCGGAGCGCTGCTTGATCATCGTACGCAGGATGGCTCGGACGAAGTTGAAGGCCCCCTTGAGGTTGGTGTCGAGGACGGCGTCCCATTCCTCGGGGGACATCCGCATGAGGAGGTTGTCGCGTGTGATCCCGGCGTTGTTGACCAGGATGTCGGCACGTCCGAAGTCGGCCACGATCTGTTCGCCCACCTTCTGGACCGCGTCGAAATCGGCGACATCGACCGCATAGGCGCGGGCGCTTCCCGGACGGATCAACTCGAGGGCGGCGGCTACCTTGGAGGAATTCGCCTCGCTACGGCTGACAACGGCGACCTTGGCTCCCGCCTCGACGAAATGGCGGGCGATGGCTTCACCGATGCCGCGTCCGGATCCGGTGACGATGGCGACTTGGTCTTGAATGGGATGCGATATGGTGCTCATAAAAATTGTCAATAAACAGGTAGGAAATCACATTTTCCCCGAGATGGACAGACTGTAAACCACCATCAGGAACCCAGCTCATCGGTTGATTGCGGTGCGGGTGCCACTGGACACAATGTCAGCGTGAGAGGCAACGGGACCGTGGAATCGGCGCCGATCCCGATGCGGAATTCACCCGGTTCTGCTTCCCATGTCCCGTTCGCGGTGTAAAACCGGAGATCCGACGGGGAGATCTTGAAGGAAACTTCCACGCTGGCGCCGGGATCGAGTTCCACCCGGCGGAAACCTTTCAGTTCCCTTCCGGGACGGGTGGTGGAGGCGACGGGATCCGAGATGTAGAGTTGCACGGTCTCAGCCCCCCTGCACGGTCCGCAATTGGTGAGCGTGGCGGAGGCGGTGACCTCTTCGCCCGACGTCATGGTGGAAGCCGAGAGCCGCGCCTCCCCCAGTTCAAAGGTCGTGTAGCTCAGGCCGTAGCCGAACGGATAGAGGGGCTTCAGGAGTTCATCCTCGTAGCCGCGGTAGCGATCCTTGAAGGAGGCGGCTTTGCCGACCGTCTTCCTGTTGTAGTAGATCGGGATCTGTCCGGACGATCTCGGCACCGTGACGGGCAGTTTGCCGGAGGGGTTGGCATGTCCGAGAAGGATCCGTGCGATGGCGCCCCCGGCCTCCGTGCCCAATCCTCCGGCATGAACAATGGCGTCGGCGCAGGCTTCGGAAGCCGCCGAGGGTAGGTAACGCCCGGAGCAATCCACCACGACCAGGGGCAGATCGAGACGGCCAAGCGCGGCGATGAGTTCCTCCTGACCGGGGGGAAGGACGAGTTCCGCAATCGACTTGTTTTCGCCATTGCGAAGGTGGCTTTCGCCAACGCAGAGGATCGTCAACTCGGCATCGCGCGCGGTGTTGATCATGGCATCGCTGAAGGCCGCATCAGCGGTGAGGAACTCCACGTCGGGAGCCGCCTTTCGCAGACCGTCGAGAATCGATGTCACGTCCGACGTGCGGCCGTCGAGACACCAGGATCCAAGGTGTTCGCGAAGGGCCTGCGCATAGGGGCCGACCACGGCGATTTTCCTCAAGGCCGGATCGAGGGGGAGGATGTCCCGTTTGTTCTTGAGCAGGACGACGGACTGTTCCGCAAGTTGGGCCGCGAGAGCCAGATGTTCCGGGCGGCGCATCGTTCGGGAGGCCGAACCCGGATCGGTGAAGGGGCGCTCGAAAAGCCCCGCCCGGAATTTCGCCCGGAGGATGCGGGAAACGGCATCGTCCATCCACGACTCGGGGATCTCGCCCTCATCGATGAGGGGAGCGAGGTTTCTCTCGTAGAAGCCGGCGGTCATTTCCAGATCGATGCCGGCGGTGAAACCGAGGCGGGTTGCGGCACGCTCGTCCTTTGCCACACCGTGTCCGATGAGGTCGTAAATGGCACCCCAGTCCGAAACGGCAAAACCTTCCCAACCGAGTTCATCCTTGAGCCAATCGCGCAGCAGGGCGCGGTTCGAACTCACCGGGGTGCCGCCAAGGTCGTGGAATCCCGTCATCATCGTGGCGATACCCGACCGTGCGACGGCCTCGAACGGCGGCAGAATGAAATTCCTCAGGGTGTTTTCGGACCATTCGGCCGTATCGTAATCACGACCCCCCTCCCCGCCATAGCCGGCAAAATGTTTTGCGCAGGCAAGCAGGCGCTGCGGTGCCCCGGGAGTGGTTCCCTGGAACCCCCGAATCGCCGCGCAGCCCAGGCTGGCGATCAGAAACGGATCCTCGCTGTAACTTTCGATGACCCGCCCCCAGCGCGGGTCGCGGACCAGATCCAGCACGGGTGAAAAGGTCCAATGCACGCCTTCGCTGGAAGCTTCGGCTGCCACGCAGGTCATGGCTTTTTCGATGAGCTCAGGATTGAAGCTTGCAGCCTGAGAGTGGGGGATTGGAAAAACGGTTCGGTGGCCGTAGATTACATCACGGCCATACAGCAGAGGAATGCCGAGACGCGATTCTTCGACCGCAACACGCTGTATTTCATTCAACTCTATGACATTGAGTGCGGCCTCGGCGTTATTTCCCGCCCAGGCTGTTTCCGCAAGGATGCGCGATCCCCAGCGCCCAGCTTTTAACCCGGCCAGATAAATTTCCCGCTGATTGGCGTAATCGGCCATTGAGACCTGACCGAGCTGTCCGATTTTTTCCTCCCGGGTCATTCGGGAAAGGAGATCGTCGATGCGTTCCTCGACGGGGAGTTCGGGATCTTTGTACGGCGCTGTTTTCATTAATGGAGGGGTGAACTCGGTATAAGAGGAAACCATGATTTCATTCCCTGTAAAAGTCGAGTGGCTTGCTCCCTGCAATTCATTACGTTCTCACCGGGATCGCAGGGATGACGATCAGCCTGAGACTGACGGTCGGGCGCACGCTGGATTACGTGACGAAGTCGCACTCCGAACGGCGGCCTATGTCTAGCAGCGGCAGGGACTCATCAGGAACAACCGCCGCTTCACGCCCTGAAACATCAGACTTCGCTACAATCCTGCCGCGGGGGAGGCGGCCGCCGTCGCATACCTTGCAAGTGACGATTCTTCCTTGATGACAGGTAGTGACTTGGAGGTGGATGGCTGTTGCGCTCTCACCCGTTAACTGGTTTCGTGTGATTCCATTCATCATCTCAACCTTTCAGAACGCACCCCTCTCATGAAAACAGGAACACACATTGAGGCATTGACGCAACTGGGGTTTCCTCTTGTTGGATGGATCGAGCCCGGAAACGGATTCAAAATCGGAGAAGCCAAGCGCGAGTTTTCCCTTGTCGGAACCGACGGCCGATCATGGAGATACTCGGAGGAAGCCACGGGACTCCAAGTGACCGTGGGGTTGCGGACGGTCGATCAGACGGTGATCCTGTCCACCGATCTCGAAAACAAAGGAAGCGCGTCGATTTCCGGCATTGAGGTCCTGGAACCGCTGAGGATTGTTTTCAATAGCCCGCCAAGCCGGTGGCGGCACCTTTATGCCAACGGCGGTACGAGCGAGTGGATCTATCCGCCCACAGCCTACACAACCCATGAGCAAACCGGGATCGAGCACGCGTTGAAAATCGAAAGCGACGAATCAGGAAGATCGTCGAATCTGCATCTTCCTTTCTTGATCTCGCTCCCTTCACGGGCGGCGGATGCCGACGGATTGTTCTGCGGGATGGAATGGTCCGGTGCCTGGAACATGATCTTCTGGAAGGAAGACGAGAGCCGCATCGGCCTTTGTGCGGGCGTCAAAGTGAACGGCCTGACGCTGGATTCCGGGGAAAAGCTCCGGCTTCCGAATGTCCATCTCGGTTTCTTCCGGGGCGGCCCGGACGCTGGAACCAACGCGTTGCGCAAGTATCTGTACGAAAGGGTCTGCCCTGCCTACCGGGACAAGCCGATGCTTCCCCGCGTCAGCTACGACCACTGGTTTGGCATCGGCAACAACCTGAATCTGGAGGTGATGAAACGTCAGGCCGATCGGGCCGCCGAACTGGGCGTCGAGGTGTTTGTCGTGGATGCCGCCTGGTTCCCCGGCGATTTCCCTTTCGGCGTCGGCAACTGGAACGACGTTGACCGAACGAAGTTCCCCGAGGGATTGGAGCCTCTCGCCGAGTATGTCCGGAGCCGGGGAATGGACTTCGGCCTTTGGTTTGAGGTCGAACGGGCGGTCCGGGGCACCCACTTGGTCGAGGAACACCCCGAATGGTTCCTGGCGGCTCCCACACCGGAGCGAAACGGCACCCAGGATTACCATCACCTAAACCTCGCCCTCCGCGAGGCGCAGGATTACCTGATCGAAATGGTCGGAGGCTGGATCAAAAAACTCGACCTTCGCTGGAGCCGGTGGGACTACAATATCGACCCCATGTGGCACTGGGGCCAACGCGATCCCACGCTCAAGATCCAATTCGGATACTTCGAAGGATTGTATCGCGTGCTCGACACGCTGATGAAAGAGCACCCGAACTGGATGGTCGAGGGATGCGCCAGCGGGGGCCGGCGCATTGACATTGGCACGATGAAACGAGCGCATACCTACTGGTTTTCGGACCAGACCGAGATCCCCGAGTTATGCCGCTACATGCAGGCTAGGGCGAACCGGTTCCTCCCCGGTCACCTTTTGAACAGCAGTGTTGCGGTCGGCGAGAAGGCAAGGGATGAGGATTTCTCCGACACCTCGATCCTGAGCAGGATGCTTGGCAAGTTGGGATTTGACGGCTCGATTAGCCGGTGGTCGCCGGAGTTGACGGCGCGCATGGCGCTCTGGTCCGGCATCTTCAAGGAGATCCGCCCCCTGCTTGTTCAGGATTTTTATCAACTGCTCCCCCAGCCCCAGACGGCGGAAGACTGGGATGCTGTCCAGTTTGTTTCCTATTCCGGTGACGAGTCCGTTGTGTTTGCGTTTGCGGGAAACCGCGATGACGCGATGTCTTTAAGGCTCCGCGGACTGCAGGCGGACCGCCACTATTTCGTCACGCGAATGCCCGACGGCAAGTGCGCGACCATCCCGGGTGAAACCCTGATGAACACGGGGCTTCCCGTTGCTTTGGAACAGGCTGAGGGCGGACTTTGGAGGATCCGCTCATGAAGCGTTCCGTTCCGCGCGCCGTCACTGCATCGCGGAGTATTTTCAAGGCTAAGAAACTTCCACTTGACCCG